>Ga0209062_1000122_pt1 | contig 288879 bp, 246 predicted proteins | sample Coa_R2_2_FD_187158 | JGI IMG/M metagenome (GOLD analysis project Ga0209062, IMG submission 187158) | Surface soil microbial communities from Centralia Pennsylvania, which are recovering from an underground coalmine fire - Coalmine... | ecosystem: Environmental > Terrestrial > Soil >... | reverse complement strand
CGGATCGACCAAAGCCAAAGCGGAGCTGGCGCTCGCGGCGCTGGGCTACAATCTCCAACGGGCGATCAACATCCTCGGCGTCCCCGCGATGCTCGCCGCCTTGCGCCCGGCGCTCGTCTGACCCCCCTCTATGCGCGCCGCCTCGCCAAATCATTCCTTCAAATCCGCCAATGGCCGCGTTTTCTCACGGGCTGTTACGCGGGAATGACAGGCTACGCCTTCCCGTTCAAAGCCGGCGCAGCCTTGGCGTCGAGCGGCCAGCGCGGCCGCGCCGGCGCGGAAAGATCGTCCGCAAGGCCGAGCCGCAGCCGCTCGATTCCCGCCCAGGCGATCATAGCGCCATTATCGGTGCAGAGATTTTGCGGCGGCGCGATCAATTTCAATCCGGTTTGCGCGGCAAAGCGCGCCAACGTGGAGCGGATCGCCTGATTGGCGGCGACGCCGCCGGCGATGACCAAGGCCTGCGCAGAGCCGACGCGCTCCCGGAACAATTGCAGGGCGACGCGCATCCGATCCTCGATCACGTCGACGATCGCCGCCTGGAACGAGGCGGACAGATCGGCGACGTCGCGCTCGCTGAGCGGCGCGGCGGCCTCCGCCGCGAGCCGCGTCGCCGTCTTGAGGCCGGACAGCGAGAAATCGGCGTTGGGCCGGCCGAGCAGCGGCCGCGGCAAGTCGAACCGGCTCGCATCGCCTTGCAGCGCCGCCCGCTCGATCGCCGGGCCGCCCGGATAGGCCAGGCCGAGCAGCTTGGCGGTCTTATCGAAAGCTTCGCCGATCGCGTCGTCCATGGTCGCCCCGAGCCGCTCGTAATCGCCGACGCCTTTGACCGCAAGGATCTGCGTATGGCCGCCCGAGGCGAGCAGCAAAAGGTACGGAAAGGCGAGCGCGCCGGCGAGCCGCGCCGTCAACGCATGCGCTTCGAGATGATTGACCGCCACGAAAGGCTTGCCGGTCGCCAACGCCAATCCTTTCCCGGTCATCAGCCCGACCATGACGCCGCCGATCAGGCCGGGGCCGGCCGCCGCCGCGATCCCGTCGAGATCGCCGGCTTTGAGGCCGGCCTTGCTCAAGGCGCGCGCGGCGAGGCGATCGACAATCTCGACATGGGCGCGGGCGGCGATTTCCGGCACGACGCCGCCATAAGCGGCGTGCGCGGCGATCTGGCTCATCACCTCGTCGGCGAGAATGTCGCCGCCGCCGCCCGGCCGCAAGCGCACCACCGCCGCCGCGGTTTCGTCGCATGTCGTTTCAATGCCAAGAACTTGCATAAGAAAACCGGTTGCCGCTTACGCGCGCTGTCCCCGCCCCCTATACTCTTTCGTTCCGCGAATAGTCGTTTTGGAGCGCCATGGCGACCCCCTTTTTGAAAGTCGGCTCGCGCGGCTCGCCGCTCGCCTTGGCGCAGACGCGACAAGTCTGTGAACGTATCGCCGCCGCTTCCGGCGTCGCGGCGAGCGACCTCGAGATCGTCGCGATCCGGACGACTGGCGACAAGATCGTCGACCGCCAGCTGGCCGAAGCAGGCGGCAAAGGCTTGTTCACGAAGGAGCTGGACGAAGCCCTGCTCGCCGGCGCGATCGATTGCGCGATCCATTCGGCCAAGGACGTGCAGACTCTCCTTCCCGAGGGGATCGTCATCGTCGGCTGTCCGCCGCGCGAGGACGCGCGCGACGCGCTGATTTCCGGCAAAGCCGCGCGTTTGGCTGATCTGCCGCAAGGCGCTCGGCTCGGTTCGGCCTCGGCGCGCCGCCAGGCCATGGCGTTGCGCGTGCGGCCCGATCTCGAGGTCGGCTTGCTGCGCGGGAATGTCGAGACGCGCTTGCGCAAGGTGGAGCAAGGCGAGTTCGATCTTACGCTGCTGGCTTTGGCGGGGCTCAAACGGCTCGGTCTCGAGCGGCGCGCCGCGGCGATTCTGGAGACGGACGAGTTCCTGCCGGCCGTCGGCCAGGGCGCGATCGCGCTTACGGCGCGGCGCGGCGATCGCCGAATCGCCGAAATGCTGGCGCCCGTCCTGGACGCGTCGACAGGCATCGCGCTTGCTGCCGAGCGTGCCTTCCTCGCCAAGCTCGACGGCTCCTGCCGGACGCCGATCGCCGGGCATGCGCGGCTGGTCGGTGGCCGGCTTTCATTCCGAGGCATGGCGCTGTCGCCCGATGGGCGGCAATGGGCGGAGGCCGAGGGCGAGGGCGCGAGCGACGACGCCGAACGGATCGGCGCCGAAGCGGGCGAAGAGATTCGCGCAAAAGCGCCGACTTTGCTCCTGGCGCGTTGAGCCGTCATGCGGGTCGTTCTCACCCGATCGAGCGAGGACGCGGCAGCCGCCGCCAAGCGGCTGACCGCGCTTGGCTTCACGCCGCTTTTCGCGCCAGCTTTGTCGATCCGCGCCACCGGCGCGACGCCGCCTGAAGGTTCGTTTGACGCTCTGATCGCGACCAGCGCCGCTGCTTTCACCGTCCTGGCGCCGGAGCGTTACGCCAAGCTCGCTTCGCTGCCGCTTTATGTGGTCGGCGAGCGCACGGCCGAGGTCGCCTCGCGGATCGGCTTGCCGGCGCCGCGCGCCATCGCGCCGGGCGCAGCGACTCTCGCCGCCTTGGTCTGCGACCGGCTGCCGCAGAAGTCTCGCGTGCTCTACCTGGCCGGCCGCGACCGCACGGGCGATATCGAGGCCGCGCTCGCCGCGGCCGGCCACAAAGTCGCGCTGTGCGAAATCTATGAAGCGCAAGCGCGCGAGGCGTGGAGCGCGGAAGAGGCGGACGCATTCTCGACAAGCGACGCCGCTCTCTACTATTCCCGGCGCAGCGCGGAAATCGTCGTCGGTCTCGCAAATAAAGCGAATTTGGCCGAAAAGCTGCGCTCGGCCCTGCACATATGCATATCGGAAAATGCGGCCGAGCCGCTGCGCCAAGCCGGCGCCGTGAACGTCGTCGTCGCGGCGAAACCGACCGAAGCCGGCCTTTTCGAAGCGCTTAAACAGAACGCCGGCGCGCGCTGACGCGTTTGAGTTCGCGATCTTCGAGGAGGCTCTCATGGCCAAGGTGCTGGTCCTCTATTATTCGAGCTACGGCCATATCGAAGCCATGGCGATGGCGGCCGCTGAAGGCGCGCGCTCGGCGGGCGCGACGGCCGACGTCAAGCGCGCGCCCGAGACCGTGCCGCCCGACGTCGCCAAAGCGGCGCATTTCAAGCTCGACCAGCCCGCGCCGGTCGCCTCGGTCAACGATCTGGCGAATTACGACGGGATTCTTTTCGGCACGCCGACGCGCTTCGGCAACATGGCCGGGCAGATGCGCAATTTTCTCGACCAGGCCGGCGGGCTTTGGCTCAAGAACAGTCTGGTCGGCAAGGTCGGCTCGGTGTTCTGCTCTTCGGCGACCCAGCATGGCGGACAGGAATCGACGATCCTCACCTTCATTCCGACGCTGTTGCATCTCGGCATGGTCATTGTCGGCTTGCCTTACGCCTTCGCCGGCCAATCGGGGCTGGACGAGATCAAAGGCGGCTCGCCTTATGGCGCTTCGACCATTGCGGGCCAAGACGGTTCGCGGCGGCCCAGCGCCGTCGAACTCGAGGCGGCGCGCTATCAGGCGGCGCATGTCGCGAGGATCGCCGCCAAGCTGAGCGCGTAAAAGGCCCGCCCGTTTCCTTCCCTCCCCGCCTCGCCTATAGGAGGGACGTCAAAGAGGCGAGAGGTTGATGGCGGACGAAAACGAGCAGCGACGGCTCCAGCCCGAGGCCGCCGGCGCGCCCAATCGCGATAAGCGCGGCGAGCCGCCGATCATCGAAGGCGAAGCGACGAATCACGACGAAGCAGCCGCCGCCGCCAGTCGAGAACGGTCCGATCCGGAGCCGCCTGAATCCGACAAGCAGCCGGTCCCGCCGGGCGATCGAACGGGTTCGTCCGCTCCGCATCGCCAGTCGTGGCTGTTTGCTGCAGCCGCGCTTGGCGGCGTCGTCGGCGCAGGCGCGGCGGCGATCGTCTTCTGGCTCGGAGCCGTCAACGCCGACGCCGGGCTGAGCGAACGCATCGCCGCCGTCGACGCGCCGATCGCCGATCTCGGTCGCCGAGTCTCGGCCTTGGAATCCGCCGCGCAAAACGCCAAGGCCAACGCGGACGCGATCAAAGCCGCGCAAAGCGACAGCCAGGCGGCGCGGTCCGACGCCGCCAAGGCGGTCGCTTTGGCGAACAAGGCCGCCGCATCGCTCGAGCAAAAAGCGAATGTCGCCGCTGCTTCCGCGGCCGATTTGAACGCGCTCGACGAGCGCGTGAAGAAACTCGAGAGCGCGACGCCGCAACCGGCGCAGAGCGGCCAGGACCTCTCCGTGATCGAAGACCGGCTCGCCAAGGTCGAGGCGGCGCTCGCCGCGCCAAAGAACGAGACGCGAGTCGCGCCCGAAAACGGTCCGGCTCGGAAGGCGGATCCCACAGGATTGGCGGTCGCCGCCGAAGCGGTCGCCGCGCGCCTTGCTTCGGGCGCGCCGTACCCCGCGGAAGAGAACGCGCTGGAGCGGCTCGGCGCCGACCCGGCAAAGATTGCAGCGCTGAAGCCTTTCGCCGAGAAAGGCGCGCCGACCGCCGCCGCGCTCGCCGCCGGCTTCGCCAAGGTCGCGCCCGATGCGTTGCAGGCCGCCGCCCAGCCGCCAGGCGGCGGCGTGATGGACCGGCTGATGAGCAATATGAGCAAGGTCGTGAAGATCACGCCGGTCGGCGAGGTTCAGGGCGACGATCCGGCGGCGATCTCGTCGCAAATCGCGGCCGCGCTCGATCGCGGCGACGTCGCCCGCGCCATGGCGCTCTGGTCGCGCTGGCCGGAGCCTGCGAGAAAGGCTTCGCAAGCCTGGGCCGCCTCGGCTCAGGCGCGGCTTGCCGCCGAAGCGGCCGCGCAAGGCGTCTTGAACGACGCGATGACGAAACTCGCGTCGAGCGACAAGCAATAGCGTGGCCCGTCGCCTTTGGCGCGTCGCTCGCTAACGCGGCTCGGCCGCTCACCGGCCTCGGAGATTGAATGGTACGCTTGCTGATCTTCTTGGGTCTGCTCTGCCTCGCCGCGCTCGGCCTGGCCTGGCTTGCCGATCATCCCGGCCAAGTCGTGCTGACCTGGGGCGGCTATCGGATCGAAGCCTCGGCCTCGGTCGCGCTCGGCGTCGTCGTCGCGCTGGCCGTCGTAATCGCGATTCTCTGGGGAATCATCCGCTTCGTCTTCCGCATTCCCTCGCTGGTCACGCTGGCGCGACGGGCGCGCCGGCGCGAGAAAGGGATCGCGGCTTTGTCGCGCGGCATGATCGCGGTCGGCGCCGGCGATGCGCGCGCCGCGCGCCGCCACGCCGCGGAGGCGCATCGCCTGATCGGCGACGAGCCGCTGGCGCATCTTTTGCGCGCCCAAGCCGCGCAACTCGCCGGCGACCGCGCCGCGGCCGAGGCGGCGTTCAGAGACATGCTCGGCAAGGAGCACACCCACACGCTCGGCCTGCGCGGGCTCCACCTCGAGGCGCGCCGGCGCGGCGATCACGCCGAAGCGCTGAAATACGCCGCCGAGGCGAGCAGACATGCGGCCTTGCCCTGGGCCGGGCAGGCGATGCTCGATCACCGCGCGGCGGCGGGCGACTGGGCCGGCGCGCTGGCGACCGTCGAAAGCAACGCCGCCGCGCATCTGATCGACAAGCCGACCGCCAATCGCTGGCGCGCCGTGCTGAAGACGGCGATGGCGCAGGAACGCGCCGACCGCGAGCCGCAGGCCGCGCTCGCTTTGGCGCAGGAGGCTGTGCGCCTCGCGCCCGATCTCACGCCGGCTGCGGCTTTGGCCGGCCGCCTGCTCGCGGCCGGAGGCGATTATCGGCGCGCGTCGAGAATCATCGAGACGACATACGCCAAGACGCCCCATCCCGATCTCGCCGCGGCGTACCTTCGCCTGCGGCCGGGCGATTCGGCGAGCGATCGGCTCGTCCGCGCCAAGGCGCTCGCCCGCGTCGCGCCGAACGATCCGGAAAGCCGCCTGACTGTCGCGCGCGCCGCGCTGGAGGCGCGCGACTTCAAAGCGGCGCGCGAAGCGATCGCGCCGTTGATCGGCGCCGACGCGCCGAGCCGCCCGACGCGGCGGGTCTGTCTGTTGATGGCCGATCTCGAGGAGACCGAAGGCGGCGCGCCGGGCGCGGTGCGCGAATGGCTGGCGCGCGCCTCGCGCGCGCCGCACGATCCGGCCTGGATCGCGGACGGGATCATCAGCGACGTCTGGGCGCCCGCCTCGCCGAGCGGGAAGCTCGACGCGTTCGTCTGGCGCACGCCCGATGAGCGTCTGAGCGCGCCGAGCGAGCCGCCGCCTGAGCGGAGCGAGCCGGCGATGATCGAGCATGTGGCGGAGGCCCCGGCTGCGGAAGCGGAGCCGCCGCCAGCCGCGCCGAAGGAAGAGCCGAAACAGGACTTGAAAGACGAACCGGTCGCGCAACAAGAGCAGGAGACGCAAAAGAACGTCGAGCCGCTCGCCGCGCGCGCTGGGTTCGATCTGCCGCCGCCCAGCCCGCCCGACGATCCGGGCGCCGAGGGGCCGCCGGAGAAGCGAAGGTTCCGGCTTTTTTCATGACCGGCGCGCGGACGCGACAGCCGGGCGGCGCGGCGCCGCCCGCAATTTATCGCCGTTAACCCGCTGCATCGGATCGTACTTCCGTTCGAACGGTCAGCGCATGCGCGCTTCGCCGCGCATCGTCGCAGTCTCAGTAAGCCCGGGCCGTCTTAAGCCCTGCGCCAGCAAATAGAATGCGGCGAGATGGGAGATCATCAGCAACGGAACGTAGATGATCGGAATCGCATAGGCGGCGCCGAGTTCTCCGGCGAGCGACGGCAGGCCGATCTGGTCGCCGTGGTAATAATCGACGAGAATGTCGGTCGCGCCGACCGCGTTGAACGCGACGACGAACGACCAAAAGAGCGGACGTATCCTTATCGCGAGGAGCGCCGCCATCGCGAGCAGGCCGGTTGCGAAGTCGCCATAGGCGGCGAATGTGGCGAAGCCCGCCGGCAGATCAGGGCCGACAAATCCTGGAAGGATCAAGACGAGCCCGAAAAAGCGGAAACTGTGCAGCGTCGCGATGGCGCGCTGCGCCTCGACCGGATCCATCGCCTTGAGCCGGGGCCAGAAATACGTCCAGAAGCAAAACAGCCACGGGACGTAGCCGAGGACGAGATGGATTTGGAAGATGGTCGCCGGCGACATTTCGCCCTCCTCTCAGACGGCCTCGAACATTGCGGTCAAAACGCCGAGCCGGCCTTCAGCAAGGCTTCGTCCCAAATTCTGGGCGAGTTGCGCGACATCCGGCCCCATGACCACGCCAAGATTGGGCGAAGGCGGCGGGCCCGATGCGCGGAGTTCGGCGAACCAGGCCTTGGCCGGCTCGGTATCGTCTTGCCAAATCAGGCTGCGGAAACCGGCCGCTTCGATCGCATCGCGCGTCGCGGCGGCGGCGAGGAGGAAGCTTGTCGCCGGAGAGCGCGCCCAGGGGACCGGATAAAGCGGCTCGCCTTCCTTCGATACGATGTCGAATGTCGCAAACTTGCCGCCGGACTTCAGCACGCGCCGGATCTCGCTATAGAGCCGCGCGCGATCGGCGATGTTCATCGCCACATGCTGCAGGAGCGCGACGTCGAAACTCTTGTCGCCGAAAGGAAGGTTCAGCGCGTCCCCGACCTCGAACGTCGCTTGTCCGGACTGTCCCGTCCGCGCGGTGAGATAGCGCGCGGCGTCGACGAAGGCTTCGCTGAGGTCGATTCCCGTCACCCGGCAGCCACAGGTCGCCGCGACAAAGCGCGCCGGCCCGCCGACGCCAGCGCCCACGTCCAGAACCGACATGCCGGCGTCGATCCCGGCCAATTTGGCGAGTTCGGCGGTCGCGGCGAGGCCGCGCGTATGAAACTGGTCGAGAGCGGCGAGTTGCTGCGGCGCGAGCCGCTGATCCTCCGGCCCTAGAGCGGCGAGCGCCGCCTTCAGCCGCTCAGCAAGGCCCGTCGCGCGATAATGGTCACGCACATTGTCGAAAGTGGACATTTCGACTTCTCCTCTCAGAATGATCGGCCGTCGGCAGCGGCTCTATGGCGAGGCTGGCCGGGCGAGCGTTTGCTCAAAGCGCGCGATCAGCGCCGCCAGAGCGTCCGGCGCTTCGTCTGTCGTCATATGGCCGCCGGGCAGACGGACGATCTCGAGGCCGAAGCGGGCGAGGCGCCGCTCGGCGAGGTCGACCTGGCGATGTTCGAACGCGTCATCCGCGCTGCCGCCGATTAAGAAGGGAACGCGGTCGCGCCAGGCCAGGTAGAGGCGGCCGAAATCGAGACGTTCGCCTTGCGCCTTGTGGTCCGCGGCGAAGCCAGCCGCCCGGCTGAGGTACGACATGCCGTCGCGGCGGCGCAGCGACTCATAGACCCGCCGCCCGGCTACAATACGTCCGGCGAACCGGCGCGACCACATGACGCCGCCCAACAACATGAACATGCCGAAAGATTGCGAGGCGAAGATCGGACCCGACCGGGCCGGCAGCCGCCGCAGGATCGGCGTCGTCCACCAGGGATGCGAATGGCCGTCCGTGAAGAGGCCGCCATTGAAGATGAAGACGCCGCGGATTTCGGGACCGCCCTCCGGCTCGCCGCGCGCCGCGCGTTCAAGCCTGCGGCGCAGGTGCTCGAGCGCGACCAGCGAAGAGAAGTCGAAGGCGACGAGCGTCGTCGATTGGACGCCGAGTTCGCGCCATAGCGCCTCGACGAGATCCGTGCGCTCCGCCGTCGAGAAGCGATAGTCGTCATTGGGCGTGTCGGAATCGCCCATGCCGACGTAATCAAGGAACAGCTTTGGCGTTGCCTCGGCGTTCGGCAGGTAGCGAAGCACATTGGCCCAACCGCTCGAGCCGTCCGGGAAACCAGGCAGAAAGCTGGCGGCGCGCGCGGCGTCGCCCTCGCGTCGGACGAAGATTCGCAGCGAACGCTCGCCCGCGCCCATGGCGCGGCGCGGCGGGTCATAGGGCCGCCGTTCGCCGCCGGCGTACCAGGCCGACAGCTCGTCTCTGGCGGCGTCGGACGCCGCAGCGCGCGCAGCTGGGCCGAGTTTTGCTGAACCTATACTGCTCGTCGTCATGACCGCCGCTCCTGCCAGGCCCTGAAGCTAGGCGCGCTTCCGGTGATGCGCTATCCGCGATAATCTGGACGACCTATGAAGCGGAACTTCACAGTTCGGCGCAGCGCGCTCGACGGCGTGGAAGCCTTTCTGAGCGTGGCGCGGCATCGCAGCTTTCGGCGGGCGGCGGCCGAGCTCGGCGTTACGCCGTCGGCGCTGAGCCAGGCGGTGCGCAGCCTGGAAGCCAGGATCGGCGCGGCCCTGCTCGCGCGCACCACGCGCAGCGTCGGCCTGACGGAGGCGGGCCGACGCTTCCTGGAACGCGCCGCGCCCGCCTTTGACGAATTGCTCGCCGCCGGCGCCGCGGCGCGCGACATTGGCGAGCGGCCGACCGGGCTTTTGCGCCTTTCGGTGCCGCGCGGCGTCGTGTCGCTGATCCTGCGGCCGGTGATCGCTTCATTCTGCCAGGCCTATCCCGAGGTCGAACTCGAGATCGCGGCCAGCGAGGAGCTGGTCGATCTCGTCGCAGAGGGCTTCGATGCAGGCATTCGCCTCGGGCAATTCATCGAGGCGGATATGGTCGCGGTGCGGCTCACGCCGCCATTCCGCTTCGTCGTGGTCGGCTCGCCAGCCTATCTCGAGCGGCGCGGCGCGCCGCATCGCGTCGACGATCTAAAGGCCCACGCCTGCCTACGCCTGCGCCGCTCGAACGGCGCTGTCGCGCCCTGGAGTTTCATCGATCAGGGCAAGCCGCTTGAGATTAGCGTGGCGGGGCCGCTGATCGCGAACGATTATCCGACGCTGCTCGGCGCCGCGGAAGAAGGGGTAGGGCTTACGCAGGCGCCCGAGCCGGTCGCCGCCGCGTCAGTACGGTCCGGGCGGCTGCAGATTGTTTTGGAGCCCCTTTCTCCGGTCACGCCCGGCGTTTTCCTCTACCATCCGGGACGAAGGCAATCCCTTCCCAAGCTGCGGGCGTTCATCGACCACGTGACGCGGTTCGCGAAGTCGGGAGGGGTCCGCGGCGACGTCCCTGAGGTACGAAAGCCGTCGCGAGAATAGGCGGCGGAGCTTAGCCATGCCGGGCTGCCGCACAATCGCCCCGGTTTGGCCATCACGCCGAGCGCGGGACGGCGCGCAGGAAAACGCGCGCCAATCGTAACGGTAGGTCCACGCACTGGGCCGTAATTTGACGCCTGCCTCGTCATGGCGGCTATGCTGCGTCGGTACGAAACGCCGACGCCGCATGTTCGAACAGCCGGATACGCTCAAGCCGAAGGCGAGAGCCAGCAAGGCGCGCGCCGCGATCCGTATGAACAAATCCGCGGCCTGCCGCCTGTGCTCAGGGCGGCGAGCGGTCAAGCGCTCGACGCTCGCCTCGCGCCGGAGCCGTACTCTACATCGCCTTCACCAGCGCAAATAAACGGAAATCGTCGAGCGCCGCATGGCGGTGCGGGGCGGCTTCCCGGCGGTAGGCGTCGGAATCGACCACGGAGCGGAAGGTCGCGAAATCGGCGTATTCGTTGAGCGCCGCATCGTGCCATTGCGCGCCGTCCGGCCCGACGATCTTGGCCAGCACTGACCCGAAGAACACGCGCTGGACCGGCAGGCCCGCCGCGAGACGCCGGAAGGCGGGGACGTAGCGCTCGCGCCAAGCCTCCCGCCCCGTGCAGGGCCGCTCGCCGGGGCGGTCGTCATAGAGCGCCTCATCGCGATAGCGCAGCAAGTTCAGCATGTAGATGGGCCGGTTCGGCGGCAGGCTGCGTTCGGCCGCGTCCAAAGCGTCGAGATGGATTTCACGGGTCTTCATGAGGAGTCCTTCGGTTGCGCCGGCGCGGGGCGTTCAAGCCGCCGGCGCGCCCAAACTGGCGCTGGCGCGGCTGCGCTTGTAGCTGCGACCGCGTCAGGATAGTGTGGACAATATGTCCACATCGGCATTGCCTGATCTCACAGGAATGGCCGCGTTCGTCCGCGTCGTCCAGGCGGGCTCCTTTGCGGAGGCGGCGCGGCGGGCGGGGACGACAACCTCGGCGATGTCGAAGGCGATCCTCCGCTTCGAGCGCGCCCATGGCGTGCGCCTGCTGCACCGCACGACCCATTCCATCGCGCTGACCGAGGAAGGCGACAGGCTCATGGAGGCGGGTCGCGCGCTGCTGGAGCGGCTGGAAGGCTTCGAAGCCGCCCTCGGGGAGATCGCGGCGGGAGGCGGCGGCGGTCGCGTCTGCGTGACCGCGCCCACCTCCTTCGCACGCGCCTGTATCCTGCCCCGTCTGCCCGCCTTCCTCGACAAGAATCCGGAAATCCGGATCGAACTCAAATTTCGCAACGAAATCCTCGATCTCGCGGCAGAGGGCGTCGACATCGCGGTGCGCTCCGGGCCGCTCGATGCGTGGCCCGGTCATCAGGCGCAGCGGCTCGCCTCGATCCCGTGGATCGCCTGCGCGTCTCCGGCCTATCTGGCGGCGCGCGGCGTCCCGTCCGCTCCGGCGGAACTCGACGGCCACGACCATGTCGGCTTCCGCAATCCCGCGACCGGCCAGTTGCTGGCGTGGCGCTTCGCCGGTCCCGATGGCGAAAGCCTGCGCTACGCGCCGAAGCCCAAGCATGTCTGCGACGACGCCCATGCGACGCTGGCGTTGGTCTGCGAAGGTTTCGGCGTCAGCTGGGGGCCGGCCTGGATCATGGGCGACGAACTCGCGAGCGGCCGCCTCGTCGAAATTCTGCGCAACTGGCGCATCCCAGAGGAGCCGCTATGGATGGTGCGGACGTCGAATCGTCGGCCGCCGGAGCGGACGCGACGGACGATGGCGTTCCTCGCGTCGCTGACCTGGCGCCGGTACCTATGACGACGCAGCGGCGACAATCGCGATCGACGCAATCGAGGCCGGAGAAGCCGAAAACGCTTCGAGCGCGTTGGCGAGGTCCGCGCGTTCCGACTGAGAATAAACTTTGGAGCGGGCGAAGGGAATCGAACCCTCGTATGCAGCTTGGGAAGCTGCCGTTCTACCATTGAACTACGCCCGCGGCGGCGATGAAAACTACTGGAATCGGCGCGGCGGTCAAGCGGGACCCGTGCGCTCGGGTGCGCTCGGTCCGGTTTCTGCGGATGGCGGCGCTTTATTCTTTCCGCTCGCCCTTCGTGCTTTCGAAGCGATAGCGGAAATCGCAATGGCTCGCGCCGCCCATGATGGTCTGCGTCCGCTCGAGCTTGATCGCCGGGTTATAGCCCTCGCAGAACGCGCCGTCGCGATTGCAGGATAGGAGATGGCCGATCTCGCCGAGGCCCATTTCGCGATAGGTCTCGGCGTAGCGGCACCGGGTGACGTTGAAGTCGAAGACTTGCTCGTTCGCCTCCAGCACCTCGATGCGCAGCGCGTCGTCCTTGGTCCAGAGATGCTGGATGTCCTGAAACGACTTCAAATCCGCGCCGCCCGGCGCCCGTGCGGCGAGCGCCCTGCCTGATTCGATCGCAGCCGCCCGGATCGCTCGCCGCAAGATTTCCTTTGCTCGCGTTTCGCCGACCTCGCGGCGCATCTCCTCGTAGATCGGCTTGATGATCGCCGCCTCGATGCGGCGTCGGGCGAGAATGCCCATTTCGTCCGGGCTTGCCGGCGCGGCCGAAGTCTCTGCCTGTTGTGACGCGACATCGCTCATCGAAAGCGTTTCCTTCCCGCCGCCGCAGGGAACTCCCGCGAGTATTTCGAAAAAATAGGCGTCCGGCGGCGCGTTATCATGGGCGGCTCAAGGCTTCGGCAAAGTCATCACGCCGGCGCCCGCCCAATAGAAGCCGATGCCGATAATAATCAGATAGGCGAGCAGGATCAGCGTCCAGCCGAGATTGTGGCGGATCACCTCGCCCTCGTTGCGGACGAACCGGCTGGTCGAGACGCCGACGCTCGCCGTTTGCGGCGCGATCGGCTTGCCGATCTCGGCGCCGACCGAATTGAGGCTTGGCAGAAGCAGCGGCGGCATGCCGAGCTGCGCGCCGACGAGCGCCTGGAACTTGCCGAACATCGCGTTGGTCGACGTGTTCGAGCCGGACAGCGCCACGCCGATAAAGCCGAGGATCGGGCCGACCACGATGAAGCCTGAGCCGAGGGCCGAGAATCCTTTAGCGAGCGAGGCGGCCATTCCGGAAAAATTGAACACATAGGCGAGGCCGAAAATGAAAATCCCGACCAGGAAGGCGCCCCAGACCTGATGGAATGTCCTGGCGAAGATTTCGCCAAACTGATCGAACCTCAGCTTGCCGACCGCCGCCAACAGCGCGGCGACGACGATCCAGGAGGCGAGAATGGCCGAGCCGCCGATGAACGGCGCGAAATTGAACGCCGCCGCCACCGGCGCGTTTGTCTCGGCCGCCGTCGCCGTAACCTTCGCTGAATAGAGTACGAATTTCGGCAGCGGCGACCACGGCCCGGTCCATAGCGTGACGATCACGATCAGCACAAGGAAAGGCGCCCAGGCGATCATGACGTCATTCTTTGAGAGGGCCTCCCCTTTCGGCGTCGCGGCGAGCGCCTCCGTGCTCAGCGGAACGCCGCCATAGCCGAGCACGCGTCTCGGCTTCCAGACCGAGAGCAAAGCCAGCAGCGCCGCGAAGCAGACGATCGAGCCGGAGACGTCGGGCAGGTACGGCCCGAGATAGACGGCGACTGGATATTGGCCGACGATGTAGCCGAGCGAGCCGACAATGGCGAGCGGCCAGCCGTCTTTGAAGCCTTCCTTGCCGGAGACCAGATAGATCAGCACCCAAGGCGGCAGCAGAGCGAGGACGGCGACGATCGAGCCGACCGAAGCCGAGAGATGAAGGAGCGGATAGCCGGTGACCGCGGCGATGGCGATGATCGGCGCGCCGAGCGCGCCATACGAGACCGGCGCGTTGTTCGCGATCGCCGCGACGCGGATCGCGTCGAGATCGGCGAGGCCGAGCGAGATCAAAATCGGCGCAACGAACGCCCATGGATAGCCGAAGCCGACCAGGCCCTCGAGCAGCGCGCCGAAAGCCCAAGCGAACAGCATCGTCTGAACGCGCACGTCAGGCGTGGCTTGCGAAATCAGCCAGCGCCGGAATGTCTCGAAAACGCCGGTGACGGTCAATGTGTTGAAGAGGACGACGCCCCAGAGCACGATCCAATCGACGCTCCAGACGCCGGTCGCGGCGCCATAGAGATAGGCGCGGCCGCCCTCGCCGAGCGGCATGCGCCAGACGGCGACGGCGAGGATGAAGGTGACAATGGCGCCGATCAGCACCGCGGCCCAGGCGGTGACCCGCAGGATCGCCAGCAGGATCAGAAGCAGGCAGACGGGGATCAGCGCGACGATGCAGGTCAGCGCAAGATTGCCCAGCGGGTCAATCACTTGCGTGAACATGGCGTTTCCTCATGACGCGTTATTATGATTCGCGACATGATTAGCGCGTCACGCGAAGCCTGCTTGTCAATTGCGACGAAAGTCGACCCGGGCGTGGCCCGACTTACGCTCTGGCTGCGAAAATCCAGAGCCGCGGCGACGGCGAAGCAGCGCCGTCGCGCGGGTTCATTGGCCGCGGAATCCAGCCCGATGGACAGACCGACTCGCGTTCCTCGGGGAGGCGCCCCGCTCTTAGCAGCGGGCGGCCTGCCGGGCGATGTGGACGATGTCGGCGCGGTCGATGCCGATGTCCTGAAGTTCGCGGTCCGTATAGGCCGACAATTCGTGCAGAACTTTCCAGTAACGGCGACGCTCTTCCAGGTAACGGGTAATGAAGGCGAGCTTCATATTCGATCTCCTTCTCGCTAAGTCTCGTCGAACCAGCCGAGAAGCTGATCGACGATTTCATTACACCCTGGACGTTTCTTCTCCGAGACCGCGGCCTAGATACGATGTTGCGTCGCACAAGTCAAGGTGCATCGCAGCATGATATGCGAAAATTGCATGAAAAACCGGCGTTTCAGACAGGATAGATGGTTTGTTTCGGTTAATTGATCGATAATGGCGTTCAAATTTGCTCACATTAGAACTATCGCATGTGAAATATGCATGATGTGCGGCGAGACGCCGCGGCCAAGTGTTCGCCGCCGCAAACCAAACAAGCAGAAAGCTTTTGGAGGGGAGCGCGTCAAGCGCGCGCTTTGGCTAATTCCTGCCGCGCTGCCAAGCGTAGCAGCAATTGATCGGTGGCGACTGAGCAAAGCGAAAAACCGCGACGCGCCACTTCATTCGCCCTTTCGCCGCTATGGCAGAAAGCGGCGGCGAACTTGCCATGCGCCTTGGCGGCGGCGGCGACCTTGGTCAAAGCCGCGTCCACCGCCGGGCTCTGGGCGTCGACGACCTCGCCATTGCTGAGCGCGATCGAAAGATCGGACGGGCCGACAAAGATGCCGTCTATCCCAGGCGTCGCCAAAATGTCGTCGAGCGCCGCCATGGCTTCACGCGTCTCGACCATGGCGATCGCCAAGGTGAAGGCGTTGGCGTTGCGCAAATAGTCGGCCGGCTCGTAGCCGGTAAGCGGCAGCACGGCGCGCGGCCCCCAGCTGCGTTGGCCGAGCGGCGGAAACTTCATGAAATCGGCGAATTGGCGCGCCTCGGCGCCGCTGTTGATCATCGGCGCGATCACCGCCGCCGCGCCGGCGTCGATCACCCGCGAGGCGGTCGAAAAATCGCCGATCGGAATGCGCACGATCGCCGGCTTGCCGCCGAGCGCCGCCGCCGCGACGCCGCGCAGGGCGCCGGCGACATCGACGGCGCCGTGCTGCATCTCCATGACCACGGCGTCGAAGCCGTCGCGGGCGAGCTGCTCGGCGATCATCGGTTCGTTGATGCCGACCCAGGCCGCGAAGACCGGCTCGCCGCCTCTGATCCGCCGCGCGAGGGAAGCAACGATTCCGCCTTCGATCATTTCCATCCTCGCCTGCCTTTTGGCGCGCAAATAGCGGCTGCTCGATAATGAGCGGCGACTCTCTTGGCGCCCGCAGTCGACCGCCCGCGGCGTCGTCGATCCGCTCGCGGCGACATTGTTAAGCGACAACGATTGTCGAAACAACGCCTGCGCGATGCTGGCGACCTGGGCCGGCGCCGCCGGTTCGTACGTCTCGAACCGCAGCCGGCTCTCTTCGGGAAACGAATCTCAGGAAATGATCGCCGGCAGATCGAGCGTGCCGCGCACGCCGATATCGTCGAAATGCCGGTTCAGCCATTCCTTGGCCGATTCGCGGCCGAGATCGCGCAGGCGTTTCAAAAACGGCCACGACGTGTCGAGCTTGGTCCCGGCGCCGAAAGTCTCCAGCTTGCCGTCGCCGCCGATGCGATGCAGCATCGCCCGTTTGTACTCTCCGTCCTGCAGCTTGCCCCTGTCGATCAGCCGGGTGACGAAATTGACGGCGCGCATCTCGGCGAGCAAATGGCTGTTGAAGGTGATCTCGTCCTGGCGATTGAGAATGTCGCGCGCGGTACGCGGGGTCTCGCGACGCTCGATCGGATTGATCTGGACGATGATCGCATCGTCCGTGTGCGTCTCGTAGAAGAGCGGCCAGAGCGGCGGATTGCCGCTATAGCCGCCATCCCAATGCGGCACGCCGTCAATCTCCACCGCTTGAAACAAACGCGGTAGACAGGCCGAAGCCATGATGTGGTCGGCGGTCAATTCGTGACGGCGGAAGATGACGCCCTTGCCGGTGAAGACATTGGTCGCGGCGATCATCAGCTTCAGGTGATCGCTCGCCCTGATCCTTGCGAAATCGATCGCCTTCTCGAGATGATCGCGCAGCGGATTGATGTTGAGCGGATTGAACTCGTAAGGGCTGGCGAAATGCGTCACCGCGTCATACCAAAGGTAGGCCGGCGAGCTCGAGAAGGCGAAAGCGCCAAAAAACGCGTCGAACAGCTTGCGCTGGATCGGCGTCAGCGCGCCCTCCTCGCTGACGGACAGCCAGAAATCGTGGAGCTTTTGGCGCGCCCCGTCCGGCCCATTTTCGATAAAGCCTTCGGCGGCCGCGACGGCGTTCATCGCGCCGGCGCTGGCCCCGCTGATCGCGTCGAAGGCGATGCGCCCGTCTTCGAGCAGCGCGTCGAGCACGCCCCACGTGTAAGCCCCATGCGCGCCGCCGCCCTGCAGCGCAAGATTGACCGTCTTGCGCCCGCCGTCGCTCTTCGCCATTCCGCCTTATCCCGCGGTCCAGCCGCCGTCGATCGAGAGATTGGCGCCGGTAATCTGGGCGGCCGCCTCGGAGCAGAGATAGACGGCCAGCGCGGCGACCTGTTCGGACGTCACGAATTGCTTGCTCGGCTGCGCGGCGAGGATCACGTCGTTAATGACCTGCTCGCGCGTCATATTGCGCGCCTTCATCGTGTCCGGGATCTGCTTCTCGACCAGCGGCGTCCAGACATAGCCAGGCGAAATGCAATTGACCGTGACGCCGAAGGTCGCGAGCTCGAGCGCTACGGTCTTGGTCAGGCCGGCAATGCCATGCTTGGCCGCCACATAGGCCGATTTGAAGGGCGACGCGACCAGCGAATGGGCCGAGGCGGTCGAGATGATGCGGCCCCATTTCTTCGCCTTCATCGCCGGAACCGCGGCGCGGATGGCGTGAAAGGCGGCCGAGAGGTTGATTGCGATAATCGCGTCCCATTTCTCGACCGGGAATTCTTCGATCGGCGAGACGAACTGAATGCCGGCATTGTTGACGAGGATGTCGAGCGAACCGAGCTTCGCCTGGGCGTCGGCGACCATGGCCGCGATCTCGGCCGGCTTCGACATGTCGGCGCCATTGTAAAAGGCTTTGACGCCGAACTCCTTCTCGATCGAAGCACGCTCCTTCTCGATGGCGTCCGGATCGCCCATGCCGTTGATCACGATATTCGCGCCCTCCTTCGCCAGAGCGCGGGCGATCGCGAGGCCGATGCCGCTGGTCGAGCCGGTGACGAGCGCGGCGCGGGAGGCGAGAGACATGAGCAACTCCTTGAAGATCAACAAAAAGCGGTTGGCTGCGCGATCAGGCGTTCAAATCTTTCGCGCTGATATGACAGAGGTGTATTGCGCCGCAACAAAAAAGGCGAGCGCGGCGTCGGCGTCTTGGCCTGGACGGGCGGATCCACATCGCGACGCGACCGCTCGAACGACGGCGTTGCGCGGCAAAGAAGGTTATGGGTAATTTGTCGCGGCGCATTCGGCGCAGCCAGGGGCGAAGGTAAATGTCGCGCGACGCCAGCCAAACGGCGAAAGCCTGTTTGGCGGGAAGGCGCGGCGGAAGATGTGAACAAACGCTCCGGCGAGCATGATCGTCGCAGACGTGGCGCGCGTGTTGAATTACGACGCAGACTTGGTCGAAGTCCTTCCGGCTGAGCATTGGCGCGGACCCTTCCCTGCCGATTGGCGGGACAGGGCGCTGGCCGCGCTCGAAGCGGGCCGGATCGTCGTCTTTCCGCATCTGCGGTTTCTGGTCGAGGCCGGGGAGATGGTCCTTCTGGACCAATCCCTCGCCGGTCGCGCTCGCAAGAATATCGGCTTCGATCCCGCTTCTCGCCAATTGTCCAACGCAGCGTCGGATCAGGCGGGCGCAGCGGCTCTCGCTGGCATGATCGAGCGTTTCAGCGATCAGGCGCTAGGCCTCTTACACGATCTCCTGCCGTCCTACGCCGCCCACCTTGATAGAGGGCGAGCCAGTTTCCGGCCGAACGAAATCGTCGGCCGCGCCTATTCGCCGCGACATGACGACAAGCGGCTGCATGTCGACGCCTTTCCCAGCCGCCCCGTCAGAGGTCGGCGCATACTCCGCGTCTTCGCCAACATCGCCGCGGACGGCGCAGTGCGGCGCTGGCAAGTCGGCGAGCCGTTTCCGAGCTTCGCGCAGAAATTCATGCCGCGCCTGAAGCCGCCGATTCCCGGAAGTCTATGGCTGCTCAAACTGCTCAAAGTCACGAAGGACCGACGCAGCCTCTACGATCACTATATGCTGGGCTTACACGACCGCGGCAAGCTCGACGACGACTATCAGGCCCAGGCGCCGAGAACCGACTTGTACTTCAAACCGGGAACGACCTGGCTCTGCTTCACCGATCAGGTTCTGCATGCCGCGCTGGCCGGCCATTCGGCGTTGGAGCAGACTTTCTATCTGCCTGTCGAGGCCATGGCCAATCCCGCAGCTTCGCCGCTGCGGGTGCTCGAGAACATCGCGCAGCGGGCTTTAGCGTAGCGACGCACGGCGTAACCGTTTGCCGGCAATTTCCGCGAAAGCTCTGCTACAGGGCTCTCCGCGTCCGGGTGGGCGCGCCGGACGCGGGCGACGCGCGCTACGCCATCTCCCGCGCCCGCCGTCCGGCGGGCGTGGCGCGCCGCTTGATCAACGCGCGCCGGACGTCGTCGATCGAATCCTGCAGGAGCACGGCCATGCGCTCGCGCGCCGCTTCCGGCGCGCCGGCCTCGATCGCCTCGAGCACGGCGCGGTGCTGGAGCAAGCGGTCGTCCTTGATCACCGCGCCGCTCCAGCCGAGCTTGAACGTGCCGACCAGGGCCGTGTGGATGAGGCCGCCGAGCGCGCCGATGAACAGATTGCCGGTCGCGTCGAGAATGCTTTGATGGAAGCGCAGATCCGCGCCGGTAAGGTCGCCGCGACCGGTCTTCCAGCGCTCCATATCGGCGTAAGCCGATTTGATCTTTTCGATCGCGTCGGGAGCGCGCGATTGGGCGGCGAGATAGGCCGCTTGCGGCTCGACCATTTGACGCAACTGGAAGAGGTCGGCGACGAACTCCTCAGTCAGCGCGGCCCGCAAGTGCCAGGCGAGAAAGTCCGGATCGAGCATATTCCAATCGGATTTCGGCCTGACGCTGGTGCCGACTTTCTGGCGCGAGACGATGAGGCCCTTGGCGGCGAGCACCCGAAAAGCCTCGCGCAAGGTCGGCCGCGAGATTTTGAACCGTTCGAGAAGCGCGCTTTCGCCCGGCAGACGGGAGCCCGGCGGATAGATTCCGGCGATGATCTCGGCGCCGAGCGCGGCCGCGAGCGAATCATTGGCGTTGCGCCGCATCGGTCCGGTCGCGCCGTGGGCGACGTCTCCGGCTTCCGGCGTTGTCTCGTACGATCCAGGCCGCCGCCTCTGCGATTTCGGCATCGGTCTTGGCTCCTCCGCCACCGGCCGCTCCTCAAGCCCTACGCCGGGTGTCGCATCAGCGCGGTCGAGCGCATGATGGAGCGTTGGGCGGTGATGAAGAAGAAGAGCAGAGCGCCGATGACGATTTTGGTCCACCAGCTCGTCAGTCTCCCGTCGAAGGTGATCAGAGTCTGGATAGTGCCCTGAATGAGGCCGCCAAACAACGTCCCGGCGACATAACCGACGCCCCCGGTCAGCAAGGTCCCCCCCAGGACGACGGCAGCGATCGCGTCGAGCTCGACGCCGACTGCGGCGAGCGGATAGCCCGATCCAGTATAGAAGGCGTAGGCCACCCCGGCCAGCGCGCCGTAAAAGCCGCCCAGCCCATAGACCTGGATCATCGTCCGACGGATCGGCGCGCCCATCAGCCGCGCCGAATTGCGATCGCCGCCGATTGCATAAACATTGGCCCCGAAGCGGGTGAAATGGGCGAGGACGATTCCCGCCGCGAGCGCCGCCAGCATCAGCAGCGCCGACGCCGACAGGCGCCCGTCGCCCGGCAGCGGGATGCGCCAGTCGGAGAAAGCGGCGACAAAGGGATGGTTGATCGGCAGCGAATCGAGCGTGATGACGAAGCACAGCCCGCGCAACAGGAACATCGCCGCGAGCGTCAGGATGAAAGGCTGAATGTCGCAGGCGTCGATCAGCGCGCCCATCGCGCCGCCGAACACGGCGCCGAAAGAGACGAGCAGCAAGGCCGAAAGCAGCGGATGCCAGCCCTGCGCGTCGAGCGCCGCCATGGCGACGCTGACGAAGCCGATCATCGAGCCGACCGAAAGATCGATGCCGCCGGAGAGAATGACGAAAGTCGCGCCGATCGCCGCAATAATGACGAAGGCGTTGTCGGTGAGGAGGTCGCCGAAGACCAAGGTCGACAGGAAGTTGTTATACGCGGCCGCGCCGAATGCGTAGATGGCGAGAAAGACGACGATGGTCGCCGCCAAGGGCATATAGCGCTCGTTCATGTCCTCTTCGCCCATATCATGCCGCTCACCGCCTGGCGCACCGGCCGCGCCTGCAGCAGCAGACAGAGGAAGACGACGATCGCCTTGACGATGAGGTTGTATTCAGGCGGCAGGCCGCTCACCAGGATCGAGGTCGTCAGACTTTGAATGATCAAGACGCCGATCAGCGTGTTGAAGATATAGACGCGGCCGCCATTCAGAGAGGCGCCGCCGAGCACGACGGCGAGAATGGCGTCGAGCTCCATCCACAAACCGGCATTGTTGGCGTCGGAGCCGCGAATGTCGGACGTGATCAGAACGCCGGCGATTCCCGCAGCGACGCCGGAGATCAGGTACGTCGAGATGGTGACGAATTTGGCGTCGATCCCGGTGAGGCGCGAAGCCTCGGCGTTGGCGCCGACAGATTCGACGAACAGTCCGAGCGCAGTGCGGCGCATCGCCGCCCAGGTCAGCGCATAGACGGCGGCGGCCACGACGATGCGCGACGGCGCCGGTCCGAGCCGGCCGGTGCTGATCGCCGAAAAGAAGTCGCTGCGGAATGTCACGATCGTGCCCGCGTCGATCATCTGGGCGACGCCGCGCCCGGCGACCATCAGGATCAGCGTCGCGATGATCGGCTGAATGTCGAGCAAGGCGACGAGCGCCCCGTTCCACAAGCCGCAAATCAGGCTGACCAGCAGCGTCGCCAGAAGCACGGCGGGCGCAGACATGCCGGCGTGGATGAGCTCGGTCATCACGGCGCCGGCTATGGCGATGACCGCGCCGACCGAAAGATCGATGCCGCGCGCGCCGATCACCACCGCCATGCCGAGCGCGACAACCGCGGTCGGCGCGCCGCGATAGAGGATGTCGATCAAGCTGCCATAGAGCCGGCCTTCGACCAGGCGGATCGTGAAGAAGCCCGGCGAGATGAAGGCGTCGACCAGCAGGATGAGGGCGAGCGCAAGCAGCGGCCAGAAAGCGCGCCATTCCGAAAATTTCGGCGCGGCCGCCGGTCGCCGGGTCGGCGCTTGCAGCGCCGCGGGGGGATCGAGTCTCATGGCGCCGCGATCGCTTGAACGATGTCGTCGCGTTCGATCTTCGCGCCGGAAATCTCGGCGACCTTGCGCCGATCGCGCAGGACCGCCACCCGGGTCGAGAAGGCGACGATTTCATCGAGTTCGGACGAGGCGACGAGCAGCGCCATGCCCTCGGCGCAAAGCCGCCGGATCAGGGCGACGATCTCGGCATGGGCGCCGACGTCGATGCCGCGGGTCGGCTCGTCGAGGATCAGCACGCGCGGGTTCGAGACCAGCCAGCGCGCAAGAATGACCTTCTGCTGATTGCCGCCGGAAAGCTGGCCGACCGGCTTGTCGGCGTCGGGCGTGGCGATGCCGAGCGCGCGGATCATGTCGCTTGCGATTTTTTCCTGTTCGGCGGCGGATAGGAGCCGCAGCCAGCCGCGCTTCGTCTGCAGCGCCAGGATGATGTTCTCGCGCACCGTGAGTTCGAGCATCAGCCCTTCGCGCTTGCGATCCTCCGGGCAGAAGCCGATTCCGAGCCGGATCGCCTGACGCGGCGAGCGGATCGAGACCGGCTTTCCGTCGACGCGGATGGCCCCGGAATCCGCCGCACTCGCTCCGAAGACGAGCTTCGCCGTCTCGGTCCGTCCCGAGCCGAGCAAGCCGGCGAGGCCGAGCACGTCGCCGGCGCGCAATTCGAGGTCGAAGGGCGCCATGACGCGTTTGGCGCCGAGCTCCTTGACCGAAAGGACAGGCTCGCCCTCAGCCTTGGCTTCCGCGGGCGGACGGCGCTCCTCGACCGCCTGCAATTCATGGCCGAGCATCAGCGACACCAGTTCGACCTGAGGCAGCGCGGAAGTCGGGCCGGCGCCGACGCGTCGGCCGTTGCGCAGCACGGTGATCCGGTCGGCGATCTGGTACACCTGATCGAGGAAATGAGTGATGAAGACGATCGCCAGGCCGCGCGCCTTCAAGTCGCGCAAGATGGCGAAAAGGCGCTCGACTTCGCGCGCGTCGAGACTGGCGGTCGGCTCGTCGAGGACGAGCACTTGCGTATCCTCGCGCAGGGCGCGGGCGATCGCGACGAGATGCTGGATGGCCAGCGAATAGGAGCCCAATGGCCGCTCGACATCGATCGAGACGTCGAGCCTTTTCAGCGCAACGCGCGCGTCTTCCGCGGCCTTGCGCCAGGAGATGAAGCCGAAGCGGCGCGGCTGGCGCTCGAGCGTCAGATTCGCGGCGACCGACAGGGACGGGATGAGATTGACCTCTTGGTACACCGCGCCGATGCCGACCGCCTGCGCCGCGGCGGGACTGTCGAGTTCGACCGGCTTGCCGTTGATCAGCACCGCGCCCGCATCGCGGCTCAGCGCTCCGGTCATGATCTTGATCAGAGTCGACTTGCCGGCCCCGTTTTCGCCAAGCAGCGCATGGACCTCGCCGGGCTGGAAGGCGATATCGACATTGTCGAGCGCGACCACGCCGGGGAAGTTTTTCGATATCCCGATAAGCTCGACTTTGGCTGTCTGCATCGCCTCGACCGGTTGCGACCGCCGCCGCCTCAAGGGAGAAAGCAGGCGGCGACGGCCGCCCTGGCCCGGCGCGTTAAAGGCGCCGGGCGCGTGGACAATAGAGTCCTAATTCAAGCGGCCGAACTTGTCAGCCGCCCTTCTTTTTCAGCATCTCCGCGGCGTCGGCCGGCGTGTGCAGGTCGGAGGGGATCAGCACCCATTTGGGGTAATCGTGCTTGCCCTTCAGATAGCCCTGCACCACATCGTAGATATATTTGCCGATATCGGACTTCAGTTCGACGGAGGCGTCCGATTCGCCGGCCAGCATGGCCTTGAAAATATCCGGCACGCCGTCGACCGAGACGGTCAGCACGTCCTTGCCGGGCTTGAGGCCGGCTTCCTTCATCGCCTGGATCGCGCCGAGCATCATGTTGTCGTTATGGGCCCAGACGGCGCAGACGTCCTTCAAACCGTCGGTCGCTTTGATGAAGCTCTCCATCACCTCCTTGCCGCCGGAGGTGGTGAAGTTGCCGCTCTGCGACTTGACGATCTTCATGTTCGGGAAGAGCGAGATGACCGCCTCGAAACCTTTCTTGCGCTCGATGGCCGGAGCCGAGCCGACGGTGCCCTGCAATTCGACGATGTTGCAGTTGCCCTTGCTCGCCTGGGCGAGCCAAGCCCCGGCCAAGCGGCCTTCGAGGTTGAAATCGGCGGCGATGCGGGTGACGAAAAGCGACGGATCCGACTCGACGGCGCGGTCGGCGATGAAGACCGGGATTTTGGCCGCCTGCGCCTCTTTCAGGACTTGATCCCAGCCGGTGACGACGACCGGCGCGATGATGATCGCGTCGACCTTCTGGGCGATGAACGAGCGCACCGCCTTGAGCTGATTCTCCTCCTTCTGCTGAGCGTCGGAGAATTGCAGCTTGATGCCGCGCTTCTCGGCCTCCGCCTTCATGTCGGCGGAAAACGCCGTGCGCCAATCGCTCTCGGAGCCGACCTGCGAAAAGCCGATCGTCTGGGCCGAGGCCGAAGCGGACAATCCCGCCAGGGCGGCGGCGCCGACGGCCGCGGCCAACATATGCTTCAAGATGCTCATTTTTCCCTCCCCTGTTCGAAGGCTTCGCGTTCCTGCCGCGGCTAGCCTCCGTCGCGTTACATTCGCGATCCGCTCAATAATCAATTAATATGATTATTTCGACACCCACGTCAACAGGGCGCGTGCGGTCCCGCGGCCGGCTGCGCCAGGCGTTCAAGTTTGCTTGAGAGCGGCGGCGCAAGGGCTATTCGGAGCGCGACGGCCCTGGCCGGCGATTGACGCGGCCCTCATTCCGCCGCAGGAAAGGGCGACCAGTTTGGCGAAGACATGGCTTTGGCGACGCACATGATGGAAGCAGGTCCCGCTCCGCGCCATAACAGCATCGGCGTTCGGGTCGGCGAAGGCGCGAACGCGGTTACGGTCGGCGGCGGCGCGCCGATCGTCGTCCAATCGATGACCAATACCGATACGGCGGATGTCGAATCGACCGCGCGCCAGATCGCGGCTCTGGCTCGGGCCGGCTCCGAGCTTGTCCGTATTACGGTGGATCGCGACGAAGCCGCGGCGGCCGTGCCCCATATCCGCGACCGCATCCGCCAGATGGGCGTGACCGCGCCGATCATCGGCGATTTTCATTATATCGGCCACAAATTGCTCGCCGAGCATCCGGCCTGCGCCGAGGCGCTCGACAAATATCGCATCAATCCGGGCAATGTCGGCTTCAAGGAGAAGAAGGACCGTCAGTTCGGCGCCATCGTCGAGACCGCGATCAGGCACGGCAAGACCGTGCGCATCGGCGCCAATTGGGGCTCGCTCGACCAGGAGCTGCTGACCGATCTGATGGACGAGAACGCGCGCTCGCCGAACCCGATCGATGCACGCGCGGTAACGCGCGAGGCGATGGTCCAGTCGGCGCTGCTCTCGGCGACGCGAGCGGAAGAGATCGGCTTGCCGCGCGACCGGATCATCCTTTCAGCGAAAGTCTCCGCGGTGCAGGATCTGATCGCCGTGTACCAGATGCTCGCCGCGCGCTCGAATTACGCGCTGCATCTCGGTCTGACAGAGGCCGGCATGGGTTCAAAGGGCGTCGTCGCTTCGTCCGCCGCGTTGGGCGTTCTGCTCCAGCAGGGGATCGGCGACACGATCCGCGTCTCCTTGACGCCCGAGCCCGGCGGCGATCGTACGCTTGAAGTGAAGGTGGCGCAAGAAATCCTGCAAACGATGGGCTTTCGCACCTTCGTCCCGCTCGTCGCCGCCTGCCCTGGCTGCGGCCGCACGACTTCGACCGTGTTCCAGGAATTGGCGAGCGAGATCCAGACCTACATCCACCAGGAAATGCCGAACTGGCGGAAAGTCTATCCCGGCGTCGAAAAGCTCAACGTCGCGGTGATGGGCTGCATCGTCAACGGCCCGGGCGAATCGAAACACGCCGATATCGGCATCTCGCTGCCCGGCACCGGCGAAGCGCCGGCTGCGCCAGTCTTCATCGACGGCGTCAAGGCGGCGACGTTGCGGGGGCCGACCATCGCCCAGGACTTCAAGGCGATGGTGATCGACTATATCGAGAAGCGGTTCGGGCGGAAGGGGCTGGCGGCGGAGTGAGGCGACCTCAGCCTCAACGGAATTACGCAAAGCCCTTTGGCGGTAAAACTCTCGAATTAAGCCGCTTCGGCCTTTAGCTTCAATCCAAGCGCCTTCAAGACGCCGAGAAAAGTGGAGAGCTTCGGGTCGCCTTCGGCGGATAGCGCCTTATGAAGCGCCTCGCGGGTAACGCCGGCTTCCTTCGCGAGCTGCGTCATCCCTTTCGCGCGAGCAACGACGCCCATCGCATGCGTGATCACGGTTGGGTCGCCGTCCTCAAACGCCGCCTCGAGATAAGCGGCGATCGACTCCGGCGTGTCGAGAAATTCCGCCGAATCCCACGGCGCAGTTTCAGTCGTCATCGATCCACTCGTTCGCCAGCCGCTTCGCTTTGACGATGTCGGCCGCGACATAAAGCCGATAGTCAGGGCCGTAATCGACGCGCAGTTCGCTAACGCCCTCGCCAACCGGCTTCACATCGCCCGGGTTTCCAAGCGCCAGCCGGTCAATTCGAATCTGAATGCGAGCAACGGCTCGAAGGTCGCGAAGACCGCGAAGCCATTGCGAGAAAGCGGCGGTCCTACGAACTTCGATCGTCTGTGAACCATAGTTCACAGATGAAATTCAGGCAATACGCTTGAAGGCGGGTCGGCCGCAGCGCGAAAACTCCAAGCCAAGCCGCGCCGACGCGAGGTCGCGCGCGTCAAGGCGCCTCCCATTTGCCGCTCTTCGCCGAACGAAACACGGCGTCGATCACGCGCATCTGCGCGACGGCGTCTTCGATCGGGAATTCCAATTTTTCTTCGCCAAGAACCGCGCGCGAGAAGGCGTCGCCCTGCAGGGTATATTGATCGCAGATCGGGAATTCCTCGACCCGCGCGCCGCCGCCGAACAAATCCGCGCCGCTGTCATACGTGACCTTCGTCGGCCGGTCCGGCGGCGCGTTAAAGGGGACGGCGATTTCGACGCGGCCCTTGTCGCCGACCACGGTCACCCGCTGCATCGCTGAAAGCTGCGTCGCGCAGGTGAACAACAAATGACGCGCGCCTGGAAATTCGATCAGCGCCGAGGCCAGCCGGTCCGTTCCCATCTTCGGATCGCGGTCGAGCGTCGCGACGACGCGGGTCGGCTCGGCGCCGAAGAGGTAGCGCCCGGAAATGATCGCATAGCAGCCGATGTCGTAGACCCCGCCGCCGCCCGGCGGAATGTTGCGGATGTTGGTCGGGTCGAGGAGATAGTACGAAAAGAACGTATGGATCGCCTTGGCCTCGCCGATCTCGCCGGACCGCACGATCTCGCGCGTCCGCCGCCATTGCGGGTGGAAGCGCACCATGAAGGCTTCGGCGACGAGCTTGCCGGATTTGTCGCGCGCGGCAATGAGTTGCCTGGCCTCTTCAGCATCGAGCGCGACCGGCTTCTCGCAGAGCACGTGCTTGCCGGCTTCCAGCGCCTTGATTGTCCAAGGCACATGCAGCTCATTAGGGAGCGGGTTGTAGATCGCCTCGATCGCGGGATCGGCGAGCAACTCCTCGTAGGAGCCATACGCTTTCGGAATGCCGAGCTTGGCCGCGGCCTCTTTCGCGCGCGCGAGATCGCGCGAGGCGATCGCGTCAATGCGCGAGGCCGCGCCCTTCTGCATCGCCGGAATGACCTTCTCGACGCCGATCTTGGCCGGGCTGATCACGCCCCAAGAGACTGTGCGAGCCATGCGCGTTTCCCCTGTTTATTCGCCTTCTATTCTATTGAGCTGTCGTTGCGAGCGAAGCGAAGCCATCCATTCGTGGACGTCCGCGCCCGATGAATAGATTGCTTCGTCGCTTCGCGCTTCGCAATGACGGGAACCATGCGCCTCAGGCCTTCGGCTCTGGAACCCTGCCCGCAGCCTGCCGCTCCAGCATCCAGCCCGGATATTCCTTCGGCAAGGCGCTGACTTCGTCGAGCGTCGCGACATCTTGCGCGGTCAGTTCGAGCTTGGTCGCGGCGAGGTTGTCGTTGAGTTGCTCGATGCTCTTCGCGCCGATGATCACGCTCATGACGCCCGGCCGCTGCAGCAGCCAGGCGAGCGCGACGCGCGCGACGGAGACGCCATGCGCTTTGCCGATCGCGGCCATCGCGTCGATAATGTCGTAAGCGCGGTCCTTGTTGACCGGCGGAAAGTCGAAAGCCGCCCGGCGCGCGTCATTGGGCCCAGCGTTGTCGCGCGTGAATTTGCCCGAGAGAAAACCGCCGGCTAGCGGGCTCCAGACCATGATCCCGAGGCCCTGGTCGAGAACCAACGGGACGACCTCCCGCTCGAGGTCGCGGCCGGCGATCGTGTAATAGGCCTGCACCGTCTCGAACCTGGCGAAGCCGCGGCGCTCGGATATGCCGAGCGCCTTCATGATCTGCCAGGCGGCGAGATTGGAGCAGCCGATCGTCCGGACGAGGCCGCGCGAAACGAGATCGTTGAGGGCGCGGAGCGTCTCTTCGATCGGCGTCGCCGGATCGAAGCCGTGGATCTGGTAAAGATCGACGTGGTCGAGGCCGAGCCGCTTCAGGCTGCCGGCGATCTGATCCATGATGTGGCCGCGCGACAGGCCGACGTCGTTCGGCCCCGGCCCGGTCCGGCCGCGCACCTTGGTCGCGACGATGACGTCCTCGCGCTTGACATTGAGATCGCGCAGAGCCTGGCCGAGCAAGACTTCCGACTGGCCCTCCGAATAGACGTCGGCCGTGTCGATGAAGTTGACGCCGGCCTCAAGCGAGCGCCGGACCAAATCCGTCGCCGCCTTCTGCTCGAGCGTTCCGATATTGCGCCAGAAGCCTGCGCCGCCATGAAAGGTCATCGTGCCGAGGCAGATTTCCGAAACATATTGGCCGGTCCGGCCGAGCGGATGGTATTTCATGATGCAAGACCTTGAGAGAATGGCGCGCTCGCGGGCGAGAGACAAAAAGGCGAACGTGCGGGAGAGATGTCGACTATAGTCGATTTTTCTCCGACGACGCCATAAAGTTCCCGTGATCCTTCCTTCCGCGGCACCTTACGCCTTGCGGGAGAAAGGATTTTACGCCGCCATCTCCTCGGCGGGCGGGGCCATGGCGCCGGTCATCATCGCCACGGCGTCGGACATGGACTGCTTCTTCGGATCGATCACCGTCAGGCGCCGGCCCAAGCGGTGGATATGGATTCGGTCGCAGACCTCAAAGACATGCGGCATGTTGTGCGAGATCAGCACGATCGGCAGGCCGCGTTTGCGCACGTCGAGGATCAGCTCCAGGACGCGGCGCGATTCCTTGACGCCGAGGGCCGCGGTCGGCTCGTCCATGATCACGACCCGGCTGCCGAAAGCTGCGGCGCGGGCCACCGCTACGCCTTGTCTCTGGCCGCCCGAGAGCGTTTCGACCGGCTGATTGATGTTTTGGATGGTCATCAGGCCGAGTTCGGAAAGCTTCTCGCGCGCGATGCGCTGCATCGTGCTGCGGTCCAGCGTACGGAAGAATTGGCCGATGAATCCCGGCGCCCGAACCTCTCGTCCTAAAAACATATTGTCCGCGATCGACAGCGCCGGCGACAGCGCCAGATTCTGATAGACCGTCTCGATGCCGGCTTGCCGCGCGTCGATCGGCGACTGGAAATGGACGACCTGGCCGGCGAGCCTGATTTCGCCGGCGTCCGGGATCACCGCGCCGCATAAAGCCTTGATCAGCGTCGACTTGCCTGCGCCGTTGTCGCCGATAACGCCGAGAATCTCGCCGGGATAGAGATCGAAATCGGCATGGTCGAGCGCGGTGACGCGGCCATAGCGCTTGACCAAGCCACGCGCCTGTAAGATCGGCTCCGCGCTCATGCCGACACCCTCCGGATCCATTGGTCGAGCGCAACGGCGATGATGATCAGGACGCCGACCGCGAATTCCTGCCAGAGCACGTCGAGCCCGGCGAGCGAGACGGCGGAGCGGAACACGCCGACGATCAGCGCGCCGATCAGCGTGCCGACGATCGAGCCGCGGCCGCCGAAAAGGCTGGTGCCGCCGATCACCACGGCGGTGATGCTGTCGAGATTGGCGTTCTCGCCCGCCGTCGGGCTGATCGCGCCGATGCGGCCGATCAAGGCCCAACCGGCAATGGCCGAGATCAGGCCGGCAAGCACGTAGACGCTGAGCAGGATGCGGTCGGTATTGATGCCGGCGAGCCGCGCCGCCTCAGGGTCGTCGCCGGTCGCGTAAATGTGGCGGCCATAGGGCGTGCGGTTGAGCACGTACCAGACGATGAGCGCGACGACGATCAATAGGAAGCTGCCAAGGATGATGCGCGCGTTGCCGATGTCGAAGGGCACGCCCATCAATTGCAGGAACGGCGCGTTGTCCTCGATATCCTGCATGCGGATGGTTTCGCTCTGCGAATAGAACGTGTTGAGCGCGCCGATGATGCTGAGCGTGCCGAGCGTGACGATAAACGGCGGCATCCGCAGCCTCGTCACCAGACTTCCGTTCAGCCAGCCGCAGGCGACGCCGCAGAGCAGCCCGGCGGGGAAGGCGATGACGACCGGCACGCCGTCGATAACGGCGAGCCGCCCCATCACCACCGATGAGATCACCATGATGACGCCGACGGAGAGATCGATGCCGGCGGTCAGGATGACGAGCGTCTGGGCGATGCCGACAATGCCGATGATCGTCACTTGCGTGAGCACGGTCGAGAGATTGCTGCCGGTGAGGAAGCGCGCCGGATTGACAGTGACGCCGAGCAGAAGGCCGAGGATCAGAACGACGAAGGGAACGGTCGTCGGATAGACATGGAGAAAGCGCTGCGCCCGCTTCAGGAAGGACGGGCGCTCCTCTTCAAAGGACGCTTGCGTCGACGACGCGCCGGCGAGGACGCGCTCGAATTCCTGCGTCACAGGCGGTTGGCCTTGCGTCGCTTCGCTCATCGCGCCCTCCCAGTCGCGCCTTACGAAATCGGCGCTCGCAAGACCGAACTCGCGAGCGCCGATCCTTCATGTCATTAAGCGGTCAAACGCCGAGCAAAATCAACCCCAGCAGAGCTTCGCGCCTTCGGCGGTGTCGATCGACGGAACGCCCTGGACCGGATGGTCGGTCACCAGCTTCTCGCCGGTGTCCTTGCTTTCGGGCTTCTTCCCGGTCTTGATGTATTCGGCGACAGCCTCGACCCCGTCGGCCGCCATCAGCAGCGGATATTGCTGCGCGGTCGCGCCGATAATCCCGTCCTTGACCATCTTGACGCCAGGACAGCCGCCGTCGACCGCGACGATCGTCACGCCCTTGTCCTTGCCAGCCGCCTTGAGGGCTTCGTAGCCGCCATCCGCGGCCGGCTCGTTGATCGCATAAACGAGGTCGATATGGTCGGCCTTCTGCAGGATTTTCTCCATCGCCTTGCGGCCGCCTTCCGTCGAGCCCTGAGTCACGTCGGAGCCGACAATCTGCGCGCTGTCGCTCTGGGAATAGTGCTTGACGTCCTTGACCGGGATGCCGAAGCCGGTGAGGAAGCCGTTGTGGCGCAGATAATCGACGGTCGGCTGGTTGGGAGACAAGTCGAGCGTCGCGATCTTGGCCGTCTTGGCCTTGTCGCCGAGCGTCGCCTTCGCCCATTGGCCGATCAGTTCGCCGGCCTTGAAATTGTCGGTGGCGAAATTGGCGTCCGCAGCGGTGACCGGATCGAGCGGCGTATCGAGCGTGATCACCAGGATACCGGCTTTCCGGGCCTTTTCGACGGTCGGCACGATGGCGGTCGAATCGCTCGGCACCAGCAAAATGCCCTTTGCGCCTGCGGCCATCAACTGCTCGATCGCGGCGACCTCGCCGTCATTGTCGCCGTCGAACTTGCCGGCATAGGCCTGCGGCGTCAGGCCAAGCTCCTTGGCCTTCGCTTCGAAACCCTGCTTCATCTTGACGAAGAAGGGATTGGTGTTGGTCTTGGTGATCAGGCCGACAATATCGCCGGCCGAGGCCGGCGCGCTGGCGAAGGCGAGCGAAAGCGCCGTGACGGCGCTGGACAGCAAAGCGAGTTTTCTGGTCACTGAACTTCCTCCCCGATATGGTCCACGGCGCGACAGCGTCCGATGCGCCGCAAGCCGGGCGATTCGGCGAGGAGGAGCTGTTGAAAAGGCTCCAACTCGCGCCGTCGCTGCGCCATTGGCGCAAAATCCGCGCTTCGAGTCAAGATAAATCAGCCGCCCTGAATTATTGACAGCGCCGCTGGCGGCGCCCATTGTCTGGGCAATTGCGGCGCTCGACGGGCAGGGTCGGCGGGTTGTTGGTTAGCGAACAATGCCGCCCAAAGGCGAACCGCGTCAAGAGAGACGGATCATGACGGGTGGCGAGACGGACATCGTCGAAACGCGACTGTCGGCGCCTGCCGCCAGCGGCGCCAACCAAACTGGCGTGCGCCTCTACAATGAGAGATTGATTCTGTCGCTGATGCGACGCCGCCGCCATCTCTCGAAGATCGAGGTGGCGCGGCAAACAGGTCTTTCGGTTCAAACCGCTTCGGCGATTGTGAACCAGCTTCAAGCGGACGGGTTGCTGAAGCGCGAAACGCCGCAGCGGGGCCGGGTGGGCCAGCCGACCGTGCCGTTCTCCCTCGATCCGGAAGGCGCGTTTTCGCTCGGACTCAAAATCGGACGGCGGAGTTGCGACCTTGTGTTGATCGACTTTGTGGGCGCGACGCGTCAGCGCGCGCACGAAACCTTTCCTTATCCGCAGCCCGCGGCGACGCTGGACTTCGTCGCCCGCGCCTTGCCGGCGCTGACGACGGAGCTCACCGCGCGGCAGCGCAGCCGCCTGACTGGCCTCGGCGTGGCGACGCCCTTCTATCTTTGGAATTGGGGCGCCGAAGTCGGCGCGCCGCCCGGCGCGATGGACGTCTGGCGCAATGTCGACATCAGAAACGAAATCGCGTCCATTTGCCCTGTCCCCGTCATTTTGTGCAACGACGCCTCGTCGGCCTGCGCGGCGGAATTCTTCTTCGGCGAAGGCTGGCGTCATCACGATTTCCTTTACTTCTTTCTCGGCTCGTTCATCGGCGGCGGCGTCGTCATCGACGGCGCTCTCTTCACCGGCCGCACCGGTACGGCGGGCGCGCTCGGCCCGATTCCGATCATGCGCCTCGAAAACGGCCGCCTCGTCGCGCGCCAACTGATTCATTGCGCCTCGATTTACCGGCTCGAGGAAGCCTTACGCGCCGCCGGCCGCGATCCGTCTTCGATCTGGCGCACGCCGGACGCGTGGGACGACTTTTCGACTCATCTCGACGCGTGGATCGAAGAGACCGCCGAGGCGCTCGCTTACGCCTGCCTGGCGGCGATTTCGGTGATCGATTTCGAGGCGGTGATCATCGACGGCGCGATGCCCACGGCGGTGCGAAGCCGGCTCGTCGAGCGCGTCGCCGAAATCTACGAGAAGCTCGATCGGCGCGGCCTCATCGATCCGACGATCAAGGCCGGCGCGATCGGCGCCGATGCGCGCGCGCTCGGCGGCGCCGCCTTGCCGCTGATCGCCAACTTTGCGCGTGACAGAGAAGTGTTGTTTAAGGAGCCGCCCAACGGCTCCCCCTCGCCGAATTTCCCATAATTGAGGCGTCGATGACCTCGCGCATCATCAAAGTCGAGCCCTTCGATCTCGTCGTTTTTGGCGGCACGGGCGACCTCGCCTACCGCAAATTGTTCCCGGCTTTGTTCCACCGCGACGCCGACGAGCAATTCACCGAGCCGACAAGGATCGTCGGCGTGTCGCGACGCCCTCTCGACAGCGAGGAATTTCGCGCGAGCGTCAAGGACGCGTTGTGGAAATTCGGCGGCGTGAAGGACGGCGCCGAGCCGGTCGTCGAGCGCTTTCTGCAACGCATCGACTATGCGGCCGTCGACGCGACCGGCGATAACGGCTGGGACAAGCTGAAGGCGCTGCTCGACGGCGATGACAAGGTGCGCGCTTTCTATCTCGCCACCGGCCCGGATCTGTTCGGCCCGATCGCCAAGAAGCTCGCCGCTAACGGCTTGGTGACCGCGAAGGCGCGCATCATCGTCGAAAAGCCGATCGGCAAGGATGCGGCGAGCGCCGCCGCGATCAACGACGAGCTCGGCTCGGTCTTCGCCGAGAATCGCATCTTCCGCATCGATCACTATCTCGGCAAGGAGACAGTGCAGAACTTGATGGCTTTGCGCTTCGCCAACGCATTGTTCGAGCCATTGTGGAACGCCGCCCATATCGACCACGTGCAAATCACAGTGGCCGAGACGCTCGGCGTCGAAGGTCGCGGCGCCTATTATGACGGCGCGGGCGCGCTGCGCGACATGATGCAAAATCACATGCTGCAATTGCTTTGCCTCGTCGCGATCGAGCCGCCGCGCTCGCTCGACGCCGACGCGCTGCGCGACGAGAAGCTCAAAGTGCTGAAATCGCTCGAGCCGATCACTGCGGCGAACGCGGCCGCGGTCACCGTTCGCGGCCAATATCGGGCCGGCATGGCCGAAGGCAAATCGGTTCCCTCCTATCTCGACGATCTCGGCAAGGAAGCGAGCGATACCGAGACTTTCGTCGCGCTGAAAATCGGCGTCGCCAATTGGCGATGGGCCGGCGTGCCGTTCTTTCTGCGGACGGGAAAACGCCTGCCGCAACGATTTTCAGAAATTGTCGTCGGCTTCCGCCGCGTGCCGCACGCCATCTTCGAGTCCAATTCCGACGGCATACCCGCGAACCGCCTCGTCATCCGCGTGCAGCCGGACGAAGGCATCAAATTGTGGCTGATGATCAAGGAGCCTGGAGCGGGCGGCATGCGTTTAAAGCATGTGCCGCTCGACATGAGCTTCGCCAAGGCGTTCGCTGGCCTGTCGATCGACGCTTACGAGAGATTGTTGATGGACGTGGTGCGCGGCAACGCGACGCTGTTCATGCGGCGTGACGAAGTCGAGGCCGCCTGGCGATTCATCGACCCGATCCGCGAGGCTTGGGCGCAAATACGCGAGCCTCCGCGGCCTTACGCCGCAGGGTCGTGGGGACCGGCGGCGTCGATCGCGCTCATCGAACGCGATGGGCGCACTTGGAATGAGGAATTCGAATGACTGCTCTTGCTGCTGATCTCGAAACGGCGCCGATCGCGCGCCGAGAGTTTCCTTCAAGCGAGAGCCTCGCCGAGGCTTTCGCGGAATGGACGTCTTCTTTGCTGCAGAAGGCTGTGGCCGCGCGCGGCGAGGCGACGTTCATCGTCTCCGGCGGCGCCACGCCGAAGCGCTATTTCGAAGTCCTGTCGCAGAAGGACGTCGACTGGAGCCGGGTCAATATAACGCTGGCCGACGAGCGCCGTGTTTCGGACGACGATCCGCGCTCCAACGCCAAATTGGTGCGCGAGCATTTGCTTCAAAATCGCGCCGCGGAAGCACGCTTTGCGCCTTTGGCCGACAATCGGCTTAGTCCTGACCAAGAACTGGCCGCAGCGCAGGCGCGCATCGCCGACTTGCCCTTGCCGGCCGATCTCATCGTGCTCGGCATGGGCGAAAACGGCCATACGGCTTCATGGTTTCCCGGCGGCGACAATCTCGAAGCGGCGATGAATCCGGGCGAGCGCGCCCTGGTTCTGCCGATGAACGCGCCGGACGCGCCGGAGCCGCGCCTGACCTTGACGGCGCGCGTGATCTTGCGCGCCCAGGCGATCGCTTTGCACATCGAGGGCGAAGGCAAGCGGGCGGTGTTGGAAAAGGCGCTCGGCGACGGGCCGGCGAGCGAGTTGCCGATTCGGACGGTCTTGCGCAGCGCGGCCGAAAAGTTGACGGTCTTCGAGGCCTAAAAGCCCGTCGCCCGTCGGCGGAGCAGGGAGGGGCGATGACGAAAAGCGCAAAGCCGCGCATCCATATCGGCATCGGCGGCTGGACGTACGAGCCTTGGCGCGGGACCTTCTATCCTGACGGGCTCGCGCAGAAGCGCGAGCTCGAATACGCCAGCCGGAAGCTCAATTCGATCGAGATCAACGGCACCTATTACGGGCTGCAAAAGCCGGCGAGCTTTATCAAATGGCGCGACGAGACGCCGGACGGCTTCGTTTTCGCGCTGAAAGGAACGCGCTTCATCACCAATCGGCGCGTCCTGTCCGAAGCTGGCGACTCGATCAAGGCGTTCTTCGACAGCGGCGTGGCCGAGCTTGGGGCCAAGCTCGGTCCGATCAACTGGCAGTTTCCGCCGTTCAAGAAATTCGACGCGGACGATTTCGAGGCGTTTCTCAAGCTGTTGCCGAAAAGAATCGGCGGCGTCGACATTCGTCACGCGGTCGAGGTGCGGCAAGAGAGCTTCCGCTCGCCAGCTTTCATCGCTCTCGCCCGGAAGTACGGCGTCGCCGTCATCATCGCCGCCGACAGCGACTATCCGCAGATCGCCGACGTCACCGCGCCGTTCGTCTATGTTCGCATCATGGGAACGAGCAAGGACGAGAAGCTCGGCTATTCGGCGGCGGCGCTCGATCTTTGGGCGAAGCGGGCGAAGGAATGGGCCCAAGGCGGCGCGCCGGACGGGCTGAAGACCGTCGCCGAGCATCACCCTGAAAAGGCCGGCCGCGACGTGTACCTTTACGTGATCAGCGGTTTCAAGGAGCGCAATCCCGCCGCGGCGATGGCGCTGGCGGAGAGGATCAAGGCGGGCGCCTGACGCCCTCTCCTCACCCGCGAAGCGGGGGAGGGGGACCGCGCGTCAGCGCGGTGGAGGGGGCCGCCGGCTGTTGAGAATTATCCTGAACCGCCGTGGCCCCCTCCACCATGCTTCGCATGGTCCCCCTCCCCCGTTCCGCTTCGCGGAACGGGGGAGGATTCGTCGAAGACTCGGCGAAAGATCGTATCGACATGCTTGAAATGATAGCCGAGGTCGAACAGGCTCTCGATCTCGACCGGCGACAGCGCCCGCGTCACGTCTTTGTCCTTCTTGAGCAGCGTGAGAAAATCGCCCTCGCCGCGCCAAACCGGCATGGCGTTGCGCTGGACATAGGCGTAGGCGTCGTCGCGGCTGACGCCTTTTTGCGTCAGCGCCAGCAGCACGCGCTGCGAATGGATCAGCCCCCCGAGGCGGTCGAGATTCTTCGCCATATTTTCAGGGTAGACGACGAGCTTGTCGACGACCTCGGCGAGCCGGGCGAGAGCAAAATCGAGCGTGATCGTCGCGTCCGGCCCGATCATCCGTTCGACCGAGGAGTGCGAAATATCGCGCTCGTGCCAGAGCGCGACATTCTCCAAAGCCGGGGTTACGGCCGAGCGTACGAGGCGGGCGAGGCCGGTCAGATTCTCGGTCAGCACGGGGTTGCGCTTATGCGGCATGGCCGAAGAGCCCTTCTGCCCCTCGGCGAAATATTCCTCCGCCTCGAGAACTTCGGTGCGCTGCAAATGCCGGATTTCCGTCGCCAGCCGCTCGATCGACGAGGCGACGACGCCAAGCGTCGCGAAGAACATCGCGTGGCGGTCGCGCGGGATCACCTGGGTCGAAATCGGCTCGACCGTCAGGCCCATTTTCTTGGCGACGTAGTCTTCGACATAAGGGTCGATATTGGCGAAAGTGCCGACGGCGCCGGAAATCGCCGCGGTCGAAATCTCGCGCCGCGCAGCGACCAGGCGCTCGCGCCCTCTTTTGAACTCGGCATAGGCTTGCGCCAATTTGAGGCCGAACGTGGTCGGCTCGGCATGGACGCCATGCGATCGGCCGATCGTCGGGGTCATTTTGTACTCGTAGGCGCGCCGCTTCAGCGCAGCGAGCAGCGCGTCGATATCGGCGATCAGAATGTCGGACGCGCGCTGCAACTGCACCGCAAGGCATGTGTCGAGCAAATCGGAGCTGGTCATCCCCTGATGGACGAAGCGCGCATCCGGGCCGATGAATTCGGCGAGATGGGTCAGAAACGCGATGACGTCATGCTTGGTCGCCTTTTCGATCTCCTCGATCCGACCCGCGTCGAATTCGACCTTGCCCGCCTTCGCCCAGATCGCCTTGGCGCTCTCCTTCGGGACGACGCCGAGCTCGGCCAGCGCATCGCAAGCATGCGCCTCGATCTCGAACCAGATTTTGAAACGCGTCTGCGGCGCCCAGATCGCGACCATTGCCGGGCGGGAGTAGCGAGGGATCATCTCGAGAGGTCCGTCATGGAGTTCAGCCCTCCTCTTACACCGCCGCTGCGAGCGAAGCGAAGCGCCGGCGGCGCGGCAGCGGGCCGGAAAATGATCTTGTCATTGCCCTGGCAAGCGAGAATCCAGCGAACTGGCGCGCGGGAGGCCGGCTCAGCCCGGCATCGCGCTTTCGCGGCGACGGGCGGCGGCAGGTTGCGCGCCCGCGCCGGCCTGTGCCAAGGGACCGGAGGAGATCGAAATGCCTCTCGCCAAAGTCGACGTCGTGGTTCTCGGCGCCGGGATCGTCGGGGTCTCGGCCGCGCTGCATCTGCAGGCGCGCGGCCGCTCGGTCGCCATTGTCGACCGCTCGGGCGCGGCCGCCAGCGAGACGAGTTACGGCAATACCGGGATCATCCAAGCCGAGGCGGTTTTTCCCTATACGTTTCCGCGCAAGCTTGGCGAGATCGCCCTGGCGGCGCTGAACCGCGATCCGCGGGCGCATATCCGTTACAGCGCCTTGCCTTCGATTGCGCCCTGGCTCTGGCGCTATTTCCTCGCCTCCTCGCCGCAGAACCGGATCGCAATCGCCAACGCGGCGCGGCCGCTCAACGCCGCCGCTTTGCCGGAGCACCGCGCCTTCGCCAAGGCCGCCGGGGCCGAGGCGCTGTTGCGGGACGAAGGCTGGATCAAGGTCTATCGCAGCGAGCGCGGCCGCCAGGCGGCTCTGGCGGAGATCGAGGAATTGCGGCCCTTCGGCGTCGCCTCGCGCGTGCTCGATCGCGCCGAGCTCGCCGCCATGGAGCCGCATCTGACCGAAGCGGCGGCCGGCGGCGTCCATTTCTCGGAGCCGGCGACGACTTCCGATCCCGGCGCGCTGGTCAAGGCTTACGCCGCGCTCTTCCGCGAACGCGGCGGCCGTTTGCTCAACGGCGACGCCCGGACGTTGACGACGGCCGCAGACGGTTGGAGCGTCGCGACGGCGGAAGGGACGCTCGCGGCCCGCGAAGCGGTCGTCGCGCTCGGCGCCTGGTCCAGCGACGTTCTCGTCCCGCTCGGATACCGGTTTCCGCTCGGCGTCAAGCGCGGCTATCACATGCATTACGGCGCCAAGGGCGACGCCGCTCTGAGCCGACCTGTGCTCGATGCGGAATATGGCTATGTGCTGACGCCGATGACGCGCGGCATAAGATTGACCACCGGCGCCGAATTCGCGCGGCGCGACGATAAGCCGTCGAGCGCCCATCTCGACAGGCTCGAGCCCGTCGCTCGCACGCTCTTCCCGCTCGCCGAGCGTCGCCAATCCGAGCCCTGGCTCGGCCGCAGGCCCTGTCTTCCGGACATGATGCCGATCATCGGTCCAGCGCCGCGCCACAAGAGCCTATGGCTCGATTTCGGCCATCATCATCTCGGCCTCACGCTGGGCCCGATGAGCGGGAGACTGCTCGCCGAGATGATGACGGGCGAAAAGCCGTCGCTGGACCCCAGGCCGTTCAGCGCGGCGCGGTTCGGGTGAGGTACATGCTTCGTGATCTTTGTGCATCCTTCGTGACCTTCGTGTTGAAATTCTAAACACGAAGATCACGAAGGAAGCACAAAGATCACGAGGCTTTCCCGTAAACGTCGCGCCAGCATCGCGGCGCGATGGCGTTGTCCAACGATTTCGCCTCGTAGACGCCGCGCGCAACCGCGCGCGCCAGGCATTCAGCGGCGAGCATGCCGATCTCGGCGATGTCGCGAAGATCCGGCGCATGCTTCGCCCGGCCTGTCGTCGCGGCGAACACGATGTCGCCGTCGGTCGGCGCGTGAGCCGGGCGAAGCGCCAGCGCATAGCCGTCCTGCGCCATGGTGGCGATCCGCTTCATCTGGGCCTTGGTCAGCCGCGCATCGGTGACGGCGATCCCGATCGTCGTGTTGGCCGGCGCTTCGTTCTTAAGCCGCATCGTCAGCGCGTCCGCTGCGGAGTGATCCCCCGCGCCGAGCCCGCCGAATTCATCGCCGCGCTCATAGGGCGCGGCCCAGAAATAAGGCGACGAGCCGCGCGTCGCGCGCCCGACCGCGTTCGCCGCGACCAGCGCGCCGACGAGAAAGCCGCGCGAGGAGACCGCGCTCGCCGAGCCAAGGCCGCCCTTCAAATCGCAGGTCGTCGCGCCATAGCCGGCGCCGGCCGTGCCGAGCGCGAATGTCCGGCTCGCGCGAGAGGCCGCTTGATAGCCGAGCTCCCAATAGGGCGGCCGCCGGCCCCAATTCTTGTCGCCGCCATTGGCGAGGTCGAAAAGGCTCGCGCTCGGTACGATCGGAACGCGAAAGGCGTGGACGGGATAGCCGCGACCCATTTCCAAGAGGCGCGCCTGCGCGCCGCCCGCCGCGTCGAGCCCGAAAGCCGAGCCGCCGGAAAGGACCAGCGCGTCGACCGCCGGCACGGTCATTTCCGGCTCGAGCAGCGCCGTGTCGCGCGCCGCCGGCGCGCCGCCATGAATGGCGATCGAGGCGACGGCCGGCTCCTCGAATAGGACGACGCTGACCCCCGAAGCGACGCGCTCGTCTTCCGCCGAGCCGACCGAGACGCCCTCGAGATCGGTGATCAGATTATGCATGAACGCTCCTCCAGACCATGCCATTGCGAGGAGCGAGGCGACGAGGCATCCCGCAATGAAAGGTACGCCGCTATAGCTTGACGAGCTGCTTGCCGAAATTCTTGCCCTTCAGCATGCCGAGAAAGGCTTGCGGCGCGCTCTCCAAGCCTTCGGAGACGGTCTCGCGATAGCGCAGGCGTCCCGAAGCGACGAGACTGGCGAGTTCAGCCAGCGCCGTCGGCCACAGCGCCAGGTGATCCATGACGATGAAGCCTTCGACCTTGAGGCGCTTGACCAGCATCACGCGCAAATCGATCGCCGGCGCCGATCCGCCGTCATACGAGGCGATGGCGCCGCAAATCGCGACGCGGGCGAAATCGTTGAAGCGCCGCGCCGCCGTCTCGAACGGCAGCCCGCCGACATTTTCGAACAATCCGTCGACGCCGTTCGGCAGCGCCGCCTTCATCTCGTCGACGAAATTCGGCGACCTGTGATCGAGGCAGGCGTCATATCCGAGTTCGTCCCGCGCATAGGCGCATTTCTCGGGCCCGCCGGCCACCCCGACCGTGCGCGCTCCGGCGAGCTTGGCCAATTGGCCGACCACGGAGCCTACCGCGCCGGTCGCCGCGGTGACCACGACCGTTTCGCCCTTTTTCGGCGCGATGATCTTGTTGAGACCGTACCAGGCAGTGACGCCGGGCATGCCGACCGGGCCGAGATAGGCTTGGATCGGGATGCGCGTCGCATCGATGACGCGAAGGTCGCGGCCGTCGCTCAGCGAATAATTCTGCCACCCGCCTGCGCCGACGACCTTGTCGCCGGGCTTGAAGCGCTCGTTATTGGAGGCGACGACTTCGCCGACCGTGCCGCCGACCATCACCGCGCCGAGCTCCTGCGGCGCGGCGTAGGATTTGGCGTCGCTCATGCGGCCGCGCATGTATGGATCGAGCGATAGATAGAGATGGCGCACCAGAACTTCGCCCGGACCGGGCGTCGGCGTCTCCGTCTCGATAAGCTTGAAATTGCCAAGCTCGGCGGCCCCGATCGGCCGCGAAGCGAGCACGATCTGCTTGTTGACGGGCATGATGTCTCCTAACGGAAAATGGGGCGTTACCTGCGATCATCCATCAGCCTCATTCCCGCGCAAGCGGGAATCCAAGGGCGCCGCCGCGCTTGAAGGCTCGCTCGGCGCTGGATTCCCGCTTGCGCGGGAATGACATGAGGATCTCTGCTACTGCTTGAATGTATTGCAAGAATCGATCTGCCCGCTGTTCAAGCCGGTCTGCAGCCATTTCTGCCGCGCCGCCGACGAGCCGTGGGTGAAGCTGTCGGGCACGGAATAGCCGCGCGCCGCCGTCTGCAGACGATCGTCGCCAATCGCCTGGGCCGTCGCGATCGCCTTTTCGACGTCGCCGGGATCGAGAATGCGGTATTCTTGGTTGGCGTTATACGCCCAGACGCCGGCGAGACAATCGGCCATCAATTCGACTCGCACCGACAGCGCATTGGCCTGGGTGCGGCTCACCTGCGCCTTGGCTTCGTCGACTTTGGCGAGAATGCCGAGCTGATCTTGCACGTGATGGCCGATCTCGTGCGCGACCACATAAGCGTAGGCGAAATCGCCGCCGCCGCCGTACTTTGTGCGCATATCGTTGAAGAACGACATATCGAGATAGACCTTCTGGTCATTCGGGCAATAGAACGGCCCCATCGCCGCCTGCGCCTGGCCGCAGCCCGAGCGCGTCGCGCCGCTATAGAGGACGAGCTTGGGCGCGACATAGCGCACGCCTTTCTGCTCCGGGAGAACCTTCGTCCAGACGTCCTCGGTCTGGGCGAGGACCTTGGCGACGAAGCGGCGCATCGGGTCGTTCTGCGAAACGCTTTCGGTTTGCGCGGTCTGGGCCGGCGGGCGATAGGCGCTGTTATGGCCGGCGCCGGTCAGGATTTCAGCGCCGCCGATCAGCAGGCGCGGATCGATGCCGGTAAAATAGCCGATGGCGAGAATGACCAAAATTGCGCCAATGCCGAGGCCGCCGCCCCCGCCGCCGATCGAAAAGCCGCCTCCGCCCTCGCCGCGGCGGTCCTCGATATTGGTCGATTCGCGGGATTGCTCCCATTCCATGGCCGCCTCCGGAAGACGCAACGCCGCGCCGTCCCGCGCTTTTAGCAAGACGCTGGTCGCCCGAAAACGGCGTTCGGGCGATAAACCGCGACTTCCCAGCACGGTTTCTTAAGGTTGACCTCCTATCCCTTCGACATTCCCTCGACCCGATAACGCGGCGAGCAGTCGGCCCGGGCGACGGGGAGAGCCGGCTCACCGACGAGGCAAGCGCGTTTCAGAAAAACCGATGAGCATCAGCGAGACAGAGATTCAGCAAGGATTGGCCGCCGGCGATCGGCGTGGCGGCGCCGCGCGGCTCGGCGAAAGACTCTTGGTCATCAGCAATGCAGACTTCGCAATTGCGACGATTGTCGCCGCGGGCGCGATTCTTCGGCTGGCTCTCGCCGGCGGTCCGATGCTCAATGACGAAATCCTGGCCCTCGAGCATGTCCGACCGCTCAATCATTTTTGGGACGTCTTTTGGGGCATTTCCCATGACAACAACCATTTCCTGACGTCCTTATGGCTCTACTGGCTCGACAGCCGCGAAGTCGGACCGCTTGCGCTCAGGGCCCCGTCGATCCTCATGGGCGCGGCGCTGATCCCGGTCATGGCGACGATCAGCCGCCGCTCAGGCCAAGCTGCGGGGCTCGTCGCCGCGGCGTTGACCTCTTTTTCCTACTTCTTCTTTAATTACAGCGTCGAAGCCCGCGGCTACGCCGGCCTGGCCCTCGCCTTTGCTTGTGCGTTCGATGCGACCGAACGCTGCATCGGCGACCCGCGCTCGCCGGCGCGCTATGCGCTGGCCGCCGCGACCGGACTCGGCGCGCTCTCTCATTTCGCGATGGTCCCGGCGACGGCGTTTCTCGCCCTCGGCGCTGGCGCGGCGCTGCTGCGGCGGAGCGAACGCGTCGCGGCAGCAATAGACGCCTGGCTCCGCATTTTTATCCCGGCCGGTCTCGCCACGCTGCCGACCTTCGCCTTCTTCTATCTCGGGATTCTGAACAAAGGCGCGATCACGATCGGCGCGATCATGCCCTTCGACCCGTTCTATTTTTTCAGGGCGCTGGCGATCGCGATTGTCGACTCCTTCGGACTGCCAATCGAGTTGTCGATTACGGCCACAATCCCGATCGCGATCGTCCTGATTGCGACGAGCCTGGTCGCGACCATCGCCTTGGCGAGCCGCGCCGTCAGCGCGGAGCGCAAATTCCTCTATGTCGCGATCATCTTCGGCATGCCGATTGCGGTTTTCTTGCTGCGGCCCTTCAACGCCCATGTGCCGCGCTACTATCTCGTCGTTCCCCTGACTCTGATCCTCCTGATCTCGGATTTCCTTGGCGCTTGGTGGCGCGCCGGCGGTCGGCGCCGCGCCGCCGCGGCGGCGGCGCTTACCGCGGCCCTGGCCGGCGGCGGCGCCCAGATTTATCAATTTCAGGTCAATCAAGCGCATCCTTGGAGCGAAGCGCTGGCGGCGATCGCCGCTTCGTCCGATCCGGTGGTGACGACGGATTTCGACGATCGGATCGGCCTTTTCGTGCGCTATTACAACTGGCGCGAAGACGCGCATATCGAATGGGTCGCGGCGAACGACGTTTGCGGGAAGCAGCCCGAATGGCTGCTCATCTGGTGGGCGTCTCTCGACGAGCCGATGCCGGAGCGCCGGATGATCGGCAATTCCTGCCCCATGTCGTTCAAGTTCATCGGCCGCCATTCGACTTGGGGCCTGTCGAAAGTGCCCTGGGCGCTTTATCGGCGAGAACGGCCGGACGGGTCCGGCTAGGTCGTTCACGGATGTCGACGAACGCGCCGCTTGCCCCGACGCTCCTCGCGCGAAGCAACAAGGCCCAGCCGCTCAGCCTTCGCTTTGGCTGGACTGCGCGCGCGTTTTGGCCGTCGATCGCGATCGCGGCTCTCGCGATCGTTGCGCAGAGTCTGCGCGAAACCGCCGCCGACGTCTCCTGGCTGATCACCCTTTGCGAAAAAACGGTCGCCGGCGAAACGCCTTATGTCGACTTTATCGAGAGCAATCCGCCCGCCGCGTTCTTGATCTACATGCCGGGAACTCTGGCGGCGCGCTCCGTCGGCGCTTCGCCCGAGTTCATGGTCGCGCTTTTCGGCTTCCTCGCGATCGCGGCGAGCCTTGCGCTTTGCTCCTTAATTCTCCGGCAAGCCGGCCTTGCGTCGCGCATTGGTCCGACGGGCCTGGCGATCGCGATCGCCGTTCTCGCATTGTCGCCAGGCGACAGCTTCGACCAACGCGAGCATCTCGCTTTGATTCTCGGCCTGCCCCTGCTCGCGACGCTGGCCGCGCGCGCGGCGGGCGGCAATGTCGATGTTTGGCTATGCGTGACGGCGGGCCTTGGCGGCGCTCTCATGGCGTCGATCAAACCGCACTTTGCGCTGACTTTCCTTGCTGCGCTCCCTTATGTGGCTCGCCGGGCCGGCGTCAAAACTCTTCTGACGTCGGTCGAGCTGATCGCCCTCGCCCTGTTTGCCGCGCTCGGCCTGGTCGCAACGATCGTCTTCTTTCCGGCTTACTTCGATTCCGTTGTTCCCATCGCAGCCGCGATCTACGCGCCAGTTCGTCTCCCGATTATCGGCCTTCTTTTAACTCCGGGCTTCCTGTGCTGGACCGCGCTTGGACTCGTTCTTCTCCTTTTCGGACGAGCCAAGCTCGGCTCGCCGCTCGTCGCCATTCCGGCCCTTGCTTCGATCGGACAGATCATCGTCTTCCTCGTTCAAGGCAAGGGATGGTCCAACCACGCCTATCCCGCACTCGCGCTGATGGGATTGGCCGTCGGCGCGCTTGTCGCACAGACCGAGGCCCGAATCCGGCGGGCGCTGGCGAATGCGCTCGTGATCGCTCCCGCGGCAATGCTGTTCGCCTATGCCCTTATCTCGCGCCCGCCGCGCGAGGCCGATTCTCGATTGGAGAGCTTGGTCGCGGGCTTGGCCAGGCATCCCGGAATTCTAACCATTGGGTCGCATATCCAGCTCGGCTTTCCGCTGACGCGAAACGTGGCCGGCGAATGGGTCGGCCGCCCGATGGCGTTGTGGATGACAGGCGCAGTCGAGCATCTCACGGAGAAGAACCGGCCTGACGATGCGACGCGCTTTCGTTACGACGCCTATCTGCGCTTGGATCGGGAAATGCTCATCGCGGCGATCGTAGACAGGAAGCCCGACGCCATCCTCGTCGAGAATGATGCGTGGAAAGCTTGGGCCTTCTCGCATCCGGACGTCGCCGCCGCGCTCGCCGATTACGCTCCGGTCGGTGCGGTCGGGGAGGTGACGGTCTATGGACGCCGGCTCGGCCTGCGCCCATTGCAAGAGGCGGCGCCGCGCCGAAGCTAGGCCTCGCCCAGGGACATTAGTCTAGGATCGAGCACGGCTTCTGGAAGCCGCTCGCCTTTTCGATTCGTCAACGAGAATGAGACACGATCGCCCAATCGAGTTGTTTGCGGCGCAGCGCGGTTCTTCTGGAGCGGGGACAAACGCCCAATGCCGGTCAATTTGAACGAAGCGGCCGGATCTGCTTCGCGACGAGCCGCGGCGCCGCCTGCCGTTCCGACGGCGCTCGCTTTGGCGCTTGTCGCTCTGTTGGCTTGGCTGCAGCGGAGCTTCTGGCTGAATCAGTGCCCGGGCCAGATCGGATGGAGTTGCGGAAGCGATTGGCGCGATCTGCAAAGGGTATTCATTCTTGAAACCTTCCTCTGCGCCGGCGTCGCCATTCTCGGCGTCTTCCTCGCGCATGGCGGCGCGACCGAGCAGCTTTACAGAAAGCTCGACAAAGTCTCTGCGCAACGGGCGACGGTCGTCGCCTGCGTTGCGGCTGTGGCCGCTCCGCTATTCATCGCGTGGTCGACGCTCGACCGCTTCCCGAATTCCAGCGACGAGTACGCTTATATTTTTCAGGCGCATAGTTTCTCGAAGTTCCGCCTGTGGGAAACGCCGCCGGTCTTGGGGGCCGACCTGATTCCGCAGCGCACTTGGATTTTCGATCATAAATGGATCAGCCAGTACCCGCCCGGATGGGCGCTCGTCCTCGCCGCGGGATCGCTGCTCGGGCTGCCGCTTTGGACGATCAATCCCATCATTGGCGGGGCGAGCGTCGCGGCGCTGGCGATTTTCTGCCGACTCATCGCCGACGATCGCGCGGCCGCAGGCGCCGCCGCGCTCTATGCGCTGACGCCGTTCTACGCCATGAATGCTGCGTCTTATTTTCCGCACGTCTTCTCTTCTCTGATGATTTTGTGCGCTTGCCTCTGCTTGCAGCGCGACGCCGCCTCCGGATGGAGGAAGCGCCTCGCCGGCGCCGGCGCTTGTCTGGGCGCCATGGCGGCGACCCGCTATTTCGACGTCCTGGCGCTTGCGCCGGCGATGTTGCTTTGGCTTTTCCGGACGCGGCCGACGCTCTGGCCGCAAAAAATCGCCCTTCTTGCCGCTGGATTTGCGCCGTTCGCCGCGTCGATCCTCTTCTATCAATACGCCGTCCTCGACAGCCCGTTTCGCAGCACCTACTCGATTATCGAGTCGCCGGACGCGTCTTTGTCCCTCGACCCGGCCGCGCTGACCGTCGGCTTTCTCCTCATCGAGACGCGGCTTGCCGAATTGGCCGTTTGGACCTCGCCCGTTTTGCTGGTCGTCTATTTCTTCAGCTTGGCGGCCAAATGGAGGGCCCGGTCGATCGCCTTCTACGATTTGATCTTTCCCGGCTTTGTGATCGCTTATGTCGCATTTGGGAGCCTTGGCGGCAATCGCTATGGCCCGCGTTACTACATGGACGCGTACCCGCTCATTTTCGCTACGATCGTTTCAGCGGGGCCGGCGATTTCCACGATCATGCCTGGACCAATCGCGCGCCGCTCGGCGCTGGTCGGGGTCGTCATATGCCTGCTCTGCTTGGTCGCCGTCTGGCCGCTGGCGATTGTCGGCTTTTCGCGGCAGGTCTTTGGGCGCGAGGAATCGTTTCGGTTGGCGGCGGAAAAGGGGCTGACCAACGCCGTCGTCATCGACATGAGAGGCGACGACTTCGTCCGCAATCCGCCGACCATGGACGCTCCGGCGCTCTTTGCCCGCCCTGCCGCCGATGTCGACGCGCTCCGCAGGGCCTTCCCGCAACGCTCGATTTGGCGTTACAGCCCGCCGGACGGCGAGCGTCCTGGTCAGCTCGTTCGCGTCGCGCCGCCATTGGAAAACTGAGCGCTCCCGCGGGAGCCTTCATTATGCGGCGACGCCGGCCAATCGTCGAGGGCGCCGCCGGCGAGTTCTGCGCCGATCTCGGATCGGCGCAGTTACGCGTCAGCCGTCAGTAGCGGTAATGGTCCGCCTTGAACGGCCCTTCCGGCGGAACGCCGATATAGGCCGCCTGTTTCTCGGTGAGCGATGTCAGCTTGACGCCGATCTTGGCGAGATGCAGCGCCGCGACTTTCTCATCGAGATGCTTGGGCAGCGTATAGACTTTCTTCTGGTACTGTCCCGGCTTGGTGAACAGCTCGATCTGAGCCAGCGTCTGATTGGTGAACGACGCCGACATCACGAAGGAAGGATGACCCGTGGCGTTGCCGAGATTCACCAGGCGCCCCTCCGAGAGAAGGATGATCCGCTTGCCGTCCGGAAATTCGACCTCGTCGACCTGAGGCTTGACGTTGTGCCACTTGTAGTTGCGCAAAGCGTTGACCTGAATCTCGGAGTCGAAGTGGCCGATATTGCAAACGATGGCGCGGTCGTGCATGGCCCGCATATGGTCGAGCGTAATCACGTCGACATTGCCGGTCGCGGTGACGAAAATGTCGGCGCGCGGCGCGGCGTCGTCCATCGTGGTGACCTCGTAGCCCTCCATCGCCGCCTGCAGCGCGCAGATCGGATCGATCTCCGAGACCATCACCCGGCAGCCGGCGTTGCGGAGAGAGGCGGCCGAGCCTTTGCCGACGTCGCCGAAGCCGGCGACCATCGCCACCTTGCCGGCCATCATCACGTCGGTGCCGCGGCGGATGCCGTCGACCAGCGATTCGCGACAGCCATAGAGATTGTCGAATTTCGACTTGGTGACGCTGTCGTTGACATTGATCGCCGGCCAGAGGAGCTTGCCTTCCTTCTCCATCATGTAGAGGCGATGGACGCCGGTCGTCGTCTCCTCGGTCACGCCGCGGATCGCGGCGGCGTTGCGGCCGTACCAACCTGGCTTTGACTTGAGGCGGCTCTTGATCGCCGCAAACAGCACTTCCTCTTCCTCATTGCCCGGCTTGTCGAGAAAGGCGGCGTCGCCCTTTTCGGCGCGCAGGCCGAGATGGATCAAGAGCGTGGCGTCGCCGCCGTCATCGAGCACCATGTTCGGCGAGCCGCCGTCGGCCCATTCGAAAATTCGGTGCGTATAGTCCCAGTAGTCCTTCAGGCTCTCGCCCTTGATCGCGAAGACCGGCGTGCCGGAGGCGGCGATCGCCGCAGCGGCGTGATCTTGCGTCGAATAGATGTTGCAGGAGGCCCAACGCACGTCGGCGCCCAGCGCCTTCAACGTCTCGATCAGCACCGCGGTCTGGATCGTCATGTGGAGCGAGCCGGCGACGCGGGCGCCCTTGAGCGGTTGGCCGACGGCGTATTCGGCCCTGAGCGCCATCAGGCCGGGCATTTCGGTTTCGGCGATGGCGATTTCCTTGCGCCCCCAGTCGGCCAGGCCGAGATCGGCGACCGCATAGTCCTTGGCTTTATCCGTCATGGTGAACCCCGTTTTGGTCGCCGCCTCTTAGCAAGCGCGCCCGCGGGAGGCAATAAAGATATAAGCAAATCTTTATATGCGTTGGGCGACGACTTGGGATGAGCCCATCGGCCGCAAGGCGAGCCGGGGGCGCGGTCTTGCAAGCGGCAGCGATGCCTTGAAGATTATGTGACGGGCTATAGCAGGGATTAACTCTCGACGCGGGTTTGGCCGGCCCGCAGCCCCTACTGGCGAAGCTCCGTGTTATATGCAAGAACTGCGCCGCGCTGCTTGGCGCGGTCTTTTTGGAAGCGTGAGCGTTCGCTAGACGATGGCTTTGTCAGCAAAATTGATGATGCGTCAGAGCCAGTCGATGGTGATGACGCCGCAGCTCTTGCAGGCGATCAAGCTGCTGCAATTGCCCAATGTCGAACTGGCCGCCTATATCGAAAACGAGCTCGAGCGCAATCCGCTGCTCGAGCGGGCCGAGGAGAAGGAGACCGAGGCGAGCGACGAGCCGGCGCCCGCCAAAGCAGCCGACGCGGACGGAGAGCGAGATTGGGCGTCGGCGGAGCTTGAAGTCGATTCCGGCGCCTTGGCGCGAAATCTCGATACCGAGATCGACAACGCCTTCGAGCCGGACCGGCCGGCCGTATCGCCGGAGCCGCAAGCCGCGCCGGAAGGGCATGGCCTTTCGGCAGCCTCGTGGTGCGGGGTCCCCGGCGGCGGCGGCGACGGCGAAGCGCCCAATCTCGAGGCCTACGCTGCGGCGGAGGTGAGCCTCGCCGAACATCTCGAGCGGCAGGCGGCCGTCCTATTCACGGACCCCGCCGATTTGATGATCGCCCGTGCGCTGATCGACGGCCTCGACGAAGCCGGCTATCTCGCCGCCTCGCTCGCCGAAATCGCCGAGCGTCTCGGCGCGCCGGCGTCGCGGGTCGAACAGATTCTCGCCCGAATGCAAAGCTGCGAGCCGACCGGAATCTTCGCTCGCGACCTCGCCGAATGCCTCGCCCTGCAATTGATCGAGCGCGACCGGTTCGATCCTGCGATGCAGGCGCTGGTCGCCAATCTGCCGTTGCTCGCCAAACGCGACTTCGCCCAGCTCCGCCGCTTGTGCGGCGTCGACGACGAAGACCTGAAGGACATGATCGCGGAAATCCGCCGGTTGGAGCCCAAGCCTGGCCGTCCGTTCGGCGCGGCGCCGACGCAAGTCGCGGTCGCCGATGTTTTCGTCTCGCCCGCCCCCGACGGCTCATGGCGAATCGAGCTGAACAGCGACGCGTTGCCGCGCGTGCTGGTCAACGAGACCTACGCCGCAACTATCAAACGCGGCAAGACGAGCGAAGCGGACCGACAGTTCATCGCCGCCAGCCTGCAAAACGCCAACTGGCTGACCAAGAGCCTCGAGCAGCGGGCGCGCACGATTCTGAAAGTCGCGAGTGAAATCGTACGTCGGCAGGATGCGTTCTTCGCCGAAGGCGTCGTCGGATTGCGGCCGCTCAATTTGCGAATGGTCGCCGACGCGATCGGCATGCACGAATCGACCGTGTCGAGAGTCACTTCCAACAAATATATTCAAACCCCGCGCGGCCTGTTCGAGATGAAATACTTCTTCTCGACCTCGATCGCCTCCAATGGTTACGGCGAGGCGCATTCGGCCGAGTCGGTCAGGTTCAAGATCAAGCAGATGATCGACGCAGAGGATCCGGACGACGTACTTTCCGACGACGTCATCGTGGCGCGGCTGAAAGCCGCCAACATCGTGATCGCGCGCCGCACCGTCGCCAAATACCGCGACAGCCTGCGCATTCCGTCCTCGGTCGACAGGCGGCGCGAAAAGATGCGGCGCACGCCCGCCGCCGGGTCGAGCGAGACTCTTCTAAATATTTGATCCGCAGACGTTTTTGATCTATCCTCGCGATCTACTTGCGGCTCGGATTTGACAGGCGTTCGGGAGGCGCCTAACCCTAAGGCGCCAAACGCGTTGGCGGCATTTGAGAGGCGTGACGACGCATGACGTTGCGCATTTCTGGGAAAAACATCGCCATCGGCGAGTCTCTGCGTCAGCATGTCCACAGCATGGTGGAGGCGGTCATTGGCCGCTATTTCGACGGCAGCGTCAGCGGCCACGTCGTGATCGCGCCGGAAGGCTCGGGCTATCGTTCGGACTGCACGCTGCATTTGAGCTCGGGCATGACCTTGCAAGCAGAGGGCAAGGCGCAGGCCCCTTACGCAAGCGTGGATCAGGCTGTCGATCGGATCGAGAAACGCTTGCGGCGCTACAAGAGACGTCTTAAGGAGCACCACGCGCCGGCCAACGGCGCGGGGACGACGGAGCGCACCGTCGCCAATTACGTGATTGAGGCGCCGAATGAGGAAGCCGAGCAAAGCGGCGAGTTCGCGCCGGTCATCGTCGCGGAAGGGTCGGCTCGACTGAAAAGTCTTTCCGTCGCTTCAGCGGTCGAGGAATTGGACTTGACGGGCGCGCCGGTCGTGGTGTTTCAGCACGCCGGCAGCGCCCGGGTGAACATCGTCTACCGGCGCAGGGACGGCGCAATCGGTTGGCTCGATCCGCAATAGCGGCTGCGGCGCCAAAGATGCAGGAACCTAAGTCGCCAATTCTCTTAGAGCGAGAGACAGCGGCGCCAAGCGAAGATCAACTTAGAGACAAGCATGCCGCTCAGTGAAATTCTCGCGCCCGACGCGGTGATCGGAGCGTTACGGGTCAACAGCAAGAAGCAAGCTTTGCAGGAATTGAGCGAGCGAGCGGCTAAAGTGTCAGGCCTGTCGGCGCGCGAAATCTTCGATTCTCTCCTGCAACGCGAAAGGCTGGGCTCTACGGGCGTTGGCGACGGAATCGCGATTCCGCACGGGAAAATGGCGAAATGCGGCCGGATATTCGGCATTTTCGCCCGGCTGGAGCGGCCCATCGACTACGAGGCGTTGGACGGCCTGCCGGTCGACCTTCTCTTCCTGCTGATCGCGCCTGAAAACGCCGGCGCCGATCATTTGAAGGCGCTGGCGCTCATCGCGCGGGCTTTGCGCGAATCCGGCCGGGCGGCCAAGCTGCGCAAAACCCGCGACCCCGCGGCCTTGTTCTCTCTCCTCACCGAGGAGCAGACCTCCCATGCGGCGTAAAATTCGCGGCGCCGCGGCGAGCGTCGGGTTATGAGGGCGCGCGTCGTCGTCACCCTGAAAAGCGGCGTGCTCGATCCGCAAGGCAAGGCGATCGAAGGCGCCCTCGCCTCGCTCGGCGTCGAGGGGGTCGCCAGCGTTCGCCAAGGCAAGGTTTTCGACATCGAAATCGACGCGCCCGACCGCGAGACCACGGAGCGGCGATTGCGCGCGGCTTGCGAGAAACTTCTTGCGAATCTGATCGTCGAAAACTACGCCGTCGAATTCGTCTAGACCGATTGGTCTGCCTGGACTTCGTCAATCGATGCGCGCCGCCGTCATCCTGTTTCCCGGCTCGAACCGCGAACGCGACGTCGCCCGCGCGATTCATCGCATCAGCGGCGTCGCGCCGAGCATTGTCTGGCACCAGGAGAGCGAATTGCCGGCCGGAACCGATCTGGTCGTTCTGCCCGGCGGCTTTTCCTATGGCGACTATCTCCGTTGCGGCGCGATCGCCGCGCGCGCCAAGATCATGGCGGCGGTGCGCGAGCACGCGCGGCGCGGCGGCTTGACGCTCGGCATCTGTAACGGTTTCCAGATCCTCTGCGAGGCGGGCCTGCTGCCCGGCGTGTTGATGCGCAATTCCGAGATGCGCTTCATCTGCAGGATGCAGCATTTGCGCGTCGAGAACGTCCAGACCCCGTTCACCCGCGCCTACGCGCCGGGTCAAGTGCTGAAATTCGCCATTGCGCATGGCGAAGGCAATTTCGAAGCCGACGATGAGACGATCCGGCGTCTCGAAGACGAAGGTCGAGTGGCGTTCCGTTATTGCGACGCCGCCGGCCAGGCGGGCGCCGCCAATCCCAACGGCTCCACGCACGACATCGCCGGAATCTATGGCGGCGACTTCAACATTCTCGGCCTGATGCCCCATCCCGAGAACGTGATCGACCCCCTGGTCGGCGGGACCGACGGACGCGGCCTCTTCGAGAGTCTGGCGGCCTGACGGACCTCAACCGGCGCCTTCGGCGTTTTCCGAATGATTTACGATTTCGCGAGAGTATCATTGTCTGATGAGCGATTCGCTGGAGCGTCTGTATTCTTCCGTTTTGGCCGCCCGTGAGCGCGACCCGTCATTGTCGCGCACGTCGAAACTGTTTCGCGACGGCGTACAGAAGATGGCCAAGAAGCTGGCGGAAGAGGCGGTCGAGGTCGGCCTCGACGCGGTCCAGATGAAACGCGAAGCGGTCGTTCTCGAAAGCGCCGATCTACTCTACCATCTCGCTGTGCTCTGGGCCGAATGCGGCGTCACGCCCGATTCCGTGCTCGGCGAGATCGATCGCCGCGAGCGCATCTATGGGATCGCGGAAAAATTGCCTAAGAGCGCAGTGAGCGCGCAGGCGCGGCGCTTGACTGTGCTGCACGGCCGCCGCCACGGCGTCTCGAAGAACTAAGCGGCTTCAAGCGAGCGCTCCGCGCCGCGACCTTTCGCCATATGATTGAGACGGCCATAGAAAAGCCGCTCCGCTGAAATCTGTCGCACGGCCGCCGCCTGGCGGCTTTGCGCGGCGCGCGCCCAGCGTCCATAATGCCGCGAAAGCCGCCGACGGCCGCCCCGGACCATTCACGGAGGAAGGTGTTGAACGCGCCCCTGCCCGCCCCCGAGTCGGCTGAACCGGTCGACGAGACGATTCCGCCCATTGTGGACCGGGCCGCGCCCTTCATCGCCGACGCAATCCAGGGCCCGGACCTTCTCGACCTGTCCAACGCGATTCGGCCGCTCGTCGAGGTGATCGCCCATCGCCAGGCGCAGACGCCGATGATGATCGCCATTGTCGGCCCGTCCGGCGCGGGCAAGAGCTTCGCCCTCGACCGCATCGTCGCCGGAATCGAGTCGCTGAGCGCCGCGGCGCGGACCACAAGCGGGCCTTTCGCCGGCGAGATCGTCGTCGCGCCGATCGACGCGGCTGCGATCGGCGGCGAGCCGGCGACCGCAATCGCCGCGGCGACCTACGCTGCATTGACTCGGGACTTCGGCGACGGCCGCAACTATTCCGCGCTGGCCGACGAAGCCGCCCATGCCGGCGCCGATCCGCATGTCGCCGCGAGCAAGGCCATGGAGCGGCACGACGAGGCCCGCCGCCGGCTCGAGAGCGAACGCCAGGCGCGCGACGAAACCGAAGCGCGGCGCGCGCGGGTGAGCGAAGTCGTATTGTTCGAAACGCCGGGTTCGCGCGTCGACGTCTACGCGCGCCAAAGCCGCAGCCGGATCGAAGCCCGGCTGCGCCGTTTCGATCTCGCCAACGGCGATCCGATCGCCAATTTCAAGGATCTGGTCCGCGATCTCGCCGGCGCCGGCGGCGGCACATGGGCCGCTGTCGCGTTGCGCGCGCTGTGGGCGTACCGCAGCCAGGCCCGGCTGCTTCTGTCGGCGATCGTATTCTTCGCTCTCGCCTTCGGCGTGGCGCAATTGCGCAACCCCGCAGTGTCGGCCTGGCTGACCGGCTTGGGCGCGCCCGGGGCCTCGGTCGGCGCCTGGCTGACGGCGCATGGCGGATGGATCGACGACGTCGTTCTCGCCTTCGTCCTTTTCGGCGCGCTGGCGCTGGCGCTCAACCTTTGGCGCGCGTCTGTTTTCGCGGCGAGCCTGCTGCGCGGCGTCAGGCTCCTCAATTTCGACGTGCGCGAGCGCAGTCGCGACCTCGACGCGGCCTTGGCGCGCGTCAACCGCCGCATCGCCGCATTGACCGCCGAAGCGGAGGCGGCCGCCCGCCACGCCGAGGCGGCGGAGAAACGGGCGCGCTCGCTGGGCGGGAGCGCGCCCTCGCCGGGGTCGACGCCTTCGTTCCTGGAGCCCGCCGCGGCGCCGGAAGCGGCCGCCCGCGCCTTTTTGGCGGCGCTGGACAAACTGATCGCCGGGCAGCCGCAAGCGGGCCCGCCGCCGGTCAGCCTGGCGCCGTCGCCGGCGCTCCAGACGCCGACGCGGATCGTTCTGGCGATCGACAATCTCGACGCGCTGCCGGCGGGCGCAGCCCGCGCCGCGATCGAGACCGTTCATTCTTTGCTTGGCCGCGGGTTCGTCGCGCTCTGCGCCTTCGATCCAGCCTCGCTTCGGCCTGCTTTTGGCGACGACGCCGCTTTTCGGGCGCGGATGGAGCGGTTGTTCCAGATCGCATTCAACGTCCGCGGCGCCGGCGAGGTGGGCGGCGAGCGATTGGCCGCTCGACTGCTCGCCGGAGGCGTGGGCGAACCGTCGCAACCGACGATGGATGCGCGCGAATCGTCGCTGAACGAGCCGATCAGCGCAAGCGAGGCCGCCGCTCTGACGGCGATCGCGCCGCTGGCGGCGTCGACGCCGCGCGCCGTCAAGCGCTTTTTGAACGTCTACCGCCTCGCGCGGGTCGGGGTCGCCAACCGCGCCGCGCTCGCTCTGGCGCTCGCCGCCGAGCAAAGCGACGACGCCGAAGCGCGCGCCGCGCTCGATCAATTGCTGGCGGAGAGCGGCGAAGGACCGCTCGAGGACCCGGCCGGCCCGCCGGCCTTGCAGGCGGCGCTGCGCGCGTCGCGCGCCCTGCATCTCGGCGTGATCACCGGCGCGGACATGCGCAGCGCCACGGCGGCGGCGAAGCGGTACCAGCTCTTCGCGTGACCAGCCCGCAAGCGATTGCGCGCGTTTTACGTTGCGTCAGCGCGCCGAGAGCGCGCCGCGCCTAAACGGGACCACTCCGTCGTCGCGCGCGATAGGGCGTGCTTCGCGCGCCCGTTCGGCGGCTCTCTCGAGGGACGCCGAGGGAAATTTTCTCCTTCCTTTTCCTTCCTTTGATTTCCTTTTTCTGCCGTTTTGCACCGTTCTGGCGGGAAAAACGTACCTTCCGGTTTGAGTTAAGGACCTAAAACCTTTGAGAATTCTCTGTCCTGATCGCTCGGAGGGAAGCGATGAAGCAAATTTTGAGTTTGTCCCCCCCTCGATTCGAATCGGCGGCGACGCGCGAAACAGCGCCGACGCCAGGGGCCGCCACTGTGTGAAACAGGCTCATTTCGCGGATTGCGCATCCCGTCTTGACGAGACTGGCGCACGCCAAGGACGATATCATGTTTTCTGATTTTCAGGAAGAAGATTTTTTCGTCGCGCCGGGCAGCAGTTTTGTTGCGCCCTGCGAATCCTTGCCAAACACATCGCCGAAAACTAGTTATCTGACTAGTCAAATGCTCCAAGAGAGAAAGTGATGCGCTCCTGGCCCGTCCAAGATGCAAAGGCGCGATTCAGTGAAATGCTCGAGACCTGCATGAGGGAGGGCCCGCAGCTCGTCACCAAACGGGGCGCCGAGGCCGCCGTCCTCGTCCCTGCCGCCGATTGGCGAAGACTGAGGCAGGCGGCCAAGCCTACGCTGAAGGAATTGCTCTTGAGCGATAGCGCGCGAGGCGATCTCGAGGTTCGTCCGCGCGGCGGAAGCCGCCGCCGCAAGGTCGCCGGCCTCACCTGATCGCCGATGTACCTCCTCGACACCAATATTATTTCCGAACTGCGCCGGCCTCGCCCGCACGGCGCGTTGGTCGCCTGGCTCCGCGCCGTACGAAACGATGATTTGCACGTTTCCGCCGTCACCATTGGCGAGATTCAGGCGGGCGTCGAAATGACCCGCGAGCAGGATCAAGCCAAGGCGGCCGAGATCGAAGCTTGGCTGGAGCAGGTCGCCGAGACCACCAACATCCTCAGCATGGATGCGCAAATCTTTCGCGCCTGGGCGCGGCTCATGCATCGCAGGACCGACGATCTCATCGAGGACGCCATGATCGCGGCGACCGCCGCAGTTCACAACTTGACCGTGGTGACCCGCAATGTTCGAGATTTTTCCGGCTTCGACGTTCCGACGCTGAACCCGTTCGCGCCGAAAGCCGGATAGTTAGACTAGGAGCGCTTCAAGCGGGCCGAACGGGCCGCGCAACGCGCGGGGCTGTCTGGGAGACCGAAGCGGCGACCGTGCAGCGCCTCTGCAATCTTCACACGTCATGGCCGGGCTTGTCCCGGCCATCCACGCCCATCCGCCGCCGCAAAAATTCGAACGTTCGCCGCGGTGGCGGCGCGTGGATGGCCGGGACAAGCCCGGCCATGACGCGGTTGTACCTGGAGTGGACGCGCCTGGTCGCCCCGCCTTTAGTCTCCTGGCACAGCCCCGCTCAATGCTGAAAATTGGCGCTAACGCCACGGGCCGCCATTGTTTGCAACAGCGGCCCATGCGCGCCGGCCGGAAGACTTGTCAAGGAGGCGACATGTCGCGAGCAGCCGTCGAAAGCGGCGCGTCCGAAAATAATATCGCAATTTCTGATTTCAGGACGAACTTGTCGCGCGAGGGCGCTTTCACGCCAAATCGCGGCATAGCCCGCTTCCCACGCCGTCAGGATGCTTCCAGCCGCCGGATTTCCGTCTCGAACTCGAAGCGCAATTGCGCGGCCTCGTCGTCCGGCAGCCAGTTCGTCATCTGCGGAAAAACGGTGCGCCAATAGAGCGTGCGGCGCGCGTCCCACGGAAAGCTTTGCGCCGCGCGGACTTTGGCGAGCACGCGCAAGAGTTCGGCGCGCACCTCGTCCGGATCGGCGCGATATGATGTGGCCGTCCCTTCGACGCCGGGAAGCTCCGGCTGGCTCTCGCCGAAAAGGTCCAATTGACCATTGCGCGTCATGGCGGGCGGATTGTCCTCGTCTCGCAGCAAATCAGTCGGCTGAGTTTGCCAGAACGCGCGGGCTATTGCGACGACTCGTCGTCCGTTGTCCCCGATTCCTGTTCGCCGGGGCCCAGAACGACAAGCGGCCCCGCCACAATCCGGTCGAGCAGGTCCGCCTGCCGCGGTTCAAGCGCGATGAGCCGGCCGAGAACGTGGAGGAGATTCAGGAGATCTTCGGTGTATTCGGCGAGCCAGCCGTCTGGCTGGATTTTCTCAAGTGGCGAGGGCGGCCGCCTATCGCCGATCACTGGCTTGGTGCGATCGCGGCGACGGTAGCTGAACCACTGGTCGAGCACGTTTTTGCCGGAAATCTCATAAGATCGCATGGCGGGCGTGACGTTCTCGACGAAGCCCTTGCCGATGACGAGGCGACGCTTGGCCGCGTCGTAAGCCATGCTCTCCGGCAGCGGTTCGGGCGCGCTGGGAATGGCGCCGCCGGCAGGAATGAAGGGCGCCTCACCCTTCGCTAGGCGCGGCGGACCCTTCGGCCGGCCCGCAGCCGGGTCGATGAAACGTTCGCCGTAGCAATGCAGCCAGACCACTTCGCGGCCGAGCGCGGCGGCCTCTTCGAAAAGCTTTTTGTCCGCCGTCAGCGGTACGCGCAGGCCAGGCCGCACTAGATCGGTGTGAAATCGCATAGTGAAGGCCGGATGCGCCATCACAGCGGCGATGTAGGTGACGAGGTCCTCGGCACTGACCGCAGCACCCAGCGCTTTGGCAAGCGCCTGCAACATATCTGCACGCACATTCGGCTTCTTCCCCGGCGCATCGGTCCATAGCGGATAAACGCGGCCGCCGAATGAGCCCTTGTAGTGGTCTTGATCAGGAATCAGACTCGTTAGCGTTAAGGCGGGGCCGGACTTAGGAGCATATGCTTCAAGCGCTGTTATGAAGATTTGCTTATTCGAGTAGGCGCTCCATAACTTCGGGCGGGGATCGTTCAACAATCTGGCGTCTCCGATTAGCCACTGCCGATCGAAAGATCGGAAAGAATAGCGAATCGGAGAGGGACATGCCCCGGTGTCATTCTTTACCGACACGTTGCGAGTAAGAATAGTACCCAAGTGCTGTTCGACTGTTTTGGCAATGTGTCTACTGGCGACCTTGCCCTTCCGCATTTGCGGATGAAACAGTACTTCCTTCCGGCTTAAATCCTTCTCGGCGATCAGCGCGCTCCAACGCTTTAGCAGTGTTTCGCGATCCGGGGCGATTGCCCATGTCCGCCCGGGCATAACGCCCGGCCCGGCGAAACTAAACAGGGACTGCAAAGGCGCAAAATCGCCCCACTTGCCGCCGACGTGCGGTAGGAAAGGCGCGCGCCAGTCCTCTGGACAGTCAACCCAGCTCTCATCGTCAAGGGACAGCGCCGCAAGCGCGGCAAATTTTTGTTCGCGCTTGCCCCCGGGCAGAGAACGAAACCGTACACGCGCCGCCTTGCTCTCAGCCTTCCCTAGCCTACGCGCGGCAAGTACAATACACACCGGGTGCTGCACGCCCTGGAAGATGCGCGTCGGCACGTCCGGCTGATGGCCTTCTGGCGAACAGTCGATCACCCATATATCCGAGCACGTCCGGCGCAAGTCGTCACGCATCTTTTCGAAGCCGGGTCCATTAAGGAAGCCGGCCACTGTTATGAAACACACGATCCCTTCTTCATCGGTATCCGGTTGGCCTGTCGCCGCGAACCGTCCCGAACCGAAGACTTTCAACGTCGCCCAGCGCCAGAAATACACGTAGAGGTTCTTCAGGTGCTTGCCATGCGCGCCGACTCCCCATTCGGGCGGCGCTTTCCAGCGGTCGAGCGGCGCGTGGAGGTCGCCTCCTGCACCCCTTTCAATCCAGCCACCGCGTCCTTCCGCCTTCTCCTTGTAAGGCGGATTGCCGATGACGACAGTGATGGGCTGCTCGCGCTTGACCCGGTTCGCCTCGCGCCGCGATTTCGCGATGGGCTCGACGATGTGCAGAAATTGTTCATCCTCGACAAAGGGATTACCGAGCGTGTCGGTAATGTAGAGGTTGAGTTCTGGCGCCGACGCCTTTTTCCCAGTCGTCTTCGTCAAGGCCCGCATTTCCGCCAGCAGACGCAATTGCGCCACCGCGAACGGACCGAACTGCAACTCGAAGCCGAATAGCCGTTTCGCGGCTGCGGCGATTGCTGGGCCAACCGCGCCGGGACCCTGATCCTTCTCGACGTTTTCAGCGATGCGTCTGAGCGCGCCGAGCAGGAACGTGCCTGTACCAACTGCGGGGTCGGCGAGCGTCACATCAGACGACGCAAGGCCCGCCGCTCGCTCGAACAGGGGCCCGCGCAATGCCTGGTCCACGAGGCGGGTCATCGCGCTGACGACTTCCGGCGGCGTGTAGTAGGAGCCGGTGAGCTTACGCAGGCGATTGTCATAGACTTCGAGAAAATACTCGTAGAAATAGAGCCATGCTTCCGGCTTGTCCTTGCTGAGCGTCGACCAGTTCACCTCGTTCAGCACGCGCGTCAGCGTGCCGAGCGAAGTCTTCAGCGATTGCTGGTTGGCTTCGTCCTCGGTCAAAAGATTGAGCGCGGCGCCGATCAGCGTGTTCGATTTCTTGAGCTTGATCGCCGCCAGTTCGACGCCGTCCTTCAGAGAGATGTCGAAGGCGCGCGCCATCAACAAGCCGAACGTTACGGCCTGCGCATAGCCGTCGGCGAATTGCTCGTCGCTTGCATCCGGAAACAACAGCTTGCGCCAGTCCTTCTTCAGAAGCGTCAGGCTGACATGGCCCGCCGCCATCTGCTCCAGAACCTCCTCCCGCAGCAGGCGGCAGAGGCGCGCGCTGGTCTGCGCAAGCGCCTTGACACTGGTTGGCGCCTGCGGCGCCCAGCTCAGAAAGTCCGCGACAAGCGCACGTAACGTTTCGGGCGCTTTGAGCTTCGTGCCCGAGGTTTCGATGTCGCCTTCGAGCAGGACGATCTTCGCGGCGAGTTCGCCGTTGCGCCAGAGGCTGAACCCGTTACCGTCGGTATAGACAACGTTGGGCAACGACTTAAGCTTGCCCCATTGCTCCTTGTCGTGCGGGTCGGAGAATTTGCGGGGGTCGCAACCCTTGCTCGGCGCCTTAATCTCGATGAATCCAACAAGCGCGTTGTTGACGCTGACCGCGTAATCCGGCCGCGTCTGCAAATTCGCCAGCCTCGATTCCCCGACAAGCGACAAGCCGCCGGGCGCGAGGTCATCGAGCGCGGCGAGTCTCTGAAACAGCGCTTCGAGGGGCGCCCGGAGTTGATCCTCGGGAGCGCCTGAAACCGCAGGATTGTCCAGCTTGGCGCGCGCTTCGGCGCCGAACGCCGATACGATGCCGGCGAATGTCGATTTCTGCAACGAGCGCCCCGATTCGATCCAGTGCTGATTTTTCGGCGAGCCCAAGCCGCGTCGTCAAGCGCGGACGCTTTAAACCGCCTCCACCAACCCCGCATCGTCATCAGGCTCGTCCAGCTTCGGCGCCTTGTTCACCCGCTTCGACACCAGCCATTCGCGCAGCACGTTCTCCGGCGCCGGCAGCAGCGCCTCCTTGCCGATTGTCCCTTTCAGCCAGCCGTCGAAATCCTGCTCCTCCAGGATCGCGGGCATGCGGTCGTGGAACTGGGCCATGAAGCGGCTCGGCTCGTGGACGAGGATGGTGCAGGAATAAGTCTCTTCGCCGGTCTTCCTGTTCTTCCAGACGTCCCACAGGCCGGCGAAGGCGATGAGCTTGCCGTCGAGCCTGGTGAAATAATGCGGCTGGCGATCGGTCTTGTCGCCCGTCCATTCGTAGAAGCCGCTCGCCGGGACGATGCAGCGGCGCTTGAGGCGCCAGGCGTCGCGAAAGGTCGGCTTAACGTCGACCTCTTCGGAGCGCGCGTTGAAGGTCGCGAAGGACGAAGCCGGCTTCATCGGGTCTTTCGGATCGGGCTTCGCCCAATTGGGGACGAGGCCCCAGCGCATCGAGACGAGCTCGCGGCCCTGGCCGCGATCGACGACGACATCGACCATCGTCGTCGGCGCGATGTTGTAGCGCGGCCTCAAATTATGCGGCGGCTGGCCGAGCAGGTTGAAGGCCTTGACCAGCTCTTCCCAGGAATGAGCGGCGGTGAAGCGTCCGCACATGTTTTTCTGTCCTCTTTGGAGCGTTTTCCGATCAGACGGGTCCGCCACAGCGCGAAACGAGTTTTATCCTGCATGCCATCGCCGTGCTCGGCGTCAAGCCCAAGCCGCTTCGCGGTCGCCTCGCCTCGGCAGGCTTAGAGTGCGTCCCTCGGCGCTGAGCCAGGGCGAGGCTTGACCCCTCCGCGCGGCGATGGCCTTTTTGCTACCGTGAACTTTGGTGACAAAAGCGGCCAGCGGCCACTTTTGTCACCAAAGTTCAACGGTAGCCAACAATGCCGCGCCGGACGATCGCAGTCACCCCGTAGGGGGCGAAGCGAAGCGTAGCGCCCGTCATCGCGCTGCATCAGCGGATGTACTGTCGCGCAAGCGTTTGCGGCGCGATGGCGGGTTGACGGCGATCGGCTGGCGTGGCGCCGCGGCGGCGGCCAGTCCTGCGCCTTCGAGACCATCGCCTAACTCTCGTGATTGCCTCTCGCAAACCTCTCAGTCTCGAGTCGCGCGCGGCGGATGCGGCCGCCAGGCCTTGTCGCCGCGAACGCCGGGCTGGCGCAAGAGAATATCGGCGGCGCGCCGGTTGCAACGCGTGCATTTCGCGCGGCGGCGCAGATCGCCGAGCTTGGCGGCGAGGCCATGCTTCTCGATCAATTCGAGAATGTCTTCCTGCGCGATCTTGCGGCAGTTCCGGCACTCGAAGGCGAGAGTCAGCCGAAGCTCGGCCACTTTCCGCAGGGTGTAGCCGTCGCGGTCTCCGGGGCCGAAAACGAGCGTCGGCATGGCGCGTCATCTCGGCGGCCGGCGGGCGAAGCCGTGCGAGGCCGCCGCGACGAGCGCGCGATTGTCGTCCGCCAGCATGCGCATCGCGGCAAGCAGTTCGGCGATCGCCGCCCGCGCGTCGCCGCCATAGGCCGCCAGGAAGCGGTCGGCGGCCGTCGCGGCGTCGGACGGCGACGACGGATCGTTCGCGGCGGCGCGCGCCGCGTTCGGGCGGGCTGACATTTCGGCGGTCCCGACGCTGGGGAAGGTGTTCTATTTTTGTTCTAAGAGACGAGCCATGTCAAGCTCGACCGGAGCGGTCACGGTCGGCCCGAATGATTCCGGCCGAGTCGGCCGGCGTGCGGAGACCAAGGCGCCGGACTTCCGCGAACAACTCGGCGGGACTTAGGTCACGCTCGGACCCGACCGCCTCTTGGAGGATGGCGAGCAACTCGCCTTGCAGCGAGCGATGGCGCCGCTCGGCCCGCCGCCGCAAACGGGCGACGAGATCGTCGGGCGCGTTTTTGATCGAGAGATTAACGGGCATTGGCTCCGAACCTGCTCCAATTCAGAACCTTGTATCACCTGGCGGCTCATCCGGCCATACGCGGCCCGCCAGTATGGTCGGCCGAGTCAGCCGGCCGGTCCGATCGCTTCACTCAACCCCGCGTCATCATCTGGCTGGTCCAGCTTCGGCGCCTTGTTCACCCGCTTCGAGACGCCGCCGTTCCTGGATGGAGTCGTCGCTTCGCTTCTCGCGACGGCGACGGGACTTCGGCTGTTCTTTCGTCGCTATTGCTTCGCGTCGCTCGCCAGAACAGCCGGCGCCTCGCTGGTCGAGACCGGCAATTGCGCGTCGGTCCAGCCGCCGCCCAAGGCGACGATCAGGGAGACCGCCGCAAGGACGCGCTGCTCGCGCGTCGTCAGCAGGGCTTCCTCGTCCGACAGCGCCGTCGCCGCCGCGGTCACGACCGTGGTGAAATTCTGCGTGCCGGCGCGATATTCGTTGAGCGCAATTTGAACCGCCTGTTCGGCGGCTTTCACCGCCTCGATCTGCACGCGCTCCTGCTGGGCGAGAACGCGGGTCGCGACCAGCTCGTCCTCGACTTGCTGGAAGGCGGTCAAAACGGTCTGGCGATAAGTCGCGACGCTCGCCTCATATGTAGCGCGCGCCGCCGCGACTTGGGCGTCGGTAAGGCCGCCATTGAACAAGGTCTGGGCAAACGAGGCCGTGATCGACCAGACCGGATTGGAGATCAGCGACCTGATTCCGGGCGTGCTTTCGGCCCCGAGAAGCCCGGATAGCGTGATGTCCGGATAGTACGCGGCCATGGCGACGCCGATCTGCGCGTTCTGCTCCTGCATGGCGCGCTCGGCGGCGGCGATGTCGGGGCGCCGTTCGAGCAAGGTCGACGGCAGCCGCACCGGGATATTGGGCGCGTGATGCGTCAGCGCGCCGTGAGCGATGCTCAGGCCTGCCGGCGGGCGACCCATCAGCACGGCGACCGCGTGTTCGAATTGCCCCCGGGCGACGCCGGTATTGATCTCCTGCGCCTGGGCGGCGAGCACCAAGGCCTGCGCGGTGATCACGTCGGAGCGCGCCGACGTGCCGGCATGGTACTGATTCTGGGTGATCTCCAGCGCGCGTTGATACTGCTTGACCGTATCGTCGAGCAGGTCGTGCAGAGAATCGGTCTCGCGCAATTGGAAATAGGCGGCGGCCAGCGAGGATTGCGCCGACAGTTTCGCGTTGGCGAGGTCGGCGGCGCTGGCCTGCGCGCCCGCGGCCTGGCCTTCGATCGTGCGGCGGATCTTGCCCCAAATGTCGGGCGTCCAGGTCCCTTCGCCCTCCAACACGAGCGTCGTCGCCGGCCGGCCGCCGGAATTGTCGCGCGTCGCGCTGCCGTTCAGCGTGAGCGTCGGCAGAAGCTGCGCTCGCGCTTCGGCGATCAACGCTTGCGCTTGGCGGTAATTCGCTTCGTCCGCTTTCAGCGTTTGATTGCTGATCGCGACCTGCGATTCGAGCGCGTTGAGCTCGGGATCGCGAAACGCCTCCCACCACGCGCCTTTCTCGTATTCGTCGCGCGGCTGCGCAGGCCTCCAGCCCTTGATCTCTTTGTATTGCGCGGGAACGATCGCCGCCGGTTTGACATAGTCCGGCCCGACCACGGCGCAACCGCCGAGCGACAAGGCAACGCCGATCACGCCCCAGCCGCCGCCGGGCCCCCCGCGCCCCATCAACCCACTCCCGCGACGCCTGCTTCAGGACGGCCAAGATAAATTCGTCGCCAAAGACGGCGCAGCCGCCGGCTGAGCCGATCCAGGTAAAGATAAATGACCGGGGTCGTATAGAGCGTCAATGCCTGGCTGACGATCAAGCCGCCGACGATCGAAATCCCCAGGGGATGACGCAATTCCGAACCCTCGCCCGTCCCGAAAGCCAGCGGCAGCGCGCCGAGCAGCGCAGCGCAGGTCGTCATCATGATCGGTCGGAAGCGCAGGAGGCAGGCTTGCGCGATCGCCTCGCGCGGGCTCGCGCCTTCGCGCTGCGCCTGCAGCGCGAAGTCGATCATCATGATTGCGTTCTTCTTGACGATGCCGATCAGCAAGATCACGCCGATCAAGGCGATGATCGTGAACTCGATATTGAACAGCTTCAACGCCAAGACCGCGCCGACGCCGGCCGACGGCAGGGTCGAGAGGATCGTCAACGGGTGCACATAGCTCTCGTAGAGAATGCCCAGCACGATGTAGATCGCCGCGAGCGCCGCCGCGATCAGCAGCGGCTCGTCCGAAAGCGATTGTTGGTACGTCGCAGCCGTTCCGGCGAAAGAGCCGCGAATCGACGCCGGCATATGGATGTCGAGCATGGCGTTGCGGATGGCGGTCTGCGCCTCGCTCAGCGCATGGCCCGGCGCGAGATTGAAGGAAATGGTCGTCGCGACGAACTGGCCCTGATGGTTGACCGACAGCGGCGTCAAGCCCGGCCCGAAACTGGCGAAGGCCGAAAGCGGGATCATCGTTTCTTTCGACGTGGACACCGACGCGCCGGCCGAGGCGCTGGAATGGCCGGCCGCAGCGATCGAATTGATGGCCAAATTGCGGGCCGAATCCGCCGCGATCGTCGCGGCCGCCGAACTGGCGCTTGTCGTCGCGCTCGAGGCGACGTAGGTTCCCGCCGGAGCGTTGGTCGTCTGCACGCCTTTGGGATTGGCGCCGGCGGTCGAAACCCAGATGTCGCGCAGCGTCTCGGGATCCTGCCAATAGCGCGGCGCGACCTCCATGACGACATGGTACTGATTGAGCGCGCTATAGATGACCGAAACCTGGCGCTGGCCGAATGCGTCGTAAAGCGTGTTGTCGACGGTGCTCATGACCAGGCCCAGGCGCATCGCCGTCGCGCGATCGACATTGAGCTGCGCTTCGAGGCCTTTCTGCTGCTGATCGGAATTGACGTCCGTCAGAATGCTCATTCCCTGCATGGTCGTCATCAGGCGCTGCGCCCATTGGTAGAGCAACTGCGTGTCGTCGGCAGTCAGAGTGAATTGATACATCGCATTGCTTTGCCGTCCGCCGGTGCGCAAGTCTGCGGCGGGCTGCAAATAAAGCCGCGCGCCCGGCACCTGGCTGAGCTTCGCCCGCAACCGCGCGCTGACTTGCTCGGCCGAGGCTTTGCGCTCGGCGAGCGGCTTCAGCGAAGCAAAGACAAAGCCGGAATTCGTCTGTCGGCCGCCGGTGAAACCGGAGACGTGATCGACCGCCGGATCAGCTTCGACGATGCTCTGCAACTCGATGAATTTCTGCTTCATCGCCTGGAACGAGATGCTCTGGTCGGCCTGGATCGAGCCGATCAGCAACCCGGTGTCCTGCTGCGGAAACAATCCATAGGGGATATGGGCGAACAGATAGATGTTGAGCGCCACGGTGGCGCAGAGCGTAAGGAAGACCAGAAAGGAATGGCGCAGCGCGACAGTCAACGTGCGACGATAAAAGCCGAGCATTGCGTCGAAGGCGCGCTCGCTGGCGCGATAAAGCCGGCCGGTCGAATGCTCGGTCGGGCCGGGCAGAAAACGCGAGCACAACATCGGCGTCGTCGTCAGGGAGATGACCAGCGAGATCGCCACCGCCATCGACAGGGTGAGCGCGAATTCCCGGAACAGGCGGCCGACCAGGCCGGCCATCAAGAGGATCGGCAGGAAGACGGCGACCAGCGAAATGCTGATCGAGATGACGGTAAAGCCGACTTCGCGCGCGCCGAGCAATGCGGCGCGCATGCGGGTCGCGCCGTTCTCCATATGGCGGGCGATGTTCTCGAGCACGACGACGGCGTCGTCGACGACGAAGCCGGTCGAGATGGTGAGCGCCATCAGCGACAGGTTGTCGAGGCTGAAGTTCAAAAGATACATCGCGCCGAACGTGCCGATGATCGAGACCGGCACGGCGACGCTCGGGATGGCGGTCGCGCGCAGGTTACGCAAGAAGGCGAAGACGACGATCGTCACCAGAATGACCGCGATGACGAGCGTGCTTTCGGTATCATGCAGCGAAGCCCGGATGGTGCGCGAACGATCCATGGCGACGGCGATGGAGACGTCGCCCGGCAAGGCCGCGGTCAGATAGGGCAGTTCGGCTTTGACCGCATCGACCGTATCGATGATGTTCGCGCCGGGCTGTCGGTAGAGAATCACCAGGACGGCGGGCTTGCCGTTGGCGAGGCCGGCGTTGCGCAGGTCCTCGACCGAATCGACCACCTCGCCGAGGTCGCTGAGCTTCACTGCGGCGTTGTTGCGATAAGCGACGACCAGGTCGCGATATTGCGCCGCGACCTTCGCCTGGTCGTTCGTATAAAGCTGATAATGGAAATTGTCGTCCTCGATCGCTCCTTTCGGGCTGTTGGCGTTGGCCGAAGCCAAAGCGGCGCGCACGTCCTCGAGCCCGATTCCGTAGTGGAACAGCGCGCCGGGATTGAGTTCGACGCGCACGCCCGGCAGCGCCGCGCCGCTCAAGTCGACTTCGCCGATCCCCGGGAGCTGCGACAGCCGCTGCTGCATCACGTTGGAGGCTTCGTCGTAAAGCTGGCCCTGCGGCCGCGTCGGCGAGGTCAAAGCGAGGATGAGAATCGGCGAATCGGCGGGATTGACCTTGCGATAAATCGGATTGGATTTGAGGCTGGTCGGCAGATCGGCGCGCGCCGCGTTGATCGCCGCCTGGGTGTCGCGCGCCGCCCCGTTGATGTCGCGGTCAAGGCCGAATTGCAAGGTGATGCGCGTGAAGCCGACGCCGCTCTGCGACGTCATCTCGCTGACGTCGGCGATCTGGCCGAGATGTTTTTCGAGCGGGCTGGCGACGCTCGAAGCCATCGTATCGGGGCTCGCGCCCGGCATATTGGCTTGAACCGAGATGGTCGGGAAATCGATCTGCGGCAGCGGCGAGACCGGAAGCTTGGTGAAAGCGAAGGCGCCCGACAACGCAATGCCGATGGTCAGCAGCGTCGTCGCCACCGGCCTTTTGATGAAGGGCGCCGACGCGTTCACGCCGATTCCGCCGCCGCTTGCGGCGCCGAGGACGCGCCGAGCCGCGCCGCGATGCGCTCGAACATGAGATAGATGACGGGCGTCGTAAACAGCGTAAGGATCTGGCTGACCGCGAGGCCGCCGACAATGGCGAGGCCGAGCGGATGGCGAAGCTCGGAGCCGACGCCGGCGCCAAGCATCAGCGGCAAGCCGCCGAACATCGCCGCCATGGTCGTCATCAGGATCGGCCGCAGCCGCAACAGGCAGGCTTGGTAGATCGCTTCGCGCGGGCTCTTGCCTTCGTCGCGCTGCGCGTCGAGCGCGAAGTCGATCATCATGATCGCGTTCTTTTTGACGATGCCGATCAAGAGGACGATGCCGATAATGCCGATAATGTCGAGCCCGGCGCCCGCCGCCATCAACGCCAGGAGCGCGCCGATGCCGGCCGAGGGCAAGGTCGAGAGAATGGTGATCGGGTGGACGAAGCTCTCGTAGAGAACGCCGAGCACGATATACATCGTGGCGATCGCCGCGAGCAGGAGAAAGACCTCGTTCGACAGCGAGGATTGGAAGGCCTGCGCCGCGCCCTGGAAATTGGTTCGGAAGCTCGCCGGCAGCGAAATGTCCTTCTCGGCCGCGAGAATTGCGTCGACCGCCGCGCCGAGCGACGCGCCTGGCGCGAGATTGAAGGAGATTGTCGTCGCGGGAAATTGCCCGACATGCGAGATCTGCAGCGGGCCCGGCTGAACCTTCGTCGTCGTGATCGCCTCGAGCGGCACTTGGCCGGTCGTCGTGGCCGAAGACGGAAGATAAAGGGCGCCCAGCGCGCCGACAGAGCGTTGCAGCGCCGGCGTAACCGTAAGGATCACTCGATATTGATTCGATTGCGTGAAGATCGTCGAGACGATCCGCTGACCGAATGCGTCATAGAGAGCGCTGTCGATCGTCGCCGGCGTGATGCCGAACCGCGCCGCGGTGGCGCGGTCGATCGTCATATAGGCGGTAAGACCGCTTTGCTGCAGGTCGCTGGCGACGTCGGCGATTTCGGCGACCCCGCGCAAGCGCGCGACGAGCTTCGGCGTCCATTCCTGCAAGTCGGCGAGATTGGCGCTCTCCAGCGTGAATTGATACTGCGTCGCGCTGAACGTCGTATCGATCGTCAGGTCCTGCACCGGCTGCATATAAAGCGTGACGCCCGGGATCGACGCGGTCTCTTGCGCCAGACGGCGTATGATCTCGCTCGCGCTTTGCCTGCGCTGATCGTGCGGCTTCAGATTGATCAGAACGCGGCCGGTGTTGAGCGTCACATTGGCGCCGTCGACGCCGATGAAGGACGACAGGCTGACGACGTCAGGATCCTTCAAGATCGCCTCGTCCACGGCTTGCTGGCGCTGCGCCATCGCTTCGAACGAAGTCGATTGCGCCGCCTGGGTGACGCCCTGAATGACGCCCGTGTCCTGGATCGGGAAGAAGCCTTTTGGCACGACGGCGTAGAGATAGGCGGTCAGGACGAAGGTCGCTAAAGCGACGATCAGGGTCGGGATCTGATGATCGAGGACGACGTTGAGGCTGCGCCCATAGAGGCGCAGCAGCGCGCGGAACAAGCGCCCGCCGGCGACCTGATCCTCGATCGGCGTCTCGCCCGACGGCCGACGGTCCGACGCGGCCTCTTCGCGGGTCGGCCGCAACAGCTTCGAGCACAGCATCGGCACGAGCGTCAGCGACACGATCGCCGAGATGACGATCGTCATCGCCAGCGTGATCGCGAATTCATGGAACAAGCGTCCGACCACTTCGCCCATGAACAGGAGCGGAATAAGCACGGCGATCAGCGAGACGGTCAGCGAGATGATGGTGAAACCGATCTGCGCCGAGCCCTTCAACGCCGCCTGCAGCGGCGATTCGCCCATCTCGATGAAGCGGGAAATGTTCTCGATCATCACGATGGCGTCGTCGACGACGAAGCCGGTCGCGATGGTCAGCGCCATCAGCGACAGATTGTCGAGGCTGAAGCCAAGCTCGTACATGGCCGCCAGCGTGCCGACGAGCGACAACGGCACGGAAAGGCTCGGAATGATCGTCGCCGGGATGTTGCGCAGGAAGAGAAAGATCACCAGCACGACGAGGCCGACGGCGAGCGCCAATTCGAACTCGACGTCCTGGACCGACGCCCTGATCGTCACGGTTCGATCGGTCAGCGGCGTCACCGTGATCGCCGCCGGGAGGCTCGCGGTCAGAGCGGGCAGCAGCCTCTTGATGCCGTCGACGACTTCGATGACGTTGGCGCCAGGCTGGCGCTGGACATTGACGATGATCGCGCCGGTCGAATTCATCCAGGCGGCGAGCTTGTCGTTTTCCGGACCGAGCTCGACGGTCGCCACGTCTCTCATCTTGACCGGGGCGCCGTTGCGATAGGCGATGATCGTGTTCAGATAGTCGTTCGGATCCCTGATCTGGTCGTTCGCATTGATCGTGTAGGATTGCGACGGGCCGTCAAAATTGCCCTTCGGCGTGTTGACGTTGATGTTGGCGATCGTGGTGCGCAGATCGTCGAGGTTGAGTCCGTAAGCGGCAAGCGCGCGCGGGTCGGCGCGAATCCGCACCGCCGGCCGCTGGCCGCCGGACAGGGTGACCAGCCCGACGCCGGGAAGCTGCGAAAGCTTCGAGGCGAGGCGGCTCTCGACCGCGTCCTCGAGATCGATCAGCTTCATCGTCTTGGAGGTGACGCCGAGCGTGATGATCGGCGCATCGGCCGGATTGACCTTGGCGTAGATCGGCGGCGCCGGCAGGTCGGAGGGCAAGAGGTTGCCGGCCGCGTTGATCGCCGCCTGCACCTCCTGCTCCGCGACATCGAGACCGATATCGAGGCTGAAGCGCAACGTGATCACCGAGGCGCCGGCCGAGCTTTGCGAATACATCTGGGCGAGGCTCGGCATCTGGCCGAATTGCCGCTCGAGCGGCGCGGTCACCGACGAGGTCATCACTTCCGGGCTGGCGCCGGGATAGAAGGTCTGGACTTGGATCGTCGGGTAATCGACTTCCGGCAAGGCTGAGAGCGGCAAGAATTTGTACGCGACCACGCCGACGAGCAGGATCGCCGCCATCAGCAGAGACGTGGCGACTGGCCGCTCGATGAATAGGCGCGAAGGGTTCAACCTCTAGTTCCTCTCGCCGCGCCCGCCTACTCCGGCGAGCCGGGCGGATTTCGCGATCGTCACTGTCCCGACTGGCCCTGGCCCTGTTGACGATGACGACGCATCTGGCCCGGCTGATGAGGCGCGGCCTGGCCGTCTGCGCCGGGCGACTTGCCGGCCGCGCCGCTTTGCGCCGGCGTGTTGCGCACCGCGACCTTGGCGCCGTCGCGCAGGCGGTCGACGCCGTCGATCACGACATGTTCGCCCGGCTTCAGTCCGGAAAGGATCGCCGTGCGCTCGCCGTCGACCGGCCCCGTCTTGATCTGCCGCACGCTCACAGTGTCGTCGGCGTTGACGACGTAAACGAACGGGCCTTGGGCGCCCTGTTGAATGGCGGCGTTCGGCGCGACAATGGCGTTGGCGAGCGTATCGACCGTCAAGCGCGCGTTGACGAATTGCTGAGGAAAGAGCGAATCGTCCTTGTTGTCGAACAGGGCGCGCAGCTTGACCGTGCCGGTGGTCACGTCGATCTGGTTGTCGATGAAGGCGAGCTTGCCGTCTTGCAATTTGTTGACATTGGCGCGGTCGTAGATGGCGACGGGAAGGGTCGCGCCGGATTTCATCCGCGCCTGAATTTGCGGCAGATAGTCCTCCGCCACGGTGAAGATGACGCTGATCGGCTCCAACTGGGTGAGGAGGACGATGCCGTTCGCGTCGGTCGTCTGCACGTAATTGCCAGGGTCGACCTGGCGCAGCCCGACCCGGCCCGCGACCGGCGCGACGATGTGGCAATAGGCGATGTTGAGCTTGGCCGACTCGATCTGGCCTTGGTCGATCGTCATCGCCGCGTGGTATTGCTTGACCAGGAATTCCTGGTCTTCGACTTGCTGCTTGGCGATCGAATCCTGCCGATTGAGCATCTGATAGCGCTGCAGATCGGCTTGCGCCTGATTGTAGAGGGCTGTGTCCTTCTCCAATTGGCCCTGATATTGGGCGAGTTGCGCCTCGTAGGGACGCGCGTCGACCTGGGCGAGGAAATCGCCGGCCTTGACGATCTGTCCTTCGGTGAAGCCGACCGATTGCAATTGGCCGTTGATCTGCGTGCGCACCGTGATGCTGGCGAGCGGCGTCACCGCGCCGAGCGCGTTGATGATGATCGGCACATCGCCGGTCGTCGCCTCGGCGTCGCGGACGGTCTGCGGCGGGGGCCCGCCGGCGCCGCTGGTCGGCTGCTCGGATTCGCGCTTCTGGACCTGCTCCCAGGCGAAGACGGCGGCGATCGCCAGGACAAGGACGATCAGCCATCGGGCGAGACGGCGGCGCTTCTTCGGCTTCTCCAGGGGCGGCTTCTCCTGGGGCGGCTCCGGCGCCGGCGCAACCGGCGCCGCCGGCCCGGGCGAAGCGTCGAGCTTTGCGCGATCGACGGTGTCGTCCATGATTGCGCCCTCGTCTGCGCGCGCTCGCTTCGCACGCGCATCCTTAAATTTCAACTGCTGCGCGCCGACCTCGACCATCACGAAATCGTCAGACGTGGCAGCAGGTTACGACGAGTTAATGTTTTTCCGAGGGGCCGACGCCGCCCCGAAGCGCGGCGCTGTTGCAATCCTCTGCGCTCTGCGGCATAAGCGCAAGCGACGGATCGCTCCGTCATCGGACGCGGGTGTAGCTCAGGGGTAGAGCACAACCTTGCCAAGGTTGGGGTCGAGGGTTCGAATCCCTTCGCCCGCTCCAGTTTCTTAGCTAAAAACAGGGGCTTAGCGCGCGTCGGCAAAACCGATGCGCCCGATTGCGTCGGCTTTTCAGGGCTCTAGATAAGGTTGGAGTTTCGCCGTTCGGGCGGAATTCAGCGCCAAGGGAGGAAGGAATGAAACCTATCGTTTCAGACGCGCTTGTCGTCGCTGCTCTGCTGAGCGCGGCAGCGGCTAACCCCACTGGCGCGGCGGGGAACGACGATCATTTGATGCTTTCGCTGACCGCCTGCGTCTCGCAATCCGCGCAAGAGACGATCCATCGCTCGCACGCCTTCGTGATCGAGCAGATTCGCGACGCCCTCGCGAAGGATTGCGCGGGCATCATTTCCAACGTGACGGCTCGCGACGGGAAAGAAAAAACGGCCGCGGCGATCAGCTACATCGGCAAGGGCATCATCATGATGCACGACAAGGGCAATCCTCAGTTCAATCCGTGAGGGCCGAGATCTGCGGCCCTGTCGACGCGCCGAGCATCGCCGCACTAAGAACCCGTCAGGACGCCCATACGGGGGTCTTGCCCATCGACGACGCCGAGCTTGGACCGCGCCGAACCGAGGCCGAGGCAGAGGGCCGGACCATGTCGGCTGCGAGGAAGGCGGCCCGCGGCGATGAGATCGGACCGATCCGGGCGCGCTCAGAATGAGGTCCTCGCCCTCGCGTCCGTTCAGCGCCATCCGCCCTAATAGTTATTTCAAAACAGCGACAAAGCTGCGCATCTAAAGCCGGGGCGCGCCCTCGACTTTCGGCTCGCCCAGATTCAGGCTGAGAGCTCGCCGCTTTGATCTCGCGAGGAATCGTTCTCCGACTTGGCCTGTCCCAGCTCGTTTGCTGGGGCGTCTCGTACTATCTCATCGGCGTCTTCGGCGATGTGATCGCGGACGATTTCGGTTGGTCGCGCGACCTGGTCTTCGGCGGATTTTCGGTCGCGCTCTTGGCGGGCGGGTTGTCCTCGCCGCTCGCCGGCGGCCTGATCGACCGGCATGGCGGACGCAGCGTGATGGCGGCCGGCTCGCTTATCATGGCCTTGGGTTGCCTCGCACTGTCTCTCTCGCGCGGGATCGCGAGCTATTACGGCGCGTGGATCGTCATTGGCCTCGCCATGCGGCTGACGCTCTATGACGCCGCCTTCGCCGCGCTCGCCCGGATCGGCGGCCCGGAGGCGCGCCGCCCCATCGCCCAGATCACCTTGCTCGGCGGCCTGGCTTCGACCGTACTCTGGCCGGTGGGCGAAACTCTTGCCGGCGTCTTTGGCTGGAGGGGCGCCGTGCTCGCCTATGCCGGCTTCGCTCTCCTCACCATTCCGCTTCACCTCGCCATTCCAGCCGGCCGCTACGGCGACGGCGCGCTCGCCGCGACCCGCGAGCCGCCCCCGCCGCTCGCCGCCGCGCCGGCCGAGCGCGTTTTGGGCGGCGCGCTTTACGCGCTCATCGCGACGGTCGCGAATTTTCTCAATTCCGGCATGTCGGCGCATATGATCGGCATTCTGTCGGGCCTCGGCCTCGCCGCCTCGGCGTCGGTCTGGATCGCCACGATGCGCGGCGTCGGCCAATCCCTCTCGCGCGGCGGCGAAGTCCTGTTCGGCCGCCGCCTGAACCCGCTGACGCTCAATCTCGCGGCGGCCCTGGTTCTGCCCTTCGCCTTTGTCGCCGGCTTGTTCAGCGCGAGCGCCGGCTTGGCCGCCATGGCTTTCGCCTTCTTCTACGGGGCCGCCAACGGCGTCCTGACGATCACCCGCGGCACGCTGCCGCTGGTCCTGTTCGACCATCGGACGTACGGCGCGTTTGTCGGCCGTCTGCTCGCGCCGAGCTTTCTTCTCTCCGCCGCCGCGCCGGTCGCCTACGCCTTCGTCATCGAGCATTGGGGCGCGGCGGCGGCGCTTCATCTCTCCATCGCCTTGTCCGCGCTGGCGTTGGCGGCCGCCGCCGCTCTGGTCTTGCGTTTCGGATGGCGGCGCGGCTCGTCACGCGGCGGTGGACGCGCATGAGGCGGGGACGCTAAGCTTGTGAGATGCTTCGGCCGAACGGAGTTTCGCGCTGCTCATGGTCCAAGATCGTAACGTCCGTCGCGTCGTCGCCGGCGCTCTTGCTTTCGCCGCCGCGGCTGCTTCGCCGGCGGCCGCGGAGCCGCGGCTGATCAGCCTCAACGATCTGCCGAACGATCAGCAAAAGATCGTATGGGCCAGCGTCGACCGCGTCGCCGAATATGCCGTGATCTTGAAAGATTGCGTCGCCGATTCGCATTTCGAGGCCCGCTTCGTCGAGGCGGTCAAAGCCTGCATCGAGCCGAAGACGGTCCAGCGGGTGGTCGACTATTATGAGCAGCGCGCCGCGAGCCTCGACCGGCGCTTCAGCCGGTCCTTTTGCTCCGAGAAGAAGTTCACCCAGAACAATATCGCGCAGAAACTGAAATCCACCCTCGACAACCTGGTCGATTACGGCCACAACCTCTGCATCGCGTACCTGAAGACCGGAGCAGGCGTCCGGTAGATGAGTTTGGTGTGGCGGCGAGCCCCCTCCCGTACCCTCCCCCGCGCTTCGCGCGGGAGAGGGGGCCCCAAGCGCCGCGCATCGTACTCTTAGGTTCGTTCACGCGCAACCATCCGATATCCGCAAACATGCGCGCGCCTCGGAGGCGATCGTTAATCGCGGCGCTGGCCGCCCCCTCTCCCGCGCGGAGCGCGGGGGAGGGTACGGGAGGGGGCCCGCGGCGCGCCAGTCAGGCGCCCTCGACTTGCTCGCCCTCGAGATGGGCGAGAATCGTTTCGATTGCGCCGTCGAAATTCTCGTAAATGTCGGCGTTCTGGAGCCGGAGCACGCGATAGCCGTTTGCGGCGAACCAAGCGTCGCGTTTCGCATCGCGACTCGTCTCGCCAAGCCGCGAATGGGTCGCGCCGTCGACCTCGATGACCAGGCGCGCCTTTACGCAAAGGAAGTCCGCGATATAGGGCCCGCAAGGCTCCTGCCGGCGGATATGCAGCCCATTGAGGCGATGGCCGCGCAAGGCGCGCCATAAGAGGCGTTCCGCGCGGGTCATCTCCCGTCGCAGCCGGCGCGCGCGGGCGATCGTCTGGCTTTGCTTCATGCGCCTGCGCCCTATGACAGGCCCCCTCCCGTACCCTCCCCCGCGCTCCGCGCGGGAGAGGGGGGCCCAAGCGCCGGGTATCGTACTCAAGCGTTGTGCGTGAAGCAACCGTCCTCGGCAAGTACTGACGTTATGTTATGGCCCGCAGCGCCGGCCGCCCCCTCTCCCGCGGAGCGCGGGGGAGGGTACGGGAGGGGGCCAGCCGCAGCGTTACGCCCCTTTCGGGAAGTTGACGATCGTCCCCACTTTGGGTCGGGCTGGCTCCTCGGCCGCCTTGCCGGCGACCGGCTCTCCGTCGATCGTCAGCGCTCCGTCGGCGGCGGAAATTGTCACCGTCTCGCCGTCCTTGATTTTGCCCGAGAGCAGCCGCTCGGCGAGCGGGTCCTGCACCCATTTCTGGATCACCCGCTTCAGCGGCCGGGCGCCATAGGCCGAGTCATAGCCCTTCTCGGCGAGCCATTGCCGGCCCTTGGCGTCGAGTTGCAGCGCGACCTTGCGGTCCTCGAGCAGCTTGGCCAACCGCTTGAACTGGATATCGACGATCGAGCCCATATCCTCGCGCCGCAGGCGGTGGAACAGGATGATCTCGTCGACCCGGTTCAAGAATTCCGGCCGGAAGTGGCTGCGCACGACGCTCATCACCTCGGCTTCGACCGCGGTCGAATCTTCGCCCTCCTTCTGCGCGATGAGGTACTCTGCGCCGAGATTCGAGGTCATGACGATCAGCACGTTCTTGAAATCGACCGTGCGGCCTTGGCCGTCCGTCAGCCGGCCGTCGTCAAGAACCTGCAGCAGCACGTTGAAGACGTCGGGATGCGCCTTCTCGATCTCGTCGAACAGCACGACTTGGTACGGCCGGCGCCGGACCGCTTCGGTCAGCGCTCCGCCTTCGTCATAGCCGACATAGCCGGGCGGCGCGCCGATCAGCCGCGACACGGAGTGTTTCTCCATATATTCCGACATGTCGATGCGCACCATCGCCTGTTCGTCGTCGAACAGGAACGCGGCGAGCGCCTTGGTGAGCTCCGTCTTGCCGACGCCAGTCGGCCCCAGGAACATGAACGAGCCGATCGGCCGGTTCGGGTCCTGCAGGCCGGCGCGGGCGCGCCGAACCGCCGTCGAGACCGCGATCACCGCCTCCTTCTGGCCGACCACCCGCTTGGCGAGCTCGTCCTCCATTTTCAGCAGTTTCTCGCGCTCGCCCTCGAGCATCTTGTCGACCGGCACGCCGGTCCAGCGCGACACGACCTGGGCGACGTGATCGGCGGTGACCGATTCCTCGACCAATTTATCCTGCGTCTGCGCTTCGACCGCGGCGAGCTTCTTCTCGAGGTCCGGGATGATTCCGTAAGCGATCTCGCCGGCGCGCTGGTACTCGCCCTTGCGCTGGGCCTGGGTCAGTTCGCCCCGCGCCGTTTCAAGCTGCTCCTTGAGCTTCTGGGCCGCGCCGAGTTTATCCTTTTCGGCGCGCCAACGCTGGGTCAGCGCCGTCGACTTCTCCTCCAATTCGCCGAGCTCGGTCGAAAGCTTGGCGAGGCGCTCCTTCGAGGCCTGGTCGGTCTCCTTCTTCAGCGCCTCCTGCTCGATCTTGAGCTGGACGATGCGGCGGTCGAGCTCGTCGAGCTCCTCCGGCTTGGAATCGACCTGCATGCGGAGACGCGAGGCCGCCTCGTCGACAAGGTCGATCGCCTTGTCGGGCAGGAAGCGGTCGGCGATGTAGCGGTGCGACAAAGTCGCGGCGGCGACGATCGCGCTGTCGGTGATATGCACGCCGTGATGGACCTCGTATTTCTCCTTGAGGCCGCGCAGGATCGAGATCGTGTCCTCGACGGTCGGCTCGGAGACGAAGACCGGCTGGAAGCGCCGCGCCAGAGCCGCATCCTTCTCGACATGCTTGCGATATTCGTCGAGCGTGGTCGCGCCGATGCAGTGCAATTCGCCGCGCGCCAGAGCCGGCTTCAGGAGGTTGGACGCGTCCATCGCGCCGTCCGCCTTGCCCGCGCCGACCAGCGTGTGCATCTCGTCGATGAACAGGACGATGCCGCCCTCGGCCGCGGTCACTTCGTTGAGCACCGCTTTCAACCGCTCCTCGAACTCGCCGCGATATTTCGCGCCGGCGATCAGCGCGCCCATATCGAGGGCGAGCAGGCGCTTGTCCTTCAGCGATTCCGGCACGTCGCCATTGACGATGCGCAGCGCCAAGCCCTCGACGATCGCCGTCTTGCCGACGCCAGGCTCGCCGATCAGAACCGGATTGTTCTTTGTCCGGCGCGACAGGACCTGCACGGTGCGGCGGATTTCCTCGTCCCGCCCGATCACCGGATCGAGCTTGCTCGCGCGCGCCGCGGCGGTCAGGTCGCGGGTGTATTTCTTCAGCGCCTCATAGGCGTTTTCGGCGCTCGCCGAATCGGCCGAACGGCCCTTGCGAAGGTCATTGATCGCGGCGTTGAGGGTCTGCGGCGTCACGCCGGCCGCGGCGAGGATTTTGCCCGATTCGGCGCCTTTCTCCATGGCCAGGGCGAGCAGCAGCCGCTCCACGGTCACATAGGAATCGCCGGCCTTCTGGGCGATCTTCTCGGCATTGTCGAAGACGCGCGCCGTGGTCGGCGCAAGGTAAATCTGGCCCGCGCCCGCGCCGCTCACCTTCGGCAGCTTGGCCAGAGCCAATTCGGTTTGCTGAAGCGCGTCGCGCGAGCGCCCGCCCGCCTTGTCGATCAGGCCGGCCGCCAGGCCCTGCTCATCCTCGAGCAGGACTTTGAGCAAGTGCTCGGGCGTGAACTGCTGATGGCCTTCTCGGATGGCGAGCGTCTGGGCGCTTTGGATAAAGCCGCGGGCCCGCTCGGTATATTTGTCTAGATTCATGACTCACCCTTTCTGGCTCCGATTTCGCGCCCCGAAGCGGCGCAAAACAGACCGGATGATGATGGAGTGGCCGCCCTGGGCGGCCCTGAACCCTATGTAGGAAAGGGGGTTGCGCCGCGAAAGAGGCGTAAGGGGAATTCTCTTGGCGCGGCGGCGATTTGAGCACTCCTTCAACGCAGCGGGCCGAGGCGAAAGCACGAAATCCACAGCGTGGGTTCGCTTGCGTTTCGATCGATCAACCGACCAGCGCCGCTCCAACGACATTGTTCGGGAATGTTCTCTCATATAACAATATAATCCGGCTGGCGGATACGCCGCCAATTTCGCGGGAAAGAAATGGTTAAGGATCGCACCCAGGTCGCTATTATCGGGGCCGGTCCGTCCGGCCTGCTGCTCGGCCATCTGCTTCACCGCGCAGGCGTCGAAACCGTTATCCTGGAGCGCCACACGCGCGCCTATGTCGAGGCGCGCATTCGCGCGGGCGTGCTCGAGCAGGGCACGGTCGACCTGCTCGACGAGATCGGCCTTGGCGGGCGGATGCGGCGCGAGGGCCTGCCCCACAAAGGCGTCAACCTCGCCTTCGACGGCGCGCGCCACCGGATCGACCTCTTCGGCCTGACCGGCGGCAAAAAGGTGATGGTCTATGGCCAGACGGAGCTGACCAAGGACCTCGGCGACGCTCGCGACGCCTCGGGCGCGCCGATCGTCTATGAGGCGGAGGACGTCTCGATCCACGGCGCTGACGGCGAGTCGCCCTTCTTGCGCTACAAGAAAGACGGCGAGGAGCGGACCCTCGCCTGCGATTTCATCGCCGCCTGCGACGGCGGCCACGGCGTCGGCCGCCGCTCGATGCCGACCAGCGTGATCAGGACGTTCGAGCGCGTCTATCCGTTCGGCTGGCTCGGCATTCTCGCCGACGTGCCGCCCTGCGCGGACGAACTGATCTACGCCCGCCACGAACGGGGCTTCGCTCTCGCCAGCATGCGCTCTCATGTGCGCAGCCGTTACTACGTGCAATGCGCGATCGACGAAAGGTTGGAGAACTGGCCGGACGAGCGCATTTGGGATGAGCTGAAAATCCGCCTCGGCCCCGAAGCCGCGGCGCGCATGACCATGGGGCCGTCGATCGAAAAGAGCGTCGCGCCCTTGCGCAGCTTCGTCGCCGAACCCCTGCGCTGGGGCCGACTTTTCCTCGCCGGCGACGCCGGCCATATCGTGCCGCCGACCGGGGCCAAAGGCCTCAACCTGGCTGTTTCCGACGTCCGCATCCTTGCCCGCGCGCTGACCGCCGCATGTCAGAAAGGCGATCCAAGCCTGATCGACCGATACTCGCAGGATTGCCTCGCCCGAGTCTGGAAGGCGGTGCGCTTCTCCTGGTGGATGACTCAGCTCATGCACAAATTCGGCGAAGGCGAGAGCTTCGAAACCCGCGTGCAGCAGGCTGAGCTCAGCTATCTGTTCTCCTCCCGCGCCGCTCAGCAGGCGCTGGCCGAAAATTATGTCGGGCTGCCCTTCGCAGACGCTTAAGCCGACTCGCCCGGCGCATGTCATGCTGGCGCCGTCAATGCCACGCTAGAAGCGAGGCGCTTGCGTACGGAATTGGACCGACACATTATCGGCAATGGTTCGCAAGCTTGCGACCAAGCCCCGAGAAGGCTTGGCGCGGGTTTGCGGGCCGAGGGGACATCAACAAGCGGGAAAGCCTTTATGCGGGAGCGCGCGCTAGGCTATTACATTGACTTTTACATCTATCCGGTCGTGCTGGCCGGGTTTCCGATCTACGCGGCCCTCAACGGCCAACGCGGCGCCCTGGCGCCGTGGGCGATCGCTGCGGTCGCAGGCCTCGCGCTCTGGACGCTGGTCGAGTATTTCATCCATCGTGTTCTCTTTCACAAGGTCGCCTTCTTCAGACGGCTGCACGACGCTCATCACAAGAATCCCAAGGCGCTGATCGACTCGCCGATCTGGACCAGCTTGACCATCGTCTTCGCCGTCGTGCTCGCCCCGTCCGTTTGGCTTTTGGGCGCGCATCTCGGGGCGGGCTTCACCTTCGGCATGACGCTCGGTTATTTCATCTACAGCATCACCCATCACGCGATGCATTTCTGGTCGTTTTCGCACGACAGCTACTTCTATCGCGCCAAGCACCGCCACGCGTTGCACCACTATTCCGAGGTCGACGGCAATTTCGGCGTCACCACGCCGATCTGGGACTACGTCTTCGGCACGGCGCTGCCTGAGCCTCAATTGGCGAAACAGCGCCAAGCGCAGAGCGGCTGAAGGGTCGAACGGCGTCAATGCGGTTAACTCTGCGCAATCCTCGCCCCCTTCAAGGTCAGGGTCCCGCCTGCCTTAAGCGTGACATTGCGAGCGCCTTCGATGGCGATGTCGGCGCCTTTGATCGTGATTGAACCGTCCGCCTTCAGCACGATCAAAGCGCCGCCGCATTTGACGAGGATTTCATGATTCGTCACCGAGATCGACCGCTCGATTCGTTCGACCTCGCGCCAGAGCACGCGGAGAACATCAGTCAGGTGCTGAACGGCCGGAACCTGCGACGCCGCCGGGTCTCGCTGAACGGCGACCACGGAATTGCTGAGCGTGTTGACGAATTCCCGAGAGAACATGAGCGTTTCCCTCCCATTGTCCGGCGCGCGCGGCCGATGAACGGCGCGTGCGCCGCCGGCCTATAATATCTGAGACGGCCTGGAGCGCCGCCGCCCGCCAAAGGCTTGGCTTCGCCCTTTCCTCGGCGGCCCTTTCCGACTAAATAGACCTCGATCCCTTGTCTTGATCCCGCACGCCACCCCGAACGGGGCGCTGGAGCTTTTGATTAATGGCCAAGCCGCGCACGCTTTACGATAAAATCTGGGACGACCATGTCATCGACACGGGTCCCGACGGCCCGAGCCTGATCTATATCGACCGTCATCTCGTCCACGAAGTGACCAGCCCGCAAGCGTTCGAAGGCCTGCGCATGGCCGGCCGCAAGGTGCGGGCGCCGGAAAAGACCCTGGCGGTGGTCGACCACAACATCCAGACGACCGACCGCTCGCAAGGCATAAGCGACCCGGAGAGCCGCCTCCAGGTCGAACAACTTGCTGAAAACGCGCGTGAATTCGGCATCGAGTATTACAACGAGCACGACCGACGGCAGGGCATCGTCCACATTATCGGGCCGGAGCAGGGCTTCACCTTGCCGGGCACGACGATCGTCTGCGGCGACAGCCACACCTCGACGCATGGCGCTTTCGGCGCGCTCGCCCATGGCATCGGCACGTCGGAAGTCGAGCACGTGCTCGCCACCCAGACGCTGATCCAGGCCAAGGCCAAGAACATGCGCGTCGTCGTCGACGGCGCGCTGAAGGACGGCGTCACCGCCAAGGACATCATCTTGGCCATTATCGGCGAGATCGGCACGGCCGGCGGCACCGGCCATGTCATCGAATATGCCGGCGATGCGATCCGCGCCCTCTCGATGGAGGGCCGGATGACGGTCTGCAACATGTCGATCGAGGGCGGCGCGCGGGCCGGCATAGTCGCGCCCGACGAGAAGACTTTCGCCTTCCTCAAGGACCGGCCTAAGGCGCCGAAAGGCAAGCTTTGGGACGAGGCGATGGCTTATTGGGAGACGCTGCGCTCCGACGACGGCGCCGAATTCGACAAGGAAGTGCGGCTCGACGCGGCCAAGCTGCCGCCGATCGTCTCCTGGGGCACCAGCCCGCAGGACGTCGTCTCCGTCACCGGCGCCGTGCCCCGGGTCGAGGACGGCGCGACCGAGCAGAAGCGCGCCTCGATTAAGCGGGCGCTCGAGTATATGGGCCTCAATGGCGGCGAGAGGATAACCGACATCCGGATCGACCGGGTCTTCCTCGGCTCGTGCACGAACGGTCGGATCGAGGATTTGCGCGCCGCCGCCAAGATTGTCGAAGGCAAAAGGGTCGCCGACAGCGTCAACGCCATGGTCGTGCCCGGCTCGGGCCTGGTGAAGGCGCAGGCCGAGGCGGAGGGGCTCGACAAAATCTTCAAGACGGCCGGCTTCGAATGGCGCGAGCCGGGCTGCTCGATGTGCCTGGCCATGAATCCGGACAAGCTCGCGCCCGGCGAGCGCTGCGCTTCGACCTCGAACCGCAATTTCGAAGGAAGGCAGGGCTACAAGGGGCGAACCCATCTGGTCTCGCCGATCATGGCCGCGGCCGCCGCGATCGCAGGCCGGTTCGTCGACGTGCGCGAGTGGCGGTGAGGCGCGAGCCCAGAGGCGCGCGAAGCAAGATCACAATAAAATCCCCCGGCGCCGCGATGCGGCGCCAGCTCCGCGGGCGGCAGGCCCTTTCAATGGAAGTTGCTGCTATGCGGAGGATTTTCAACGCTAGGGGTTGAAGGCTGCGCGACGGGAGGCTGGGGCGGACGCCGGCGACGGGGCGAGCCCGGATCAGAATCGTTTCGTGTCGATTGGGCCGCCGTCTTGGGGAATTCGAAGCACGGCGGTTTGCCCGTCAGAATCGAGAGCCACTTGGCGATTACGGCTCGCTCATTCTGCAATGTCGGCAGTTCCTCTTGAAGCTGGTCCAATCGTGCGTTCACCAGGCTGTCGCTGGTGCGATGATCTGGATCATTTCCCAGAATGCTGCTGACTTCATTGATAAGGTTGTTGAACCACGCCAGTTGTTTTTGCATCCCCTCGATGGCGAGCCGAAGGGTCGGCGTCTGGCAGGCCTCGGCTTCGCCGGTGCGCCAAATCTGCCTGGCGAAGACGTATTGATCATGGGCCGAATTGGGGTCGAACGGATACGCCTGGACGGGCGCGACGCCGGCTGTCCAAGCGGCAGCGAGCATGGCTGAGGCAAGGCAGGCTGAAGCGTAGGCGCGAGCGAAGGAAGACCTGGTCACCGGAACCTCCTGAAAGTCGGGGCGCCGACGATCAGCGCCGCATGCTTTCGTCGCGGCGGCCGCGAAGGAGGTTCAAAGCCCCGACAGTTTTTTGGCGATCCGCCGATTAGAGGAGTCCATGTCACGACAACTCTGGCGCAAGAGGTCCGGTCGTGCGGCTTGAAATAGCAACCTTATAGTTGCATCTTCGTCTGATGAGCATGGATACGGTCTTCAAAGCGCTGGCCGATCCGGTCCGGCGGCGCTTGCTGGACAAGCTCCATGCCCGCAACGGGCAGACGCTCGGCGAGCTGAGCCAGGGCCAAGACATGACCCGCCAGGCCGTGACCAAGCATCTGGCCGTGCTCGAAGAGGCCGGCCTCGTTGCGACCGAGAAGCGCGGCCGCGAGAAGCTGCATTACCTCAATCCCGTTCCCATCCACGACATCGCCGAGAGGTGGATCAGCAAATACGAGCGCTCGCGCCTCGCCGCGCTCGCCGATCTGAAGAAGGCTTTGGAGGAAAAGAGCGATGAGTGAGCCTTTCTGAGCCATCGAGCATGGGCCGAACGGCCCTGCGCGATCCCGCCTTCCCGCGCTCTGCGACCCACGTAAATGGCATGGCGCAATGCCAAAATAACGTGACTCGGCCGACGCGACGCGGGATAGGTTCGCCTCGAAATCGCCGCTCGGCTCGAAGCTGATGGCGGCGAGATCGCCTCGGCGAGGAAGGGGGCCCTATGAGCGACGCGGCTTCGGCCAGCGAAGAGACGCCGCGGCGGCGCCGCCGCGGCGGCGAGCGGGCCGCGGCGCCGGCTGTCCCGCGCGGTCAGCCGAAATTGCCGTTCAAGCCCGTCGACCTCATCTCGGCCGACGAGTTGGAGGCGATCCATCAGGCCTCGCTACAGGTCCTGAAAGAGATCGGCATGGATTTTCTCCATGCCGAAGCCAAGGCTCTCCTCAAAACGGCCGGGGCGGACGTCGATCCGAATTCCGATCGCGTCCGTTTCGATCCGGCGCTGGTGGAGGCGCAGATTGGCAAAGCCCCGCGCGAGTTCAAGCTGCACGCGCGCAATCCCGGCCGCGACTTGACGATGGGCGGCGCCTTTACCGCTTTCGCCTCGGTCGGCAGCGCGCCCAATTCTTTCGACCGCGACGGCGGAAGGCGACCGGGCAATCACCGGGACTACCAGAACTTCATTCGACTCGGCCAGACGTTCGACAGCATTCATCTCTGGGGCGGCTATCCGGTCGAGCCGGTCGATCTGCACGCTTCGGTACGCCATCTCGACGCCTTGTTCGACATGCTCACGCTGTCGGACAAACCGATCCACGCCTATAGTCTCGGCCGCCAGCGCAATCTCGATGCAATCGAAATGGTCCGGCTCGCGCGCGGCGTCGACGACGAGACCCTGGAGCGCGAGCCTTCGCTCTTCACGATCATCAACTCCTCCTCGCCCTTGCGGCTCGATACGCCGATGATCGAGGGGATCATCCAGATGGCGCGGCGCAACCAGATCGTCGTGCTGACGCCCTTCACCTTGGCCGGCGCCATGGCGCCGGTGACGATCGCCGGCGCGCTCACCCAGCAGAACGCCGAAGCCCTGGCCGGCCTCGTCCTCGCCCAGATCGTCCGGCCCGGCTCGCCCTTCGTCTATGGCGGCTTCACGTCGAACGTCGACATGAAATCCGGCGCGCCCGCCTTCGGCACGCCGGAATATATGAAGACGGCGATGATCGGCGGCCAATTGGCGCGGCGTTATGGGCTCCCGTACCGTTCGTCGAACACCAACGCCGCCAATTCGCTCGACGCGCAAGCCGCGTACGAGAGCGTCTTCTCCCTCTGGGGCGCGGTGATGGGCGGCGTCAATCTGATGATGCATGGCGCCGGCTGGATGGAGGGCGGCCTGCAGGCCTCGTTCGAGAAAATGGCGCTCGACGCCGATCTTCTCGCCATGGTCGCCGATTTCCTGCGGCCAGTCTCGACCGAGGAGAGCGAGCTGGCGCTCGAAGCGATGCGCGAAGTCGGGCCGGGCGGCCATTATTTCGGCGCGGAGCACACCAAGGCGCGCTACCGCAACGCCTTCTTCGCGCCGATGATTTCCGACTGGCGCAATTACGAGACATGGCGCGAGGCCGGCTCGCCGACTGCGTACGACGCCGCCCACCGCCTCTACAAGGATCGACTGGACCATTATGTCGCCCCGCCCATGGAGCCGGAGCGGCGCGAGGCGCTCGAAGCCTTCGTCGCCCGCCGCAAGGCCGAGGGCGGCGTGAAGACGGATTTTTAGAGATCATGCGTACGGAACGCGCGATTTTCCCTTCTCCCCGCTTCGCGGGGAGAAGGTGGCCCGAAGGGCCGGATGAGGGGCTGCGCAGGACTCGGAAAGTACGCGCCCATCGAAAGGCTAATCACCGGGGTCAGCGCTGCCCCTCATCCGGCGGCTTCGCCGCCACCTTCTCCCCGCGGAGCGCGGAGAAGGGAATCACGCCCATTGATCGAGCATGAATTCCCAGTCCCTCGCCGCGACGGCCGACGCCAAGCCGCAAACTCTGCTCACCCCGCGCGTCGCGGTCGCCATCGTCTTCTTCGTGCTTGGCCTCGGTCTCGGCCTATGGTCCGGCGCCTCGGCGAGCATATTGCAGCGCGTGGGGATGAGCGCGCCGCTCTTCGGCGTCGCGATGACGCTGTTCGCGATCATCTACCTCGCCGCGATGTCGAGCGGCGGGCTGGTGAGCCGCTATCTCACTTTGCGCCAGTCGATGCTCGGGCTCACGCCCCTGCTCGGAGCGGCGACAGCCGGACTGTTGCTCGCCCCGTCGATCCCCCTTCTGTTCATTGGCCTCGCCGCTTTCGGCTTGTTCTGCGGTCTGCTCGACGTGATCATGAACTCGGAGGGGACGCGCGTCGAACATGATCTTGGCCGCACCACGCTTGCAACCTTTCACGCCTGCGCGTCGTGCGGCCTTTCCGTCGGCGCAATTCTCGGCAGCCTGGTCGCGGTGAATATCGGCGACTGGGCCTCGGCGTTTCTTATCCTGGCCGCCGCCGGTTTCGGCGCCGGCGCGGTGTTCCTCGCGACGCCTGATCGCGGCCTGGACAAGGCGAGCGCCGCGCATCGCAAGGACGCCGTCCTATTCACCCGCGCCTTGATTGTCGTCGGGCTCGTGGTCGGCGTCTCGATCGCCGGCGAGGTTGCGGCCATGACCTGGTCGGCGACGCTCCTGCAAGCCGAAGCGCCGCGGCTCGCCGCCATCGCCGGTCTTGGCGCCGGCTTCTTCGCGGGCTGTCAGGCGCTGATGCGCTTCTTTGTCGACCGGCCGCGGCTGATTTTCGGCGACCGGCGGATGATCGTCGCCTCGCTGGCCGTCGCGGCGGTCGGATTCCTGATTGTCGCCGTCAATCTCGGCTTCGCCGGCAGCGTGCTCGGCTTCGCCATTATCGGCTTCGGCTGCGGCGCCGTCGTGCCCTGCGGCTTCGCGCTGGCGGTCAAGCGTTCGAGCTTCTCGCATTCGGCGGCTTTATCGACCGTTGCGCTGCTCACCGCCGTACCGCGCGTCCCTGCCCCGCTCGCCATGGGCGCGATCGCCAAATATGTCTCGGTCGCCGCCGCTTTCGGCCTCTTCGCCGCCCTGCTCGTCGCCGCGATCGTCGCCATGCTCGTCTTCGTCAAGCCGGACGGCGCTTAGCCTTGCGCGTGATCGAGCTCGAGCCCTGCGCCGGCCCCCTCCCCGGCCCTCCCCCGCTTCGCGGGAGAGGGAGTCGCAGACGCCGCGCTCGAAACCCCCTCTCCCGCGAAGCGGGGGAGGGTTGGGGAGGGGGCTTGCGGCGCGCGCAAACCCGTTCGCTCCATGCGTTAAGAGGCGCATCATGAAATCCCATACCCAAGTGGCGGTGATCGGCGGCGGCGTGGTCGGGGCCAGCGTGCTCTATCATTTGACCAAGGGCGGCTGGAAGGACGTCGTCCTGATCGAACGCGCCGAGCTGACCTCCGGCTCGACCTGGCACGCCGCCGGAGGCATGCATACGCTGAACGGCGATCCGAACGTCGCCCGACTTCAGCAATATACGATCAACCTCTACAGGGAGATCGAAGCGATCTCGGGCCAATCCTGCGGCATGCACGTGACCGGCGGCCTGAACCTCGCCGGCACGAAGGAGCGGCTCGACTGGCTGAAAATGGCCAAGGCGCGCGGCCGCTATCTCGGCATGAATCTCGAAATCCTGTCGGTCGACGAAGCGGCGAAAATGTACCCCTTCATCGAGAAGAAGCATTTCGTCGGCGCGATGTTCGATCCGGTCGAGGGTCATCTCGACCCTTGGGGCGTCACCAACGCCTACGCCAAATGCGCGACGATGGCCGGCGCCGAAATCTACCGCTTCACCCGTGTCGTCGATCTCGAGCCGCGGCCGGACGGGTCGTGGGACGTCGTCACCGATAAAGGGACGATCGTCGCCGATCATGTCGTCAATTGCGGCGGGCTGTGGGCGCGCGAAGTCGGCCGCATGGTCGGGATCGAGTTGCCCGTGTTGGCGATGGAGCACCATTACCTGATCACCGAGGACCTGCCAGGGGTGATCGATCCCAAGGTCGACAAATTCCACGTCATCGACTTCGAAGGCGAGATCTACATGCGCCAGGAGCGCGGCGGCATGCTGATCGGCACGTACGAAAAGGCGTGCGTCCCCTGGTCGGAATACGAAACCCCATGGGACTTCGGCCAGAATCTGTTGCCCAACGATCTCGACCGGATCGCGCCGAGCCTCGAAATCGCCTTCGAGCATTTTCCCGAACTGGGCAAAGCCGGCATCCGCAAAGTGGTCAACGGCCCGTTCACTTTCGCGCCGGACGGCAATCCGCTTGTCGGCCCGATCAAGGGATTGAGGAATTTCTGGGTCGCCTGCGGCGTCATGGCCGGATTCAGCCAGGGCGGCGGCGTCGGCCTCGCGCTCTCGAACTGGATGATCGACGGCGATCCCGGCTTCGACATCTGGGGCATGGACGTCGCCCGTTTCGGCGACTGGGCCACTTTGGCCTATACGAACGCCAAGGTGCGCGAGAATTATTCGCGCCGCTTCCGCATCCGCTTTCCGAACGAAGAGCTGCCCGCGGCGCGGCCTCTGCGCACCACGCCGATCTATGATCGGCTCGTCGCCGAGAACGCGGTGTTCGGCGAATATTGCAGCCTCGAAAATCCGCTCTGGTTCGCGCCCAAAGGAGTTGCGCCCCGCGAGGACGTCACCTTCCGCCGCTCCAACGCGCATGACCATGTCGGCGCGGAATGCCGCGCGGTGCGCGCCGGCGTCGGCATGACCGAGATCGCCAATTACGGCAAGATCGAAGTCGAAGGCCCGCGCGCCGCCGAATTCCTGTCCTACGTCATGGCCAATAAGCTGCCGCCGGTGGGCAAGCTGGCGCTGACGCCGATGCTCAACGAAAAGGGCAGATTGATCGGCGACTTCACCATCGGCCGCTACGCCGAGGATAAATTCCTGCTCGTCTGCTCCTACGCGGCCGAGACTTACTACATGCGCTGGTTCGAGCGACACGTTCCGCCGAGCGGCGTTCACATCCGCGCCGCGTCGATGGACTATCCCGGCCTGTCGATCGCCGGGCCCAAATCACGCGAGCTCCTTCAGGCGGTTACGCGCGAGGACGTCTCGAACGAGAAGCTCCCCTTCTTGTCGTTCCGCCGCATCGATATCGGCATGATCCCGGCGCTGGTCGGCCGCGTCACCTTCACTGGCGATCTCGGCTACGAAATCTGGGTGCGGCCGGAATATCAGCGCGCTCTCTATGATCTCCTCTTTAAAGAAGGCGAGCGCTTCGGCTTGAAGCAATTCGGCATGCGCGCTCTGCTGTGCATGCGGCTTGAAAAGAGCTTCGGCACCTGGATGCGCGAATACCGGCCGATCTACGGACCGTACGAAGCCGGCCTCGGCCGCTTCGTCGATCTGAAGAAGAACGACTTTATCGGCCGCGAGGCGGCGGCGCGCGAAAAGGAGAGCGGCGGCAGGCTGCGCCTGCAGACTTTCGCCGTCGACGCGCTCGACGCCGACGCGTTCGGCGACGAACCGATCTGGCATGACGGCAAAGTGGTCGGCTGGGTGACGTCCGGGGGCTATGGCCATAGCGTCAACCAATCGCTGGCGCTCGGCTATATTCCGAAGGAGCTCGTCTTGGCGAACGACGGGTTCGAGATCGAAATCATCGGCGAGCGCCGGCCCGCGAAGCGGCTCGACGCGCCGATCTTCGACCCGCAGGGTTTGCGGATGCGAAGCTGAGGAAGCGCCGAGCCTGGCGAGAATCGCAGCGGTCAGGCGCGATACCGATCCTCCTCCAGAATCTTCACGCCGAACCAGCCCCAATAGACGCGATGGCGCCGAATGAGGCCGTTCTCGATGTCCATCGCCTCGACGAAATCCATCTGATCGCCGTCCGGCGTTTCGCGCGGATATTCCCATATGATCGTCCGGCCATCGGTGAAAAATCCAGTCCGGCGCCGCCGACGCGTCGGCGGCGTGCGCTCGAAGACGAGGCGAACGAAATCGCGGAGATTGTCCCGGCCGCGCACCACGCCCTCCGCGCTCCCGGTCAGATGGCGAACCAAGGGCGATTCAAGAATGACGTCGTCCGCATAGAGCGCGACGGCCGCGTCGACGTCCTTTGCGCCGAGAGCCTCGTCCCACAAGTGGTAAATCCGCTCCGCCGCGCGCACCGCCTGTTCGCTCGGCGCCGCTTTGCGGACACGTTCGGCTTGCATTCGTCGCCTCCAATCATCGCTCGCGTTCAAGCGATTCATAGTCAGGCTTTGCCTTGCTTGTTTCGATCGCGATCGAATTCTGCGGCCGGGCGACGATGCAGCTTGGCCAAGGCTGGGGCGCGGCGCGGCTTTACAACCGGACAACAAAAAGTCACATTCCCGTCGTCTCGGCTGCATCGCCAGCCGGCGGATCAGATCGTGATCCGACGGACAAATGACACCTTCGAAGCAGGAAAATTCAGTGCGCCGTCTGTCGGAGGAGGATCGCCAACTGATCGGCCGCGTCGTTCAAGCGCGCGGCAGAAAATCGGAAGGCGAGCGCGCCGACAACACGGGACGCGCGAGCAAGTCGGCCGATCGCTCGGCTTTGCTCGACTTCAAGACTCTGCCAGGCTTCGCCGAGCAGAACATGTTGCGGTCCGCCGCTTCGGCGATGGGGCTGCGGGATCCTTATTTTCTCGTTCATGAAGGCGACGCCGGCGCCGAAACCATCATTGACGGCCGGCGCATGGCCAACTTCTCGTCTTACGATTATCTCGGCTTCAATCGCCATCCGGCGGTTCGCGAAGCCGCCAAGGCGGCGATCGAGCGTTACGGCGTCTCGCCCTCGGCGAGCCGGCTCGTCGCCGGCGAGCGGCCGATCCATCGCGCGCTGGAGAGGGCGTTGGCGGATCATTATCGCCAGGAGGCCTGCCTGACCTATGTCAGCGGGCACGCCGCCAACGTCGCGACGATCGGCGCGCTGCTCGGGCCGCGCGATCTCATTTTGCATGACGCCCTCGCCCATAACAGCATTGTCATGGGCGGGCTGTTGTCGCAGGCCGAGCGCCGCGCTTTCGCGCATAACGACATGGCCGGCCTCGACGCGATATTGACCGAGATCAGAGGTCAATATGAACGGGTGCTGATCGTCGCCGAAGGGCTCTACAGCATGGACGGCGACGTGTGCGATCTGCCGACTCTGACGGCGCTGAAACACCGCCATCAAGCCTGGCTGATGATCGACGACGCGCATGGGCTCGGCACGCTCGGCGCGCGCGGCGGCGGCGTGTTCGAGCATTTCGACATGGACCCGCACGGCGTCGATATTTGGATGGGGACGCTGTCGAAGACCCTCGCCGGCTGCGGCGGCTATATTGCCGGGCCTGCGACGCTGATCGAATATTTGAAACGTACCGCCGGCGGATTCGTCTACAGCGTCGCCATGCCGCCGGCGATCGCCGCCGCCGCGCTCGAAGCTCTCGATCTCCTCCATAGCCAGCCGGAACGGGTTCAACGCTTGCGCGCCAACGCGCAAGCCTTCGTCGAGGCGGCGCGCCGCGCCGGGCTTGATACGGGCGCAAGCATCGGCGCCTCGGTCGTTCCGGTCATGACGGGAAGCTCGGTCCGCGCCGTCGCGTTGAGCCAGAGATTGTTCGACCGCGGCATCAACGTTCAGCCGATCATCTACCCGGCCATTCCGGAAAGGCTGGCGCGATTGCGGTTCTTCTTGAGCAGCGAACATAGGCTCGAGCAGATCGAGGCGGTCATTCCCGTCGTGGCGGCCGAGCTCGAAGCCGCAAGCGCCGTCTCCTTGACAAATATGGCGCGCAGCGCTTCCGGCTCGTGAGCGACGTCAAGGTCGCTCCAGTCGCCGACCGCGCCGGCATGGCCGCGTTCCTCGCCGCCGCCAGGCGCGCGCAATCGGTGAATCCGCAATGGGTCGAGCCGGTTCACGACGAGATCCGCGCTTTGTTCGATCCGCGACGAACGCCGTTCACGCGCGAGAACGCGATTCAGCCTTTCGTCGCCTTCCGCGGCGGCGAGCCGGTCGGCCGGATCGTCGCCACGATCGACCGCGCCCATCTCGCCAAGCACAAGGACGATTGCGGCTTTTTCGGCTTTATCGACGCGATCGACGATGACGCGGTCTTCGCCGCCTTGTTTCAGGAAGCTGAGCAATTCTTGCGCGCCAAGGGCATGAAGGCGGCTCGCGGCCCGTTCAGCCTGACAATCAATCACGAGAGCGGTCTCCTGGTCGACGGCTACGATCAGCCGCATGTCGTCCATACCAATCACGCGCCGCCTCACTACGCGCGCCATATCGAAGCGCTCGGCTACAAAAAGGCTATGGATCTCGTCGCCTATGTCGTGCGTCCACAGGAGGCGATGACGCCGGAGCGCTTGGCGCGCCTTTCCGGCGATCAGACGGTGCGGGAGATCGAAATCCAGACCCTGTCCCTCGCCAGCTTCGGCCGCGGCTTTCCTCGCTTGCTGGCGCTCTTCAACGACGCCTGGTCCGACAATATCTGGGCGACGCCGGTCAGCGACGAGGAAGCAAAGCTCATCGCCCGGCTGATGCTGCCGGTCGCCAAGCCGAAATGGATGCACATCGCCCGGTACAAAGGGGAAGACGTCGCGATTGCGGTGCAAATTCCCGACGTCAACGAGGCGCTGGCCGGCCTCAACGGCAAGCTTCTCCCGTTCGGCGCGGCCAAGCTCATGTGGCGAATTCACGTCCGCGGGACGAAACGGACGCGCGTGCCGATGGTCGGCGTCGCTAGGAAGTGGCGCGGCTCGAAACCGGCGCTGCTCGCCTCGAGCAGCCTTTTCGCCCGGGCGATCGAAGACGCGCGCAAAGCGGGCGTCGAACAGATCGAATATAGCTGGATGTTGGAGACGAACCATTTCGCGCTGAACGCGCTGAAGCGCGTCGGCGCCCGCCTCAGCCGCACCTTCCGCATCTATGAGCGCGCGCTTTCGCCCGCTTAGACCCGCCCGGCCGATGCGAAGGGCGCGATGACAGCCTCCGCCGGCAGACGCGGCCTCGTGCTGGTGACGGGCGGGTCCGGCTATATAGCCGGCTTCTGCATTGCGGCGCTGCTCGAAGCCGGCTGGCGCGTGCGCACGACGCTCCGCCGCCTGGAAAAGGCGGCGCCGCTGCGCGCCGGCCTCGGTAGGATCGGCGTCGACGCCGCGGAATTGGATTTCTTCGCCGCCGATCTTAACCACGGCGAGGGATGGGCGGGCGCGGCCGCGGGCGCCGATTTCGTCCTGCATGTGGCTGCGCCCGTCCCCGCCGTCGATCCGAAATCGGACGACGAATTGATCCGGCCGATGCGCGACGGCGCCTTGCGCGTGCTCAAGGCGGCGCGCGACGCCGGCGTCAAGCGCGTCGTGATGACGTCCTCGGTTTCGGCGATTGTCTACCGAGACGGCGCGGACGGCGTCGTCTCGACCGAAGCCGAATGGAGCGACGAGGCCAATCGCGCCGGCAGCGCGCCCTATGACCGGGCCAAGACGATTGCCGAGCGGGCCGCCTGGGCCTGGCATTCGGCGGAAGGCGGCAGGCTCGAACTGGTTATGGTTAATCCGAGCTTCGTCCTCGGACCAGTGCTCGGCGCGGATTTCTCGGCCTCGGTCGAACTCGTCAAACGGCTCCTCGACGGCTCGGTCCCGGCGCTGCCTCGGGTCGGCGTCACGTTAGTCGACGTGCGCGACGTCGCCGCGCTGCACCTTCTGGCGATGACGACGCCTTCGGCCGCCGGCCAAAGATATATCGGCGCCGGAGAATTCTTTTGGATCAAGGACATCGCCAGAGTCCTCCGAGACGGACTCGGCGATGGAGCGCGACGAGTGCCGACGCGATTGGCGCCAGACTGGGCCGTTCGCCTCGCCGGCCTCGTCGATCCGATTGTCCGCAGTCGGCTTTTCGAACTCGGCAAGGAGCGCCGCGTCTCCTCGGCGAAAGCGCGAAGCAGCCTTGGCTGGACCACTCGCCCAAGCGAAGAAACCATCCTCGACGCTGGGCGAAGCTTGCTCGAACTGGGCCTGGCGCGATCCTGACTGTGACGCGGAATCTACACTGGCCGATATCCGCCAGTCTTGCGTCAGGCTTGAGATTGCCAAGGCTGCGCCAGGAGGCTAGAGTTCGCTTTCCAATAGCTAAAAACCGGGCCCGTTACGGGCGTATAGGGGCGCGAGTGTCAGACGCGGTCTATTACCGCCGCGACGAAGTCGTCGGCGACTCCGTCAGCACCTGGACCAAGACCTTTACTGCGCCCCGGCGCATCCAGACGAATATTCTGGCGCGCGCCGAGAGACGCGTCCTCAACAAATTTTGCGAATCGCTTCCCGCCTGGGTCATGCCGGATCACTTGACGGTTCTCGGCATAACCGGCGCTGTCGTTACGGCGCTCGGCTATCTTGCCAGCAATTGGAGCCCTTACTTTTTCTTCCTGGCGAGTTTCGGGTTGCTGGTGAACTGGTTCGGCGATTCGCTCGACGGGTCGCTCGCCCGCTACCGTAAGATCGAACGTCCGCGTTACGGTTACTTTGTCGATCATTCCGTCGACGCTATCAGCGAATTTCTCATCATCGCCGGCCTGGGGCTTTCGCCCTATGTCGGCCTGACCGTGGCGTTGTTCGCGCTTTCGGCCTATTTCGCGCTTTCGCTTTATGTCTTCCTTCTGAATCAGATTTCCGGCGAGTTTCGCCTGACCTTCGTGAATTTGGGGCCGACCGAGGTCCGCCTCGTCGTCATCTGGTTCAATTTCGCCATGTTCCTGCTCGGTCCGGCGCATCTGTCGATCTTCGGCCTCGCCGTTCCGCTCCACGCCGCCTCGATCGGCCTGGTCGGCGCCGTGTTGGTCGCGATTTTCGTCGTGAACGTCTACAAGACCGCCCGCGAGCTCGCGCGTCAAAGCGAGAGCGAGCGCAAACCGAGCCTCCAGAGAATACCGACCATTTCGAGGATGCGCCCGCCGCAAGCCGCCGCTCGCGGTCGCGGCAGCCTCGCCCAATAGGCTCGGCCGCGGGTTCGCTTAACTTGCCGCCTCGGGAACCGAGAGCGCCGGTTAGAACGGCGGCCGGCAGAGCTGCGTTGGGCGAGCGCGGCGTTGACTCGCTGTCTCAGCAAAACGAGAATTCCGCCTATCGATGACCCATTTGCGCCGCAGAATGTCAGGATCGGCGCGGAGGCTCGTATGACCGCTCCGCCGATCATTGCGCGCGAAAAAAAATTCCCGATCGAAGCCGACGCGCGGCCGACGAAAGCCTCCGGCGACGCCGAATTCGGACTCAGCCGTCAGGCGATTCGCGAGATTGCGCACGGGCTCGGCGAGCGCCGCATGGCTGTCTACTGGACGGATTTCCTGGCGACGGTCGCCGTCGCTTACGGCGCCTGGTTCATCGCTCCCCTCGCCGGTTCATGGAATCCGGCCGGCCTGGCGCTCTTGGCCGTTTCGATTTTTGCGACGCATCGAGCGGTGGCCTTCATTCACGAGCTCGTCCACATGCCGAAGAAGAAGTTCGGCCTGTTCAAATTCGCCTGGACCGCGCTTTGCGGCGTTCCGTTGCTCATTCCGCCCTTTATGTACGAAACGCACATGGATCACCATGCGCCGCGCACCTACGGATCGAGTCAAGACGGCGAGTACATGCCCTACGCCAGTTTGCCCTGGACCCGCGCCGCCGCGTTCATCGCCTTTTCCGCTTTGATCGGTCCGGCGCTGGTTTTGCGCTTTCTCGTTCTCGCGCCGCTGAGCTGGGCGATTCCTCAGCTCCGCCGCGAGGTGCTTGCGCGCGGATCGGCCTTGGTCATCGATCACGAATATATGCGTCGGACGCCGGCTGGAAACAGTCCCGCCCATTGGCTTGCGCAAGAGATCGCCTGCTTCTGCTGGTGCTTCGCGGCCGCGGCCGCGACGATTGGCGGCGTTGTTTCGCCAAGCCGGGTCCTCGAGGCCTACATCCTGATCACCGGCGTCGGTCTCCTCAACGCCGTTCGCACGCTCGTCGCCCACCGCTATCGCGGCGACGGCGAGCCGATGACCTTGATCGAACAGGTCCTCGATTCCTACACGTTCCCGACCAGGACCGCGGCGATTTGGGCCCCGGTCGGCCTCCGCTTCCACGCCGAGCACCATCTCTTCCCGAATCTCCCCTACCACGCCTTGCCCGAGGCGCATCGCCGGCTGATGGCGTCGATTCCAGAGGACAGCCCCTTAAGGACCATCGTGCGAACATCGCTCGTCTCGACCTTGATCGAGCTGTTTGGCGCGACCGGGGCCCGGCAGCCGCAGCAGCAACGCCTGGCGAAGGGCGCCTAGCGAGCTTGCGCCTGCCGGCTTCAGAGGCGAAAGCGCCTCTTCGCCAACGTGATGAGTTGCTGTACTCCGCCGCGCGGCTTGACGGCGTCCGGACGCTGAGTCGCCGCGATTTCCTTTGCTTCCTGCGTTTCAAAGCTTATATTCGCATAGAGGTCGGCGTACCGCGCGAGGAAGAGGCGATCGTCCTCGGGACTCATTTCTCGATATCTGAACGCTACGCCCTTGCTGAATTGACCGATCAAGGTCCGATCTTGGTACTTCGCCACGATCCTCTCGGCATCGACTTGCACGCCGACCTGTTTCGCCAATTGGTCGACGACGTCGGGCGTGCCGAAGCAGATCTGGTTGAATGTGAAAACTTTCACGCCTCGCGCCGCCGACCAGTCGCGAAACCGCCCGAACTGGAGGTCCAAAGCAGGAAGCGTATCGCGGACATTCTGATATTCGGCGAAAGGCCTTCGCCGCCAAGTCCTCGCCCTGACGCCGTGATCGAGCATTGAAAGCGCGATTTCGCGCGGGTCGCGGATGGAGGCGTTCGCAAGGATGACGCCGGCTTCGATGAGCGCCCTCACTTCCGGATGGAGAGGGCCATGCGTCTTCAGCACGATATCGGCGTCCCGCTTCAATCCCCGCTCGAGCCGCTCCAAGAACGCAGCGTCGATACAGTCGAAGTAATTTTCTACCGAAATTGCCGATCGTAATGGCGGACCGAGCCTCGCGACCTCTCGCCCGGCGGATCGAAAGACCTCCTCGGTGAGCTGGTAAAGAAACGTGCTGGCCGACTTGGTGACGCCGTAGGAGATATAAATCATCGCCGCACGATTTAAGAAACCTTATCGTTAGCCGGAACGATTCTTGAAAGGAGATGCGTGGAGTAAGCTCCCTCCTTGAGCCGACGTACTTCAGCGCGCGACGGAGATTTTTTCGGGAAAAACTGATACCGCGCGTTCCGATTCAGATCGCGAGCCTAGCCGCCTCATTCACGGCTTCGAGGGCTCATGAAACGCCAAGGCGAATTAGGCAAGCGTTTCTGGTTCACCATGACCGCAATTCTAGTTCCTGTCGACAAGGGCCGACGCAATCGAAGCCTGAACCCGGATCGAACAGGGAATCCGCGACTTTCGACATCGGGCCGATCTTGATCGGGATAAACAGTCATTCTCGGCATATTCGGAATAGTGATCGTTATTTTGGTCGTCGCCCCGGCGCTGGCGGCCCAGCCTCTGATGAATAGCGGGTTTACTTCATCGATATGGCCAAAAGCCTTTTCGGCGCTTCTCCCGATTTGCGCCCATTTGCTAAACTTGGCGCCGATAAAGGATAGCGCGCGCCGCGCCCAAACCTCGTAGAATCTGCTCATTGTCGCCTCGCGATCGCTTCAGCAGCGGGAAGACGAACCCGGTCGATCCTCTTCATCATCATCTTGACCGGTCCGGACTCCTCTTCCACGAATCCAAGCCTAGTGTATAGAACCTGGGCGCGAGCATTTTCCTCTTTCACTCTCAGGTAAATCGACTTCAGCTCCACATCGCCAGCTAAAGATAGGACCGCTGCGACAGCTTCTTTCGCGTATCCACGCCCAAGCGCCGATTTTTCACCGATAATCAAGCGACCGAATTCGGCGCGTCCCAAATCCCACTCTATATTGTAGAGGCCAAGCGCGCCGATGGGCCCGGACTTGCGCTCTTCGATCACCCAGTTGAAATCACAGCCAGTTTCTTTTTGCTTCGCCAACCAGGATTCATGCGAAGCCGGCGATATATTCGCCTGGCTTAGAAAAAACGCCTTGCTTTCAGGATCGTTTCGCCAGCGAACGACGTGATCGGTATGCCGGGGGTCCATGGGAACCAGTCGACAACGCTCGGTTTCAATTTCGGCCGATAGTACGCTCTTCGTCATGCTGACTCGATCCTAACCGCGAGCTCTGGCAAGTTCGATGTACTTGTCTTGGGCGAATGTGAACGCGCGTCGCAACCGATCAACCATTCGGATCTCGTCAAGCGCTGCTATATGTTGCGTAGCCCGCTCCAACCAGCGGATCGTTATCGCCGGGTCAAAACGCTTCTGGCAATATGCGTCAAGCCGCTCGTACATTTCCGTCCGGAAGGCGGGGTCGGAAAGTCGCTCGATGGCGTCAGTCCAGCTCCGCGAGTCGCCGACCACTTTCAGCACCCCTTCCGGTTCGCCGACCTCTTCATAAGCTTTCTCTTCGCATACGATCGGCACGGCGCCGAGGTAGAGCGAAACGAGAAGAGCATTGGGCGATTTATAGTCGATATTCTCGGTACGCCCGGCGGGATGCAGAACGATTTGCGGCTGATACTCGCTCCACGTTTCCAAAAAGGAGCTGAAGAATGTCGTTTCAGCCAGCGAAATGATCTCAAATTGAGGATCGCCGGCGTGTAAATTCTCTCCCGACCCGTCGCGCGCAAGCAGTAGCGCCCTGCCGCGCAACGAATTCAAGGCGGGGAATACGTCATCAATCAAAGAGCGCCGTCTGAACGCTCCGCCGAAGAATGCAAGACGCAATCGGTCGTCTGACACCGGCGGCGGTCCGAGCCGATTACGTCGGCACTTGTCAAGAAGCCCGGCGTTGACGACCGGCGGCACAACGTCAATGTTCTGGTGCAGCTTGGAAGTCGCGTAGAATCTCGCGAGCTCGGGCGACGGCACGATAACACCGGAAAATGTTCGCAGCTCCTTCCGCAATCGGCTTTCGGTGTAGTCGATGAACCCCGGCTGTTCGTCGGCCAGGCACGGGAAGTTGTCATCGATGAAGTAGAAATGGGGAATGGACAGCGCCCGGCACACCGCCAGCGCGCTCGCTTGTCGAGCGCTAAAAATCTCTCTGACGAAGATGACCGCGTCGGACCTAAGGAGTTGCGAATTCTCGTAACTGCAGAACCCTGTCGGTTCAATAAAATTGAGATAGTCCAGCTTTGTCCCCGAACTCCGCCAATAAAGAAAGGTGCTGGCGTTCATGTCGCCGAGAACTGAGACGATCAGGCCGTCGCCGAACCTGCCGCTGCTTCGCGGCAGCGACGCCTTTCGTGTCTTCGCCTTTGGCGCGTCCGTCGTCGCCGAGGCTGGTTGCAATTGCGCCCACCTCTTCTTTTTGAAAAACGCCGCTGCTTCGCCGATATGCAGTTGCAGGGAATACGACGCGTTGGGCGGAACCGCTATCACCTCCCGGTCCAAGAAATTAGCGGGGCGGAGGATGGCGTTGCGGTCCATCGCCATCATTTCCTGCATGGCTTCAAATTGCATCGGGTAAGTATTGCCGAGACTATCGGGCCTGCTGAGCCCGAGTTCCACTCCCATAGCCACTGGCGCCGCGAGCAGCGGGTAATGTTGGTGGACCCTTCTCCACAGGTCCCAGTCGCATACTCTCGCGACTCCCACGTGCGGATCATAGAGACCGATTTCTTCGATGACCGATCGATGCAGCACAAACGAACCATTTCCGATGAAATTCGAAAATATCAATCGATCGTGCGCTGCGTCGCAATGGTGACCAAGCGACTGATAGCGGCCCGCGCTATCGCGAATGTACGTCTGACCATGGGCGACCCTGGCCCCGGCGAAACGCATGTGCTCGAGCATCAGCTCGAGCGCGTCGTTCTCAAAGATAAAATCGTCGAAAGCAAACGCGATGTACTCGCCCCTCGCTCGACAATATGCTTCATACTCGGAAATTGCCGGGAGCCCTATATTGTGCTCGTGGCGCATGCTTGAGACGCGGTCATCGCTCCGCCGAAGCTCCCGAATGATCTCGGCCGTGCCGTCGGTAGAGGCGTCGTCCACGATCAGAAGTTCGATGTCTTTAAGCGTCTGATTGAGCACGCTGTGCGCCGCCCGACGAAACAGACCATCGGCTCCCCTTCGGAAGGTCGGCAATAAGACGGATACGAGCGGCTTCTTCTGCGACTTGCCGCCGCCTTCCCACTGACTCGGCCCGATAATATCGCGCACCTTTATCGATGCCGATAAAAGCTCTGTCTGATTAATGGATAAGAAAGTCACGGATTTTGATCCGATACGATATCGATCAACTGGCGAGATACGCGTTCGACATCGGCGCGTTGGAGACGCAAGTGTAGCGGCAGAGAGATGACCTCCTTGGAGAACGCGCCTGCATTGGGACAATCGTCCGCCATGTGCCGATACATCGCGTAATCCGTATTGGTGCGATAATGGACGCCCGGAAAGATCCCGGCGTTATTTAGCGCCAAGAAAACCTCGTCACGATGCGGCACACAAACCTGATAGAGGTGTCGAGACGATTCGCACCCTGGAGCGGTCGGCACACGCCGGATGACGTTAGTCCCTCCCAGGAACTCGTCGTACCATGCGCTCAGTTGACGACGATACGCGTTGTCTTGATCGAGATATTTCAGCTGCACCAAGCCAATGCCGGCCATGATCGAATTGCCGTGACTTTTGAACCCGACACGCGGAACGTCATAATGCCATTTGTAGGCGCCGCCGCTGAGGGTGCGCGTGAACGTGTCCTTGTCTATGCCGAGCCAGGACTGCTGACGGACGAGAGCGTCAAGTTCTTGGTCGGCGAAACAAACCATTCCCGAATCGGCTGTCGGAAGGTTTTTGACTGCATGAAACGAATAAACGACGGCATCTATGCCCTTGTCGGGCGTTGAGCCGTTTAATCGGGCGCCGGCCATGTGAGCGGCGTCCAGAATGAGCTTCAATCCCTTCGCCCGGCAAAACTCGATAATTTGCGGCAAGCGACCAGTATTTCCGCCTAAGCCGACGAATATCACCGCGCGAGTTCGGGACGTGACTCGCTGCTCAACGCTGTCTGGATCGAGACATCCGTACTCGTCCACATCCGCGAAGATCGCGTTGAGGCGCTCGTAAAGTATCGAGTGGTTCGTCGAGACGAAGGTGATCGGCGTGCTGATTACCTCGTCGCCATCGCGCCAACCGTATCGCTCTTTCATGACATGGACCGCCAGATGCAAGCCGGCGGTCGCCGACGCCAAGAAATGCGCGTTCCTGTGGCCTGTATACGCTTTCCAGGCATTCTCGAATTGGACCGTCTTGAAACCTAATCCGGTCCAACCCTTTTCGAAGCACTCGCGTATTTCGGCAAGGCACTCCTCTACTCGGAACGTTGGCACAAACAACTGTATCGAGTCACTCATAAAAAATTCCGTCGAACGCCGAGGGCGCCCGCGCCCTCGGTTCATCTCCTGATTTGAACCCCTCGTCTGCGGAAACGAAAGGCCGCCTTCCCTCGATCTCCGATGGCGTTTTGCCCTAGGGCAAGAGCGGGCACTCGCGCCTGAAGCGTCAGACAGAGTGGACGCCGTGAAGAGACAATCCGCTCGTCCCGACGCCGCCAGAAGTCAGCGAATCCAACGCGCCGCCCAGCGGCGCCCCTGTTCCGCCATAGTCGAGCGTGTCCAACATGCCGCCGACCGTCGAGCCGCTTTCGCCGTAACCGAGGATGTCCTGCTGACCCGCGAGGGTCGAGCTGTGGCTGGCCGGGGTGAGCGTGTCCAACATGCCGCCGACCGTCGACCCGCTTTCCCCGTAGCCGAGGATGTCCTGCTGACCCGCGAGGGTCGAGCTGTGGCTGGCCGGGGTGAGCGTGTCCAGCATGCCGCCGATGGTCGAACCGCTTTCGCCGTAACCAAGCGTATCTAGTTGACCCCCGAGCGTAGAGCTGCCGCCGCCGGGCGTGAGCGTGTCTAATGCGCCGCCGAGGGTCGACCTGCTTCCGCCGTTATTGAGCGTGTCCAATTCGCCCGCGAGCGTGGGGCTGCCGCCACTCGTACCGTTGAGGTCATCGCCTTGGACGAGCGAATTGGCGCCGCCATTGAGCGTCCAACCGGCCGGAGCAGATCCAAGCGCCCGCCAGCTGAAACTTTCCGGCGATCCCGGAGTCGAGAGCCACAATCCGAGTTGGTTCGTTTGGGTATTTTCCCAAAGGATGCTTGCCTCGCCGTCGCCGTTGTAATCGCCGACGCCCACGACCTGCCATTGAGTGCTGACGACGCCAAGGTCGACTGCGCTGAAGCTCTCCGAGCCTCCGCCCCCGGTCGCATTCCAAATCGTGACGTCCCCCGTCGCGGTATTTCGCCACAGAATGTCGGTCGCGCCGTTGCCTTGGAAATCGGCCACCCCCGCAACCTGCCAATTCGCGCCGACCACGCCGAGGTCTTTGGCGGAGAAGGTCTCGGACGACGAGGCCGAGTTCCAAAGGACGTAGTCGCCAGTCGAGGAATTCCGCCAAAGAATGTCGGCCTTGCCGTCAGTGTTGAAATCGCCTGTTCCGACCGCTTGCCAATTCGTCCCGACCACGCCCAGGTCTTGGAGGCTAAAGCTCTCCGAACCGGGATTTGAGTTCCAGAGCGCGACATCGCCGGTCGAGGAGTCGCGCCACAGCACATCCGCCTTGCCGTCGCCGTTGAAATCGTCGATTCCTTGGATTTGCCAATTGAGGCCGACCGTCCCGAGATTTTGAGGCGCGACGGTCAGCGACGCCGTGGCCGAATTCCACACTTCGACGGCGCCTGTGGCGCTGTTGCGCCAGAGGACGTCGGCCGAACCGTCGCCGTTGAAATCGCCAGTGCCCGCGACGCTCCACGAGGAGCCGACATTGCCGAAATCGACAAAATTGTATCCGCCGGATCCATTCGGCGTCCAGACGCCGGTGTCGCCAGTCGCCGCATTTCGCCAAAGGAAATCGCTGGACTGTTGGCCGTTAAAGTCGTTGGCTTGATAGACGGGCTGCTTAAGCTTGAAGCCGAGCGCGCTCATCTGGATGAGATCGACGGCGCTCAAGGATTGAGAGGTCGCGTTGTCGTAATATTGATTGAACGGATCTTCCGGCGTGTATTTGCTGGCGGGGTCTCCGCCGACGGAATAACTGTTGAGGAAATCGCTTGGATCCGAATGCAATCCATATTGAGCGAGAGTCGTATTGCCGCCGTCGAGCGAGAAATACGCGGCCGCTGAGGGATTGTTGTTGGCGAATAGACGCGTCCCGGGGCTAGTGTAACGATAAAAATCGAAAATGTCGGGATCCCCGCTGGAATCGCCAAACGGGATTCGCCCCATCGCATGGGCAAGTTCATGGAGCGCGACGCCGACCAAAGAGCTCGTCGGAATGGCGTTCGAAAAATCGACCGTACCATCGGTCGCGTCGGTGGTGCTGCCCAATCCCAACGCCTTGAGCTCCGCGTCCCAAACCGCGACCTGGGACGCGCCCTGAATTGAACTCGCATTCGGCAGATCGGCGGATCCGAGCGCATTTTCGTTTGTCAGGGCGTTGTAGACCGATTGATAACTCTCGTACAAACCGCCATTCGGGCCGCCCTCGGCGCCGCCCGCGCTGATGTTGTTCTCATTGTATTCGACATTAATATTTATCGTCACGTTATTGGTAAATTCGGACTGCAAAATCGTCGCAGCCTGCTGCACAGCCTGCCTAAAGCTCGCGGGCGCGGCTTGGGAAGCAGAATCGAATTCAAGATTGATGATCATGATCGCCCCTCCCGACTGGCTATTTGGCTGAATGTCGGCGCGTCATCAAATCAACAACTTACTCCAATTGCAAGGACGGCGGTTAAGTCCCTCTCAAGGCTCTCACTTCCGGCGGCATATGTGGAGAGGCGCGAAATTCAAGCGGCAGGCGATGCAACGCCGCTTTCTATTTCTTTACCGCCCGTTCGAAGCTTACGAGAAGGCGCGCGGCGCGTCTCGTTTCGAATGTCAGGTCGTTGGTTACCGGGCTGCAACCGCTGCGCCAAGCGCCGCCTCTTGACCAGCGCCGAGTGCTTCGGCGCGCGCCCCGGCGGCGGCGTCGGCATTGGGAAAGTATCCCAAACTCTTTCCGCTGCTGATATAATGTTCGAAAGGATTCAGGTCCTTGCCGCGCGCGTCAGGATAACGGCTCGCGTACCAAGCGGTGTCGAACCAGCGGTTGGGCGCGCGCCCTTCGCGGGCGCCATGCTCGACAAAATGCGCGAGAGCCGGGTAGCCCGCCGCCGCGACATCGGGATAGCGCTCGAGGTAATAGTCCGCATCGAATTGGCGGCGGACCTCCGCCTGCGCCTGCGCGGAGAGGCCGGCCGCGGGCGCCTTGCGGCGCATGAGCAGCCAATGCAAGGGCGAAAGCAGCGCCGCGGTCCATTCGGCGAGCCGCATGCCATGGACGATGACGAAGAGCCTGTACCGTTCGCGCTCGAAAAGACCAGGTCGGCGGGTCGGATCTCGGACTTCCTTCATTCGCCGCTGCACGATGCGCATGGGAAAGACTGCGAACATGAGCGGCAATCCGCTGAACGCCGAGTCGATGCCGCCGCCAATGGAGCGCGGCCGTTTCGGCGCATAAGGGTCCATCGGCTCCGTTTCATCGAGCCATCGAAGCAGCGGCAGATTGGCGATATAGGCGTGCGTCGCGCCCGACATGGTCCGCAACACGCCCCGGCCGGCAAAATAGGCCGCAATCGGCCAGTGGCCGAGATAGAGCGCGCGCCAATCCGGCGGCAATTTCGCGATCGCTCGGCGAGCCGCTGCGACGGCGCGAGTCCAGGATCCGACAAGGCGAATGTCGTCCTCCAGCACCAGAATTCGGCGTTGTCCTCGGCGCAGCGCCTCCCGGGCGACCGCCCGATGCGACGACCAGATGGCGGGATTGGGAGAGCGGCCGCGCTTCGGCCGGTAGAAAACGACGTCCTGGCACAGACCCTCAGCATGAAACAGCGCTTGGACCGCTGCGAATCTCTCAGGCTGTTCTTGAATGCTGATGCAATAGACGGCGTCGACGATATCGGCGACCTTGGGCGTGGCGCGCAGACCTCGGCAATATTCGCACGCCTCGTCGGGCGGACACGTCTGAAACATGAAGCTCGACTTCCAGCCAGCCGACGCCGCCCGTCGGAATGCGGCGCCCGCGCCGCGCGCCGCCCTGTCGGCCGCATCGACTCCCTCTTCATCACGAAAATGACAAAGGGCGGCCCAGAAAGCAACGTCAATGGGCGCTGGTTGAAAAGAGCCGCCTCGCGGCGAGGACGTCAGATCGAGGCTAAGAAAGCTTCGAATTCGCGGAAATAATCGGGCCAGGCCGGCGCAGCGAAGCCGCGCGCCGCGCCCAATAATCCTTCGCCCAGCGCCGAACGAGAATCCGCCAGTTCGCCGATCGCCCGACGCCATCCCGGCCCGTCGGTCGGATCGAGAAACAACGCTCGGCCCTGCGATATCTCGCGAAAGACCGGAATGTCGGACGCGACGACCGGCGTTCCTTCAGCCAGAGCCTCGACGACCGGCAAGCCGTAGCCTTCTTCGAAGGACGGCGACAGCACGGCGCGCGCGCCGGCGATCAAGCGCCGCAAGCCTTCCGTCGTCAGCCCGGAGACTTCCGCGACATGCGGGCGCAACAAGGGACTGCGTTCGAGGAGGTCGACGACCTGTTCGTTGTCCCATCCCCGGCCGCCGACCAGGATCAACCGGGGGACCTCGCCGCCCTTTTTCGCCAGATCCCGCCAGACATGGAGTAGGAGAAGATGGTTCTTGCGCGGCTCGATCGTGCCGATCGCGACGAAATAGGGCGCGCACGACTTGAGCGCGCTCCGATCTGAGCGCAGCCGCGGCCCGACCGCGGTCGGCGGCGGCAAGAGCCGGCTGAACAGCGGCAAATCATTCCGCCCCCGCGCGGCCATCTCGGCGGCGATTCGAGCGCCGACGGTTTCGTTGGAGACGATCGCCGCCTTGGCGTGGCGTACCATCGTGGCGACGACTCTCTCGAAACGGGCGCTATAGCCCTCGCGGAAAAATTCCGGGCAGTCGAGCGGCAACAGGTCGTGAATGAAGAAGACCGGCTTGACGTCCGGACGGCTGTCCAGCCAGCGAAAGTAGAGGGCGTCCTTCATACTATATTGCGAAATATTGAGATAGATCGCGCCTTGCGGGATATCGACGCCGCGGCTTCGCGCGACGAGCCATTTCAATCGCGCCGAACGGCGGGCGAGCCGGCCTCTCGTCGGATCGCTAAAGCGCGCATGGGAGGCAGGGGTCTCGAGCGCGGGTTTGCCCAGCCAGCCCGATAGGCGATCAAATATTTCGTCCTTGCCGTCCTGCGTCGACCAGGCGCGCTCGCTTTCTGCGAGAAGAGCCTTGACCGCCGCGCCGTCCAAGAGATGAGGACGGCGCAAGCCATAATGAAGCCCAACGGCCTGATTGGCCGCCTCTTCGCGTTCGGCGAAATGCCGAGCAAACGCCGCGTCGACCCGCTCGATTCCGGTTGGCGACGCCGCGCCCAGCCGCGCCGCGACGTGAGTCACGTCGTAGACGACCCTGAACTTGGTCACCGCAGCCTCTCTGCAAGCGCGCGAATGCCGGCGAGGACGTCCTTGGCCTCGATCAAGCGCGCTGACGGCTGCGGCGCGGGACCAGCGGCGCCGGCGGCGCGGATCGCGTCGCGCCAGCCGCGGCCGTCGATCGGCGGGAACAAATCGCCGTCGCCTAAGGCTTCGCGATGGGCGGGCGCGTCCGAGGCGATGACCTTGGCGCCCAGCGCCCGCGCATCGCGAAGCAGCGGGCCGGAGGCGCCGGCGAAATCTGCGGCGAGCACGGCGCGGGCGTGGCGCGCCAAAAACCTCAGATGCCGGGGCGCGAGGTCGGGCGCTTCGTAAACCACGCTCCCAATCTTGGCGTTCCAATCGAGCAACGGCTTGATCTCTTCGATCTGGAGCCCGCGTCGGCCGGCGAGGATAAGTTTCGGCGCGCCGGTCCCGGCGGCGAGAAAATCGCGCCAAATATGCAGCAACATCGTCGTGTTGGCGCGCGCCTCGATCGCGTCGATCGCGATGAAGAAGGGGATGGCGGCGAATTTTTCGTCGAAGGGGATATCGTCGCCGCCGGCAAGCGGCGAAGGCGCCGCAACGACGAAGGCAGGCGGCGCCGCGAGCGACAACTCGCCGAAGGCGGTTTCAAGCCGGCGCTTGCTGGTCTCGTCGGGGACGATGCACGCGCGCGCCAGGCGAGCGATAGCGCGCAGCCGACGGGGCAGCGCCGCCGCCTCGCCCTCGCTTGCGTATTCCGGCCAGTCCAAGGCGAGGGGCGCGCCAATCAGGCAGAACGCCTCGCGGCCAGGATCGCCCATAAGCCAGGCCGCGAAACCGGGATCGTCCCATCCGAGGGCGCCGGGCTTGAGCAGGATGACGCTTTCTTTCTCGACCGCTGCGCGCGGCGACAGGCGCGGCGCAGACCAGGAGGGCTGCGCTGCTCGATCGATCATCTTTGGCGACGTCGTCACGCCAAGCAGCCAGTCGCGTAAGCAGTCAAACTCTTGTTCAGAGGCGCGCTCGACGAATTTTTCCGGCGGCAAAGCCCGGCGCATGCGGCCCCGGCGGAAGAAGACGATCTCTTTATAAAAACTCGGATCAAGCGCGAGCGCGCGAGCCCAGGCGAGATCCGGCGCCGGCTCGACATTCTCGATCATTGCGCCAAGATCGAGAACGAGCGGCCTTTCTACCATCACAGCGATTCGAGAAAGGGCGCGACCTCGTCGAAATAGGAGGCCCAAGTTTGCGGCCGATAAGGCGGGAGGCCGACCATGCGCTCGGCCGCGGCGCGAGGCGCTTCCCCGGCGCGGGCTAAAATGGCGTCGCGCCACGCCAAGCCGTCGAGCGGATCGAGATAGGTCGCATGCGCTCCGCCGACTTCGCGATGCGCCGGAATGTCGGAGGCGATCACCGGAACGCCGAGAGTCAGGGCCTCGATGATCGGCAAGCCGAAGCCCTCGGTGAAGGACGGCATCAGCAGGGCGCGGGCGCCGCGGACGATTTCGCGCATGGCCGGCGTCGACAGGCCGCTACGGACGACGACGCGCTCGGCGAGGCCGGGCGAGCGCGCGATCAGGTCTAAAATCCCGGCGACGCGCAAGCCGCGCCCGCCGACAATGACGAGCTTCGGCGTCGCCGCCGCATCGCGGCGGATCATGTCGCGCCAGACCTGCAGGATCATGCGATGATTCTTGCGCTGGTCGATGATGCCGACCATGACGAAATAAGGCTCCGACGACGCCGCGCCGGCGCCCGGGGCGATCAAAAGGTCGTCGTCGACCGGTAGCGGCGCGACATGGATCGGCAAATCGGTCCGGCCCTCGCCGCGCAAAGCTTCGCGCAATTCGTCGGCCGCCGCGCGGCTCGTCGCAATGAGCGCCGCAGCGTGGCGCGCCGCGGTTCTCACCGCCCGCGCATGGTGCCTCGATAGGAACGGGCCGGAATATTCCGGATGATGAACCGGAATGAGGTCATGCAGCATGAAGACCGGGCGAATATCCGGCCGCTTTTCCAGCCATTTGAAGAAAGCCGGGCAGCCCAGCAAGACTTGGCCGGTATTGATGTAGAGGCTGCCTGGCGGCACGCGGCGGCTCGCATGGCGGAAGCCCGCCCAACGGGCGTGTCCGACCATGCGCAGATAACGGCCGATCGTCGCCGCTCGGCCGGAGCGCCGTTTGCGTTCGCTTGCCTTGGCCGAAGCTGACGGCGCCTCTTTCGGGGGATATTCTCGCTCTTCAAGGCTTGCCTTGGCGATCGCGCCGTTGCGCCAATGGCTTTCGACCACGCGCGCCAGCGAGCGGGCCTCCGACGCGCTCAAGACGCCCATCGAGCCTGGCCCCGGCAACGGCACCAGGCCGACATTCGGCGTCGCCGGATCAGCGAAAAAGCGGGCGGCGTAGCCCATATCGACCCGGTCGATGCCGCGCGGCGTCGGCCCCGCGGCGCCGAAAAACATCCGGGAAAGATCGAAAGCAACAATACGCTTCAAGCCAACGCCCCGTCGCCCAGCCTCCGCCATCGCCACGCCGTGCGAGACTGCCTCAGCGGCGTCAGCCCGCCGAGGCGGACTGACGGGAATAGCCAGGCCGCAAATCGACGCCGCTTTCCTGCAGCGCGTCGATAAATTCGCCGACCTCGGCCCGCTCGGCCTCGTCGAGATGGACCGCGGCCAAGCTCTCGGCGAGCGTGAAACTCTGCTCGTCCTGTCCCTGCGAGGCGAGCACCTGGCCGGCCAGCTCCATTACGTTGAACCCGCCCGCCAAGCCGCTGAGCGGCGCGTCCAGGCCGAACCGCTCTTCGAGCCCGAGCGTCAGCTCGACCGCCATCAGCGAGTCCAGGCCGATTTCCGACAGCGGCTTGGTCTTGCTGACGTCCTCGCGCGGCAAGCGCAGGATGCGCGCAAGCTCTTCGATGATGATGTTGGCGACTTCGCGTCGGGCTTCGTCCGGCGGCAGCCGCGCGGCGAGTTCCCGCAAGTCGACGACGTTGCGCGAAGGCGCAGCCGCGCCGTCGCCATTGAGCAAGCGCTTGTAGCTCGGCGAATTCAGCAGCGGCAGATGAGCTTTGGCGGTCGACCAATTCATGTCGGCGATGACCATGAGCCCATCGCCGCCGCCGCCGCTCTCGAGAGAGAGGGCCTCGGCCATGAGATTGAGCGCAGTCCGTGCGTCGATCCCTTTAACGCCGGCGCGGCTCGCCAAAGAATCGAGAGTCGCGCTCTTACGCGCCAGCACGCCGACGTCGGAGATCGCGCCCCAGGCGATCGCCAGCGCCGGGAGCCCCGCTTCGCGGCGGCGCCGGGCGAGGCCTTCAAGGAAGCCGTTCGCGGCGACATAGGCGCCCTGGCCGGGATTGCCGATGATCGTCGTCGCCGACGAGAACAGGACGAAATAATCGAGCGCCAAATCTCGGGTCAGATGATCGAGAATTTCGGCGCCCGCAATCTTCGGCCATAGGACCTTGACCAGCCGCGCCTCGTCCGTATTGGCTATAATCGCATCGTCAAGGACCATCGCGGCATGGATGACGCCAGCGAGCGGCGGCATCGAAGCGGCGATCTTTTCGAAAAGCGCATGGGCGGATTTTCGGTCGGCGATGTCGAGCGCTTCGACCAGGACCTCTGCGCCGCGGCTACGCATGAGTTCGACCGCCTCGCGCGCCTCCTCGGTCGAGGCGCCGGAGCGACCGACGAGAACGAGATGACGCGCGCCGCGCTCGACCAGCCAGTTCGCCGCCGCGAGGCCAAAGCCGCCGAGCCCGCCGGTGATGAGATGCGCGCCCTGCGGGTTGACCGAGAAGGCGCGCCGCTTGAACCTCGCCGCCGCGCTCCCTTTCGGCGGCCGCACCAGAATCTTGCCGATATGGCCGGATTGCTGCATCAGGCGCATCGCCTCGACGATCTCGCTATGGGCGAAAACGCCGTAGGGCAACGGCGACAAATCGCCGGACGAGAACAGGGCCAAGACTTCGGCGAAGAGCCGCCGCGACATGTCCGGCCGCGACTTCAGCAACTGGTCGAGATCGACGCCGAAATAGCTCAAATTGCGCCGGAACGGCCTCAAACCAATCGGCGTGTTGGCGAGATAGTCGCGTTTTCCCAATTCGACGAAGCGGCCGAAAGGTTGCAGCAGGCCGAGGCTGCGCTCCATGGCTTCGCCGGCGAGCGAATTCAAGACCACCGCGACGCCGCGCCCCTCCGTCGCCGCCATGACGTCGTCGACGAAAGCGCCAGAACGAGAATCGAAGGCGTGTTCCGCGCCCAGCGCGCGAGCGAGATCGCGCTTTTCCGGCGAGCCGGCCGTCACAATGGCGCGCGCGCCGCGCCATTGCGCAATTTGCAACGCCGCGAGGCCGACGCCGCCGGCGCCGCCATGGATGAGGACCCATTCGCCAGCCTGCAAATCGGCGCAAGATACGAGCCCATAATAGGCGGTCAGGAAGGCCACCGGGATGGTCGCCGCCGCCTCGCAGGAAATCGTCCGCGGCAAGGCGGCGACGTGATCGGCGTCGACAGTCACATGCGCGCTGAACGCGCCGCCGCAGAAACCGACGACCTCGTCGTTCACCCGCAAGTTGCTCACGCCGGGCCCGACCCTGGTCACGCGTCCGGAAAATTCGAGGCCCAAAGTCGGCCCGGCGAAGCCGTCTTCGAGCATTTCGTCCGGGAGGATCGACAACGACCACATGACGTCGCGGAAATTGAGGCCGGTCGCCGTTACTTCCACCTCGACCTCGCCCGCTTCGGGCGCCCGCCGCGGCGTCGGCCGCCAAGTCAAGCGATCGAGTCCGCCGTCGACGCCTTTTTCGAGACGATAGGTCCTTTCCCCCTCGAAATCCTCTGAGGCCCGCTCGACGTCCGGCGCTTCATAGCGCAGTGCTTTGATGGTCTCATCGTCGATCGCAACATCCGTCTCGTCGGCTTTGGAGAGGACAAAAGCGGCCAGCCGCCGCGCGATTTTGGGCGTCTCGCCCGCAATGTCGATCCGTCGGAAGTCGATCGTCGGGGCCTCGTTGGCGAGCGCGCGCACGAAGCTCAAGACCGCCTCCGCAGCGGGCCGATCCGCGCCGCGAACGGTCGCGAAAACCTGCAGCTTGCCGCCGCTCGGCCGGAATGCGAGGTCCTTTAACGCCAAGCAATGCGCCGCAACCCGGGCGACGCCGTCGCCCTTGGCCTCGCCGGCCAGCCAGATGAGCTTCGCCGCTTTGTCCGTCTTGAGCGCGGCAATCTCCTTCAGACTGGCAAAACGGCAAACCGCGCCGCCGGCCGTCAGCGCGTCCTTCAAAGACCGCGCGAAGGCGTCGTCCTCGCGGGCTTCGCGCAAGATGACGACTTCGCTTTCAGCGGCCGCTTTCGCTGGCTTGGCCGGCGCCTGGGCCTGGACGATGATGGCCGGGTCGGACTCCGTGCCGATTTCGGCCGCGTCCGTCTCGGAAAATCCGGCTCGCGAAAACAGCGAACGCCATTCTTCGCTCGTCCGCAGACGAGCGCCGTCATCGCCGAACCAATCCTCGTCCAAGCCGAAGACGAGATCTTGGAACAAGGACGGGGCCGGCTCCACCGCGATGAGCGCGGCGTTCGACGCGCATTTTTCGAGCAAGCGGGGGAGCGCGCCGCGATTGGCGCAAAGGCGCGATAAGCCTCCCGCGCTGACGACGAGATCGAAGCCGCTCTCCGGCAGCGCGTCGAGATCGCCGCAGAACGTCGTCTCGGGCGCGTGGCCATGGCTGATTCGCGCCCGCTCGAGCCGTCGCGCGTCCGTATCGAGAATGGTCACGGCCGCGCCGCTCGCGGCGGCGAAGCGCAGCGTCTCGACGGTGGTCGGGCCATTGCCGATTTGCAAAATCCGCAAAGCCGGCGCGTTCGGCGACGATTCGGCGATCCTGTCGAGGCGCGCGCCCAAAGTCTTGGCCGCGGCGAGCGCGCAGGGCGAGCGCAATTCGAAAGCCTCGCGCGCCGCTTCCGGCGGCGCCGTTAGCGCGCCGACGCCGCGGCCGAAATCGCGCAAAGTCGCGCCCATCCGGGCGGCCAGCAGAATTTCCGTGGCGCGATGGGGATGTTGGGCGGCGAGACTGAAAAAGACCGCCTCGGGCGACGGCATGGCCTGATCGCCGATCCGATACGCGCCGCCTTCGCGCGCGACCAGGCCGCTCGTCAGCAAAGCGGCGAACAGGGATTCGGCCCAGCGCCGACGCTCGGGGGAAAGCCGGCCGGTTACGACGAGTTCCTCGATGTCAACAACGCCGTTGACGCTGAGCGCGCGCGCCAAGTCGAAGGCGGCGGCGCTGGCCCAGCCTTCGATCAAAACTGCGTCCGGCGGCAATTCGGGCTCGGCGCGGCTTTCCTTCGCCGCGACGCGAAGATTGCAGCCGGGCTCGGCGACAGAAATCGGGGCCGCGGCCGGGATCCAAGTGCGAACCAATCCGGTCTGCGCGAGACTTAAATCCGCGCGACCGCGCATCGCCTGATAACGCGCGCCTCTAAGCACGGCCGAAAGCTCGCCTTGATCGTCGAACAATTCGAAATCGGCGATGATGACTCGTGCGTCGCGCCGCTTGACGCGGATTTGAGCGCGGGCGAGCTGAGCGCCCGGCTTCAACAGCCTCACTTCGTCGAAGCGCACCGGCAGATAGGCGTTGGCGCGGGCGTCGGCTTGATCGAACAGCAGGATCAAGCCATGGAAACAGGAATCGAGCCGCGCCGGATCGAGCCCATAACGGGCGTCGCCCGGTTCGGGCGTCAACTCGACGCCGATCGCGTCGAACCCGGTTCGCGCCGCGCGAGCGAGCCGCCGGTAGGCCGGGCCGAATTCAAGGCCTGAGCGCAGCGCCCGCTCATAGATGAGCGCCGCGCTGTCGGCAGCAGCCGCGATCGGCGCCGGCGCACCGCTCTCTGCGGCTGGGCCAGGCTTCAGGACGATGCCGCCGCGCGCGTGGAGGGCGAAAGCCGCCTTGCTGAGCCGCGGCCGGCTCATGATTTCGATCGTCGCGGTCGAAGCCGAAATCCGGCACAGGATTTCGCGCGACGAATTGGCGGCGAAGACCAGCGGCTGGAGGATTTCGAAGCCGTTCAAGGCGACGCCGTCATCGCCCTTCCAGTCGCGGGCGACGGCGATCGCCATCTCGATGAAAGCCGCGCCTGGCAAGATGGTCTGCCCGTCGACGCGGTGATCGGCCAAAGCCGGCTCGACATCCGGATCGAGCACGGCGCGCCATTCGAGCGATTCGAGATTGTCCCGCGCGCCGACCAGCGGGTGGCGCGGACGCACGCTGTATTTTCCGGTCGCCTCAGTCGTCTCGCCATAACGATAGACGGCGCGACGCCAAGGATAGGCCGGCAAATCCGTCCCGGCGCCCGGGTCGGGCCCGAAACTCGTTTCGCGATCGACTTCCGCGCCGGAAGCGAGCAGCCTTGTGACCGAACGTTCGAACGGGTCGCCATCGAGCTCCTTCGAGCGGTCGTCCAAAGCCATATCGACGAAGGCGGCGACGTCGTGATGTTCGAGCGTGTCGCGGATATGGCCCTTGAGCGGGCCGTTGGGGCCAATTTCGAGAAATACCCGCTTGCCCAATTCGATCGCGTATTCCACGCCTTCGTGGAACAGCACCTTTTCGCGAACATTGCGCCACCAATAGAGCGCGTTCGCCGATTGGCCGGGCATGATTCCGGGCGCGATCGTCGACAGGAACGGCGTCTTGCCGGCTGACGGCGAAAGCTCGGCCAGGTCCCTGATCAGGTGACGGCGGACCGGCTCCATGAAGGAGGTGTGGAACGGATAGGCGAGGTCGAGCTGCCGCGCCCGCAATTTGCGCTTCGACGCCGCTTTGGCGAGAGCCTCGAGGGCCGAATAAGGCCCCGCCGCGACGACGCATTGGTGCGAATTGTGGGCGGCGACGGCGAGGCTCGGGAATTCCGCGACCAAGGCTTCGGCCGCCTCGCGCGGCCCGAGAATCACCGACATGCCGCCGGCGTTTTCGGTCAGCTCCTGATGCCGGCTGCGGTGGTAGATGACCTTGACCGCATCTTCGAGCGAAAGAATGCCGGCGGCTTCGGCCGCGGCGACCTCGCCAACGCTATGGCCCATCACCAACGAAGGGCGCACGCCGAGCTTGGCCAATGCGCGCACGCTGGCCGCCTGGATGGCGAAGACCAGCGGCTGAGCGATGCTGGCGCGCGGCAGGTCGTGGCGCAAATTGGGCGAGAACATCTCGTCGGTCAGAGACCAGCCCGCCAACGGTTTGAAGACCGCGTCGACCGCAGCGAAGGCGTCGCGGAAATCTTTGCTGGCCCGGAACGCCGCCTGGCCCATGCCCGGCCATTGCGAGCCGTTGCCGGAAAAGACGAAAACGATCGAGCCGTCGCCGTCGACCGCGACGCCGCGAGCGGCTTTGCGGTCGATTTCGCCTGATCGCGCGAACCGCGACAAAGCCTCGGTCAAGTCGGCGCGGTCGTCGGCGACCAGCGCCAAGCGCTGGGGCATGCGCTCGCGCCGATAAGCGGTCGCAGCCACGACCCGGCGGCCTTCCTCCTGGCCAGTTTCGGCGAGGCGGTCCGCATAGGCGCCGGCCAAAGCGCGCAAAGCGCCTTCGCTCTGCGCCGACAACATCAGGTAGCGCGGCTCCGCCTTTCCTTCCGCGAGAACGATCGGCGGATCGGAGATAACGACATGGGCGTTGGTGCCGCCGAAGCCGAAAGAACTCACGCCGGCAAAGCGCGGCGCGCCGGTCCGCGCCAACGGCGTCGGCTCAGCGGTGACCTTGAGGTTCAATCCGGCGAAATCGATGTTCGGATTAGGGTTTTTGAAATGGAGCGACTTCGGGGCGCGGTCGTGTTCGAGGACCAGCATCGCCTTCATCAGCCCGGCCAGGCCGGAAGCCGGCTCGGTATGGCCTATATTGGTCTTGATCGAGCCGATCGGCAGCGGATTTTCGCGCGCTTTGCCGAGCACGGCGCCGAGCGCCGAGGCCTCGACCGGGTCGCCCGCTTGAGTGCCGGTGCCATGCGCCTCGACATAGACGACCGAATCCGGCGCGACGCCGGCCCGGTCATAAACGGTGCGCAACAATTCGGATTGGTGCGCCAGAGACGGCAGCGAGACGCCGTTGGTGCGACCGTCCGAATTAACGCCCGCCCCGCAAATCACCGCGTGAATCCGATCGCCGTCCTTGACCGCCCGGTCGAGCCGCTTCAAGGCGAGGACGACGCCGCCCTCGGAGCGGACATAGCCGTCCGCCTCGGCCGAAAAGGCCTGGCAGAGGCCGGTCGGGGACAACATGGTCGCTTGGGAGAAGCTGACGAAACCATAGGGGCTCGCCAAGATGTTGACGCCGCCGACCAGGGCCGCGTCGATGTCGCCATGGGCGAGAGCCTGGCAGGCCTCATGGAGGGCGACCAACGACGAAGAGCAGGCCGTGTCGATGGTCAGGCTTGGCCCGTGCAGGTCGAAAATATAGGAAAGTCGGTTGGAAATGATCGAGAGCGCATTGCCGGTCGCGTAATAGGCGTCGGTCAAGGCCGGATCGTGCAGGCCGATGATCGAATAATCCAGCGCCGAGGCGCCGACATAGACGCCGGTTTTGGTGCCGGCCAGGCTCGAAGGGGCGAAGCCCGCGTTTTCGCAGGCTTCGAACGCCAGCTCCAGCAGCAGGCGCTGCTGCGGATCGATCTGTTCGGCTTCGCGCGGCGAAATGCGAAAGACGCTTGGGTCGAAGCCCCAAATGTCGTCGAGCACGCCGGCGGCGAAGGTGTAGCTACGGCCGCGCTCCTTGGTCCGGGGGTGATAATGCAGGCTGTGCGGCCAACGATCGGCCGGGATTTTCGACACCGCGCAGCCGCCGGAATCCATCAGCTCCCACAAAGCTAATGGATTTGGCGCCCCTGGCAGTCGGCAAGCCCGACCAATGATCGCAATTTGAGTCCGGTCAATCGGTAAGCTGTAACGCAAAGCCCCATTCCGATTCTTGATTATGGATGCGAATACCGAAACGCAAAGACCCCCGCTACCCTCCCGGCTTTCATTGTTCGCCCGACGACCAGACTTTTGTTCGATTATTTCACAAATAAAACCATATTTGAAGGCGGCCCGGTACGCTGGAAAGCCGATCCAGACCGACGCATCACGACTTCGTGAAGCTTGGCGATACGCGACATTGCAAGCGGCGCTGCGGCGTTGGGCTAAGGGCTCAAGAAAGATACGTCAACCCGCGCGCGCGGAGAGGAATCGCGAAGAAGGGTTGTTCAGATTTGGGCGACATTGTTCAACCTCTTCCTAGGTGATTTGCGGCGTAGCGGCGGGCGGCTTGAGACGCAAAAGAAATGGCGATATGCGCCAGATGCTTAGCGGCGGCTTGCCGGAGACCGGACTCGCCCGAGGAAAGGGGCCCGCGGTCGGCGGCGCGCGCTCATCAACGGGTGGCGTTTTAGCCTTTCGCCATGTAGGGGTGGCGGCCTTCTGTCAGGACTTGATCTTTGTTGGACTTTGTCGTCCGCGGCGTCGCCGCTCAATTGAGAATGGCCCTGAAGCCCTTTCGACGGTCCTCGGGCCGCGCCGCAGCCTTTTTCGCCCATATCGTCTCGCTCGCCGCCGCCGAATCAGACCCTACGCCCCTCGCCGCTCCGTTCGTTTCGCTTGTCGTCCCTGTTTTCAACACGCCGCCGCGTTATCTCGACGACCTCGTCGCCTCGGTTCGCGCTCAAAAACCGGGAGCTTGGGAGTTGATCCTGTCCGACGACGGATCGACCGCGCCCGAGACGCGCGCCTGGCTCGACGGGCAAGCCAGCGCGCCTGACCTGCGCATCTTGCGAAACGCCCAAAATCGCGGCATCGCCGCCGCCACCAACGCCGGCGTCGAAACGGCGCAAGCGCCCTGGATCGGCCTCCTCGATCATGACGACGCGCTCGCGCCGTTCGCGTTGGAGCGAATCTGGCGCGCCTTGTCGGGGGCGCCAGACTGTCAGTTTCTCTATACGGACGAGGTGGTCGCGGACCGAAGGCTGCGCCCAAAAGACTTTTTCCTAAAGCCCGGCTTCGACCCGGTCCTGCTGTCCGGGGTGAACTATATCAATCATCTCTCACTGTACCGGCGCGAGATAGTCCTGAAATTAGGTGGGCTCCGCGAGGGATACGACGGTTCTCAGGACTACGATCTTGTGCTTCGCTACACCCGCACTATTCCGGCCGAAATGTGCGTTCACTTGCCCTATCCGGCTTACGTTTGGCGCCGAGATGGCGCGAGCTACAGCGCGAAATTTCTGGAGCGCGCCACACACAATGCGCGCCGGGCGCTGGCGGAAGCCTATTCCGCGAACTCGGCGCGGCCTTCGGTCGACGAGGCGATTGGCGGCCATCTTCATCGCATCCGGTTTGACTTAGCAAAGCGCAGTTGGCCGATTGTGTCGGTTATCATTCCGAACCTTAATTCGGTCGAGCTCACTTCTCGGATCATTGGAGATTTAATTGAGAAAACCGACTATCCAAACCTCGAAATTATTGTCATCGACAACGGCGCAAATCATCCGAACGTCGCCACTTTGTATGAGAACCTGAAGCGGGGACGGGTTCCTTTACAGGTGATTACAAGGCAAGAGCCGCTTAACTTTTCTCATATTTTCATCGGTGGTCTGGCGGCCGCGAGTGGCGAGCTCGTTTTGCTGCTCAACAACGATATCGAAATTTTGCAGCCGTATTGGCTCAGGGAAATGGTGTCCTGTTTCGACTATCCCAATGTAGGCGTGGTCGGCGCAAAGCTGCTTTATCCAAATCGCACGATCCAACATGTCGGCATGATCGTCGGATTCGGAGGACGCGCCCGTCATTGGTATCTTCAGGAAAAGGAAAATTTTCCGGGACCCGCCGGACGACTCTGGGTACGCCAATCGCTAACTGCTGTCGCCGGCGCCTGCTTTCTCATCTCTAAGGACGCCGTCGAACAAATCGCTCGACTCAACAACGAGCGGTTCGCGAACTGCTTCGCCGATGTCGACCTTTGCATGCGAGCGCGAGAAGCAGGCTTGCGCGTTGTCTGGACCCCTTTCGCGACTCTCGTGAGGCGTCAGGCGATCGACCGCATCGCCAGGAGAACAGAGAAAGAGGCTGTTGGAGTTCCTCAACAACGGAGTAGAACATGCCTGCGTGACCCGGCCGACCACTCCATGGATTTTGCGATAAGCCCCTGGTACACCCTGGATCGACCAAAGCCGGAATGGGCTCGCCTGGCGCGGCTGCCTGGGGCGAGGTGACCACCAGAAAAAATGTTGTATATCCTTCCTCGTTTGGCTGACGCGCAGAACACGCCGGACCGGTGGTTCGCCCGGTTCGCCGGCGTCTAGGCTGCTCAACTGACGATGGTCCTTCTCTCGCGCTTTTCGTCTACTAACTCTGTTGATCTCGAACCTGTGCGCGACGCGACTCGGCTCAATGGAGCCTTCGTCGCGACTTCGTGCGAACCCTGGCTGCGACTCGTCGGCGGCGCCGCGCTGGCGGGATGTTGGATCGAACTGATCTACGACGCAAGTCTGCTCGACCCCTTAGTACGACCGATCCTTCGCTGTCTCATGACAGAAGGGGAAAGGGATCAGATACTTCCCGGTCCGATTTTCGGTCGAGCGATTTGGTTCGGCCTGATTCCTCGTGGCACACGCGACATCTGGATTTCTCCGACCGATCAAGCAGGCTCATTCGCGTTCCGCATCGCGAGTCTTCGGGCCTTAACTTTGCCCGACCTTATCATCCGATCGAAGCGACCGACACATACGCTTGACGCTCTGGTTCGTGCCGCGATCGGCGATGCGTCTCGCGCGGAGCGCCACTTTCGACGCGGTCTCATGTCAACGCCGCTCGGGCGATATGATCAATGGCGCGCCGCACGCAGGCGGCCCGTGGAGTGGTCTGGCATAGATGCGCTTAAGGCCGGCAGTACGACGGACGGTCCGCATATCCGGATCATTGCGCCGGCTGCAGATGAAGCGGCCGCAGCGCATTGGCTCGCGATGTTGCGCGGGCAGCCCTGGCCGAGCTGGTCGCTCGCCACAAAGGTTCGGGGCGAGCCCACCCGCCGTATGACGGCTCTGACCCCGCGGGCCAAACTCAGCGAAGCGATGCTCGATCTGAGGCCGGACGATCTGGTAGCGGTGGTTGGACGAGGTGAGGTCTGGTCTCCGGAAGCGGTCTCCATCGTTGGAGAAGCAGCCCGTCGCAGCAGCTATGACATCTTCTATGGAGATGAGGAGCTGTTCGGAGCACGATTGAACCCGCTCTTCAAGCCTGACTGGGGTCCGATAGGCGGACAGAGCGTCGACTGGATCGGTCGCGCTTGGTTCGCGCGCGTAGAGTGGGCGCGGTCAGCGCTTGGGGCCAAATCGGCGGCCGAGATTCCTAACGAAGCTCTTCGCCCGAGCGACGGGGTCAGGGTGAAGCACGTCGCGCGTGTATTACTCTCGCGCCCCGAAGCTCCGCGAGCCGTCGTGACCGCGCCAATCGCGCCGCGGCGCATGATCAGACCGTCTGCGACGATTGTGATTCCGATACGCGATCGCATCGGTCTACTTCAGCAATGCGTGGGCAGTCTATTGAGGACCTGTTCGGATTTCGAGGCGATTATCGTTGACAATGGCAGCATCGAGCCGCTGACCCATCAGTTCCTCGCAGAACTAGGGCGTGACGCGCGGTTCCGAATTTTGCAGCGACCGGGACTGTTCAATTTCTCTTCTCTGTGCAACGACGGGGCTCAGGACGCCCGAGCCGACACACTCGTTTTTCTCAACAATGATACTGAAGCATGCTCGGCCGGCTGGCTCGAAACGCTGATTTCATGGACAAGTTTGCCGACGATCGGCGCCGTGGGCGCCAAATTAATTTTTCCCGATGGCCGCCTGCAACATGCCGGCGTCATCATCGGCATTGACGGGCACGCCAATCATTATGAACTGTCAGCCGGCCAGAAGGGTATAGGTTATTTTGGTCGGCTGCAGGTTCCGCATGAACTGTCGGCGGTCACGGGCGCATGCTTAGCGGTGGAAAAGGTCAAATTCGACGCCGTCGGCGGCTTTGACGCCAAAAATCTGCCAGTTGAATTTAATGATATCGATCTCTGTTTGCGCCTGGCCGAGCGCGGTTGGATTTCCCTCTTGGAACCGCGCGCGATCCTTATCCATCATCAAGCTGCGACGCGGAAAGTCAGCCGGGATCAGGAGCGCCGCTATGCGGGAGAGGTAGCATATTTCAAAAATCGGTGGCGGGGTCGCTTGCGCGCAGACCCGTTCTTTCATCCGGCGCTTTCGCTGGATTGGCACGACCCCGCGCTCGGCTAATCGTATCCAGGTCGATGGCCGGCTTTATTGGCCATGAAGAATATCCTAGGTTGAATAAATGCATGTAAACTTCAGGAGTAATCTGTGAAGGGCATAATACTGGCGGGCGGTTCCGGCACTAGGCTGTACCCCATCACTCTAGCTGTCTCGAAGCAGCTGCTGCCGGTCTATGACAAGCCCATGATCTACTATCCCCTATCAACGCTCATGATGGCTGGAATCAGAGAGCACCTCATCATAACGACTCCACGAGACTTGGAGCTCTTTCGTTCGTTGCTGGGGGACGGTTCCGAGTTCGGTCTTTCGTTTTCGTACGCATCCCAGGAAAGCCCGCGCGGTCTCGCCGACGCCTTTATCATCGGCCGTCGATTCGTCGGAGACGACCGCGTGTCGCTGATTCTTGGTGATAACCTCTTCTACGGTCACACCCTTCCTGCGCTGCTCGGCCGCGCCGCGGCCCGTAAAACCGGAGCGACCGTTTTTGCGTATCGCGTCGCCGATCCACACCGCTACGGCGTGATCGAAATTGACAAGGAGAATAGGGCCGTTTCGATCGAGGAGAAGCCTGCCTATCCCAAGTCAAATTACGCGGTGACCGGCCTATACTTCTACGATAACCGCGTGCTCGATATCGCGGCGGCGGTCAAACCCTCTGCGCGGGGAGAGGTCGAAATAACCGATGTGAACCGCGCTTATATCGAAATGGGGGAGCTCCATGTCGAGGTGATGGGACGTGGCTTCGCATGGCTCGACACCGGCACAATGGACTCTCTGATCGAGGCGTCGCAGTTTGTTCAAATTATGGAGCATCGGCAAGGGACGAGGATCAGTTGCATCGAGGAAATCGCGTTTCGGCGCGGATTCATCGATGCGCCGCAATTGAGAAAACTGGGCCAACGCTGCGGTAACTCGGAATACGGCGCGTATCTTTTGAAGGTTGCGGAAGGAGAAATCGAGTAGTAACTCGGCCTTGGGCTGCGACGTTCTAACATCATTCGCCTTCGGCCAAAACGCGCGCCACACATTGCGGTATTGGCGCTCTCCAATCGCGAAGAGCGACGCCATGGATTGAAAGAAGCTTTGAACAATCGAGGCGAGAATTGGCCGGACGCGGCGCGGGCGTCGGATAATGCGTGGTCGGAATTTCTTTCACCGTGGCGACCGGCCCGCCAAAGGAGGCCGACGCTTCAAACACGGCTTTTGCAAATCCCGCCCAACTGGTCTCGCCGGCCGCCGCGAGGTGGAAGGTCCCGCGCAGGCGCGACTCGCTTGGACGAGCCAAAAGATTCTTGATCACGACGATTACGCCGTCTGCGATGTCGAGCGCAAAGGTCGGTGCGCCGCGTTGGTCGTCGACCACCGAAATTTCATCGCGCGTTTTGGCGAGCCTCAACATGGTCTTGAGAAAATTCACGCCGAATGGGCTATAAACCCAGCTCGTGCGCAAGATGACGTGGTTTTTCGAGTTCTCGCGCACCGCGGCTTCGCCGGCCTGTTTAGATTTACCGTAAGCGCTGAGCGGCGCGACAGGGTCGTCTTCGACGTAGCTTCGGTTCTCCAGACCGTCAAATACGTAGTCTGTCGAGATATGGACCAGCGGGACTCCAAGCTCGTCCGAAGCCTCAGCAACAGCGCCAGCGCCCGCGCCGTTGACGGCGAGGGCGAGCTCTGGTTCTTTCTCGGCACGATCCACCGCCGTGTAAGCTGCGGCGTTGACAATCGCGTCCGGCGACGTGTCGATCAGAACGCGCCGCACAGAAACAGGATCTGTGAGATCAAATTCGGGCCGACCGACGGCGACCACATCAATCTGATGCTCGCCAGCGCGCTCCGACAACGATTTGACAATTTGGCCTTGCTTGCCTGTCACCGCAATGCGAAGGCGCGCCATGATCTACTCGAATGCGTATGACAAGGCCGCGAGGCGAGGATGCTTCCGATCTTTATCGGATAAAATTGCGGCTTCAGGCGCCGTGGGCCAGGCTATGCCCAGGGCTGGATCATCAAAAGCGAGGCCGAAGTCATGCTCGGCGGAATAATAATCCGTCACCTTGTAGAGGACCTCGGTGTCCGGCTCGAGGGTGCAGAAACCGTGGGCGAAGCCGACAGGCACCCAAAGCTGACGCCAATTGGCGGCGGAGAGTTCGACAGCGACGTGTTTTCCAAAAGTCGGCGACGAGCGCCTGATGTCGACGGCGACGTCGAGAATGCGCCCGCGCGCGACCCGCACCAATTTGCCCTGCGCGCGCGGCACCGTCTGAAAGTGCAGCCCCCGAATAGTGAATGGTTGTGAAGACCAAGAATGATTGTCCTGTACAAACGCGTTGCTTTCAATGGACGCGAATGCGCGCGCGTTGAACACCTCCGAAAAAAAGCCACGCTCATCGGTGAACCGACGAGGCGTGATGACCTTTACATCCGCGATTTCAGTCGGCTCTATGAGCATAATGGACTTTAACTTTTCAGACCGAGATTCCGAGCCTTTCGCCACGGTACACGCCCGCGCGCACGCGCTCCCACCACTGGCGATTGTCAAGATACCATTGCACAGTTTTTCGCAAACCGGATTCGAACGTTTCCCGCGGCGCCCAACCCAACTCGTTCATTATCTTGCTTGCGTCGATAGCGTAACGAAAATCGTGCCCTGGCCGATCCGTAACGAACGAAATGAGCGATTCCCGCTCACCAAGCGTCGGATCGAATCGCAATTCGTCTAGTAAAGTGCAAATTCTGCGCACGACTTCGATATTTGCGAGTTCGTTGCGCCCGCCGATATTATACCTGTCGCCCGGCCTCCCTCGCAGGGCGACCTCCAACAGCGCCTCGGCATGATCTTCGACGAACAGCCAATCACGGACATTCTCGCCGCGCCCATAGACCGGAATCGGCTTTCCTTCCAGCGCGTTGAGAATCGTCAAAGGAATAAGCTTTTCAGGAAAATGGTACGGACCGTAGTTATTTGAGCAATTGGTGATCAGGATAGGCAGTCCGTATGTATGACCCCAGGCTTTGACGAAATGATCGGACGCTGCCTTCGAAGCGGAATAAGGCGAATTAGGATCATAAGGATGGCTCTCTGAAAACGCCCCCTCTTTGCCAAGCGCGCCGAACACTTCGTCAGTCGAGATGTGGTGAAATCGAAAGGAACGCTGGCGATCTATGCTCAGCTTGCGCCAATGGCTGAGCGCGGCTTGAAGCAGAGTAAAAGTCCCGACGACATTTGTGCGCATAAACTCCGCCGGTCCGTCGATCGAGCGGTCGACATGGCTTTCGGCGGCGAGATGCATCACGACATCCGGGTCGTAACATTCGAAAATCCGCGCCATCGCCCCTTGGTCGACGATGTCGGCGCGTTCGAAACGATAGCGAGAGGAGCTCGAAACCGAGGCTAAGGAATCAAGATTGCCAGCGTAAGTCAGGAGATCGACAACGACAACGTTATGCGGGGTATTACGGACGATGTTCCGGACCACGGCCGAACCAATAAAGCCGGCGCCGCCGGTCACGAGAAACGTCTTCCCCATCTCGTCCGCCCCAAATCTGCTCCGCGCCCGGTCACGAATAGCCGGTCGACGGCAGTCGGGTCAGCTAACATGAGCCCTGCGCCTTCGTCAATTTAGACTGCACGCCTGCGCATCTTGATGTAAATCACTGGCGCATAAGCGAAATTTCGTTTTGCTGGTCGCAGTTTCGCCGGAAATGGCCTGTACCCGCGAGAACAGCGTAAAATCTGTCGCACAGCGGCTGTAACGGGAATATAAGCCGTAATAATGTCGCGGTCGCAAGGGGACTGAAGTGCGCCAATGATCCAACTGGATCGGGTCTTTAAATTCTACAGAACGGCCGGGAACACCAAGATTGTGCTCGATCACGTTTCAACTGTGTTCCAGAGCGGCCGGTCATATGGCCTGCTTGGGGTAAACGGCGCGGGCAAGTCGACTACTATCCGGCTGATCGCAGGTACTGAACTGCAAAACTCCGGTAAAATCCGGCGCTCCGTGCGCGTGTCGTGGCCGTTGGGTTTTGGGGGAGGCTTTCATCCCCTCGTTTCTGGTAGGGAAAATGTCAAATTCGTCGCGCGAATTTACGGCGCGGATATCCTCAAGGTCCTTCACTTTGTCGAAGATTTCGCCGAGCTTGGCGATTACATTGACGCGCCGGTGAGGACTTACTCGTCCGGCATGATGGCCAGACTAGCGTTCGGGATGTCTATGGCCATCGATTTCGATTGCTATCTGATCGACGAAGTGACCGCCGTCGGCGATGCAAGATTCCAAGCCCGTTGCAAGGCGGTATTTGACAAGAGGCGGATAAATACTGATCTGATCGTCGTGTCGCACAGTATGGGCACCATAAAGGAGTATTGTGATCATGGGGCCGTATTAGTAGACGGTCAATTGATTATGTTTGATTCAGTCGACAAGGCGATAGAGGTCTATAATCGGTTGAACCGGTGACGTCCTGATCCCGAGTCCTGAAGGGATTTTCGGGCGCGCCATAGAAGATTGGAATCGGGGAAAATCATGGATGCAGAGGATAGGACGCCTCTGGCGAGAGGAAACCTCTCGGCGCTAGATCGGGCGCGAGTTCTGTCGCAAGCGCTATCCGACGCGGCGAGACGAGCGCGGATCTCCAGGCGGTCCCGTCACTACTATTCGGGGAGCGCGTTTCGTGCCCGCAAAGGCGCCGCACTCTTGCGCTGGGCGGCAATCGTTAGCTTCTCTGTCATGGTCGCCATTCCGACGATCGCCGCCGGACTGTACTATGGCTTGATCGCGTCCGACCAATATGTCGCCGAGGCCCGTTTCACGGTTTCGAGCGGAACGCCGCCTATTGCAGATGGAATCGCTTCTTTGACGGGAATTCCTGGCGTCGCCGTAATTCAGGACACCCAGATCGTAACAAATTATATCGAGAGCCGAGCAGCGCTTGAGAACCTTCAACAGCTTGTCAATATCCGGCGCCTCTATTCGAACGACGCCATAGACTGGCTTTCGCGTTTCAACGCCGAAAAGCCGATCGAGAATTTCGTGAAATACTGGCAGAAGATGTGTTCCGTCAGCATACAGATGCCAAGCGGAATTGTAGTCGTTAAAGTACGCGCGTTCACTCCCGAGGACGCTGTCCGGATTACGCAATCGGTCGTGAGCATTAGCGAAGCTCTGATTAATACACTTAACGAACGGATGAACAGAGACGCAGTTGCCGGAGCTCAAGAGGAACTTGATCGAACTTCGCAAAGGCTATCAGCCGCTCAGGCGGCCTTGGAAAAGGCTCGCAATGAACAGGGCATGCTGGATGCGGCAAAGGCCGGGGACGCCTTGAATACGCTCATAACCGATGCTCGTTCAAATCTTTTGAACATGCAGCAGCAATATGCGAGCGAAGCGCGCTTCGTTTCGACGAATGCTCCGCAAATGACGCAGCTGAAGTCTCGAATTGACGCGACCTCCTCTCAAATTAAGGAGCTTGAGTCCCGCCTCACAAACGCTTCGCCGAACAGCGCTTCTTCGGATGCGCCGCTTTCCGCCTCCATGACAAAATTTGCTGAACTCGATCTTGAGCGCCAAACAGCAGAACATCTTTATGCTGGCGCCGTGGCGACGTTGGAACTCGCGCGGCTGACGGCTGAGCGCCGCATGATGTATCTCAACACTTTCATCACGCCGGACACGCCGCAGGAGCCGCAATATCCGAAGCGCGTCTTGTACACGCTTTTAGTGGCCGCAAGCTCATCTGTAATATGGGGTGTGCTCTGCGCTCTGGCGATTCTCGCTCGCAATCACATGGCGTAACCGGAACATCCTCCGTTTCCCCAATCGAGACGCGGCATCAGTCAGGTAAACTTCAGATGGAAGACGATACTAAGCGAGTCGCGGCGGAGGTGATCTTAGACCATAGTCTTTCTCTTCGCCGGTCCGCGCCGGCGCTGCTCGCAACGATTTCCGCTCGAGTAGCGCGTCGCATGTTTCGACAGCCGACGGCGCCCCCAACTCAAGCCCATGAGGCGGACACTTTCAGGCTTCATCGCCCCCCACGGCAACGGCCCTCTGCTTATCTGATCACTTTTGTGCTCTTTGTCGTCGTACCCTCGATTGCGGCAGCGATCTATTTTGCGTTCTTTGCCTCCAATCAATACGTCGCTGAAGCTCGGTTCGCGGTTAAAGCGGCGCAGTTTGACGACAATCTGGACAAGACAAAGTCGGCCCTCTCGAAATTGTCGACAGGTTCAATTCCCTCGCTAGCCGACCAAGACGTCTACATCGTCGCGAATTACATTCACAGTCGAGCGATTCTCGATGACCTGTCAAAGTCGCTTGACCTGCGCCAGATTTTTCGGCGACCCGAGGCCGACTTTTGGGCGCGGCTAAAGGACGGCGCGACGGCTGAAGAGTTGGTCGATTACTGGAACGCGATGGTCTTGACCTATGTCGACGGGCCCTCAGGGATCGTCAAAGTCGAAGCGAAGGCCTTCCGCCCTGACGACGCGTTGACGCTTTCACGAGCTATCATCGCAGCTAGCGAGAAACTGGCGAATGACGTCTCGAGACGAGCACGAAACGACACGATGAAATGGTCGGAAGAGGAGGTCCGCCGAGCAGAAGGGATGGTCGAAACCGCATTGCGAAACCTTCGCGAGTATCGCGACTCGGAAGGCTACATAGATCCCGTGTCGGCCGCCACCTCGACGTCGAAGCTCCTTTTGGCTGCGATGGCGGAGCAAATTCAATTGCAAAACGACTATTTCGTCGCTTCGAAAGCGATGTCCAAGGACGCGCCTACTGTTGTGACACTGAGAACACGCCTCGAGGCGCTCGACAAACAGATTAGCGAGTTGAAATCAAAGCTAACGGGCAGTTCGCCGGAGGGAGGGACGATAGCGGCCTCGCTGGTAAAATTCGAGTCTCTGGAGCTACAGCGTCAGTTCGCCGAGAAGCTTTATCAGCTTGCACAAGACAGCCTGGAGCGAGCGAGAATAAGAGCGGAGCGCCAGAATATCTATGTAGAGGTATTTGTTCCTCCAGCCCTGCCGGAATATGCAAAGTATCCGGAACGCCTTAGTCTATCCCTGCTTATCCCTGTCGCACTTCTCATAGTCTGGGGCATATTCGCGCTCGTCGCGGCCGCGATAAACGATCACCGATATTAGACTGACGTCCCCTATGAGCTGGGAGACGGCTCTAACACGTCTCCCTGCTCGGCCATGGAAGTGAGCGAATCGGTATGCCTTCGGGCAAACACCGAGAACGATGGCCCATAAAGGTGCGCAGGTTCGTCGTGAGCAATTCGTATATCGGAGAACCCGAGTTTTCGAATCAGCGCAAGAAGGTCCTCCCTTTCGATCCAGCGATGGAGGTCGTGAGCGCCCCCGCAAAAAGTTTTGTTCTTCCACGCGCCGAGATAGCTTCGCCTGTAGAGGTGAACAGGAATCCCGCGATGCTCGCGAACTTCGACTTCGCCGACGAAGGCCTCCCGCCGCGGGTCGTCCTTGGGCATCGATTCTCGGCTTACGTAATGCGTCCAGAGGTAAAATGTGTCAGTTCTGGCAGCAATTAACTCAATAAGCCTCAGAGGATCTTGCATATGATACAAGACGCCGGACGCGACGATAAGATCGTAACGCTCCTTTGAATATTCGAGCCACTCGCAGAAGTCACCCAGCAAAAATCTGGCAATCTTCAGATTCAGGATTTCCTTGACTACCAGGCAGCGTAAATAGGCAAGCTTGTTAGCCTCGATCGCGTATAGAGACTCTGGCCCCTGTTGCTCGAGCATATATGTGTGCGAGGCCTCTAAGGGACCGAGTTCAAGGATCCTCTTCCCTTGAAGAGGGCCAACCTGGTCGATCAGCCATGCAATCCTTGTATCGGCATAAAATGCGCCCTTACCTCCGGTTACCCCGAATTCGGGAGGCAATGCATGATTCCAGCCTGGAAGAATGTTCAACGCATTCTGCGCGCTCGGCATTCCGATAATATATTCGTCAAGTACATCGCCAACGCTTCCGGTTTTGCTCCCCTTCTGCGGCCGGCCTTGGCGCTCCAAAATGTCTGCCATTTTACGCAAAAAATCGACGGCCAACGCTTGTAACGGCAACAATCGTCTAGCTCCCTTGCTCAGAAACGGCGAACTCCGCAACACGTCGCACGCGCGCGTCGTCGAGGCCGTACTGTTCTTCAATCGGAAGGATATAGTCGCGGAGCGCACAGATGGATGAATATTGGGATAAATGGATGTTGTAGTAGGGATCTGAGCCAATCAAGCTGGCCCACTTTCTGTTGAACAAAGCCAATTCATCCGGCGGCGCCACATCCCGACTGATCGATTCGTGATGATACAACATCGCAAAGGGCGTATAGATAATGCGGCCGCCGGTGTGCGCCGCTAGGCGGACACAAAAATCTATGTCGTTGTAGTTTATACGGAAAGCCGGATCGAAACCGCCGATTGCAAGATAATCGCGTCGGCGCGTCATCAAACAAGCACCGGTTACGGCGCTATATTCGCGCGCAAGCACAGCACTGCCCGCGAGGCCGACCGCCGTCGCGTTGTCTTCGTTGTAATAGATATGCGAAGGGCCCTGCTGGAATAGAAGCACTCCGGCATGCTGGATGCGCTCGGTGGGAAAAATCAACTTGGCGCCGACTGCCGCGACATCATCCTGTTGGCACCACATCAACATTTCCGCGAGCCATCCGCCATTAATTACTTCCATGTCATCGTTGAGGAGGACCACGTATTCTCCACGCGCAGCTTCGACGACAAGGTTCATCTTCTCGGACATGTTGAACATGTGCGCTCGATACTCGACGCGCCGGGCACCGAGGCGATCAAGTTCATCACGCAGAGAAGAGTCAAAGTCGCCGTTTTCGGCAACGACAACTTCAAAATTTTTATATTCAGTACGAGCATAAATGGATCGGACAAGCTCCAACACCAGCCAGCTACGTCCCGGACGGGTTTTGCACGGCTTCCCGGCAGACGGAATCGCAATCGAGACGAGCGGCTCGCCCACAATTTCGTATCGCGCTCGATGACTGCCGGGGAAAGGGCCGGGCTCCGCGTAAGCCCTGATCGGACCAGTGTCCAGGTATGCCTGAAGTGCGCGACGCGCCGCCAATTCAGCTTTTGGTTTCGCCTGTGCGCCCGACGCCGTTGATTGGCGCAAAGTACGCCAATGATAAAGCACATCGGGAATGTGAACGACCCGCCTGGCGACGCGGGCGAATCTAAGCGCGAGATCATAGTCTTGCGCTAAATCGAATTCTGAGCGAAAACCGCCTAGTTGGACGACCAGATCTCTACGATACACGCCGAGGTGACACGTATACATACAACCATGAAAGAATGCCGGGCTCCAGTCGGGTTTGAGCAAAGGATCGGACCGTCGCCCTATTTCGTCGATTTTATCCTCGTCTGAATAAAGCCAATCGGCGTCCGGGCTGTTATTGAGCGCGCGGGCGAAAGCATAAAGCGCATGCGGCGCAATTTCATCGTCATGATCCAGCAGCGCAATGTAGTCCCCCTTCGCCAGTCCCAAAGCCGCATTGCTTGCGGCCGATATCCCGCTGTTCTTCTCGAGAAAAGTGACCTTGATCCGCGGGTCGCCTTTGTGGCGATCGAGGACTTGACGCACACCGTCGGTCGTAGAGCCATCGTCGGCAATGCAAAGCTCCCAATGTGGGTAAATCTGATTTGTGACCGATCGAATGGCCCGCTCCAGAAACTCGGCTGGAGAGTTGAAGGTTGGCATAATTATGGAGAAGACCGGCACGCGATTGAACTCGCCGAGCTTCGCGAGGAATTTTTGCCGCCTTGTGGTTGTGATCTTCCGCGTTTCAATCCACCGCTGATAAAGCTGCCGCTGTGAAAGCGCGTGTGGGCCAAATAGCGCCCGGATGGCCCGTCGTGGCCGAAGAGTCGCCAGCGAGATTAGAAATTCCTTTATGGATTGGCCGAGCACTCCCTGTTCACGGCGGCAGACCAAGCGCTGCGCAATCAGTTTTGGCAGACCCCACGCCAGCCGCATTGCCAAGAGTTCGAATTGGTCGACGACAAATTCGCATGGAAAATCCGTCGGGTCGACTCGGATCGCATAGATCGGGCCGCGCAACGACATGACGTGGCGCACGCTGATGCGATTCTGATCGTAATAGAACGCGCGACTGTTGGTTTCTCGGAAGCCGCCGCCGGAATCGTAATATATTTGCCACGTGCCTGCTTTTAGTCTCGCGCGGGCCGCCGTGACCCTCGCGGCAAATCGGATTTCCAGATAACGCATCCTCGTCGAGGCCGGCAAAAGCCATGCAGCATTGCTGTCCTGCGCTCTCCAGCAACCGGCGAGACCGGTTGGCGCAAGGCCCGGACTTGGGATAAGAGCTTTGGTATCCAGAGGCTCACGCAGAATCAGCAGGGAGGCCAAATTGTGTAGCGCCTGCGCGAGGCCCCTTTGTTGCGCCTTCTTTCGGACGCCCGTGGCAGTATCCAAATAAGGGACTCCGGCGACCGACGCGCTGACATCGCTTCGGTCCCCTTGTTGCATTTACAAATCTCCGATGGTAAAATCGCTCAATTCGATGACTTGTGCCTAATCGCTTCGATAAGAGCAACCCTTTTATTGCACTGATTTGACCGCAACGGCAGACGCAACCAACGGCTAATTTCCCTGCCTCTGCGCGCAAACGATAATCGTGCTATACGCATGCAGCCTTGCTGGAACGAGGACGACCGGCAATTCTATCAGGGTGCGGGGTTAGAGGCCGCGGTTCTGGATGTATTTCAATCTGCAGTCGGATACCGGCGACGTGATTGTGGGCTACGTCGTGCCCGATTCCTTCACCGGCATTCCCCAGATTCGCGTATCCAGCAACGGCGATGAATTGCTCGTATTTGAAGCGAACGAAATACGCGAAGGGCTAATAGCCGCAGGACGTCACGAAACGGGTAAATGCGGCTTTAGGATCGACAGCTCAGTTTTGCCTGAATTGCCGAATTTGACAAACCTTGAAATTTCTGATGCCGAAACCGGTATGCTGGTGTACCGCCGGCCGCGCAAGGATTTTATCGAGAAAAAAATATTGCGCCTGGAAACGCATTTATTTCCGCTTTGGCGGCTAGACGATACATTAGAACCTCGCTTCCAATACTTTGCGCGAGGAGCCGAGAGATATGGGAGAGAATCAGTTTCGCAAATGTTCCTCTTGGATATAATTAATTCAATTTATGTGAGTGGCAGAATTCTTTATCAGAACTATTCTCTGTATTCAGAAAAGGCGAATTTCGCAACCGTTACTCTATTACAGGACCCTCATAATGAGATCGCCGAAAGACTTATGATCCTGAGCAAGTTGGACGACGCGCAGATCAGCCAATTGGGAATGGAGAGGGAGCGTTTCAGACTCGGGCCGGCGGTTGAGTTCGCTAAATCATTGTCTTTCGAAGATGAGAAGGCGCTGACGCGGGCATTGCGGTCTATGCCGAAAGATGTCGCGGCGTTTTTAGCCAATCCTATTGTTCGCCAACTCACAGCGCCTACGCCGGACGAGATGCCGCGTAACGGCGCTGTAGCAGCGGCTCTCGATTGCCTCGCCTCGTTCGCAGTGGTGGGGCTTCGGAGCCAGGCCGCGGAATTCTTGCACAGCGTGACTGAGTTCTTAGGGATTGACGCGTCCGCGTTGCCTCAGATTCCACAATTTCCCAAAGTCGCCGCGCTCGGGCGGCATCTCAAGGAGACTCGCGTCGTAGACGCTCTGATAGAAAAGGACGTCGAATTGTACTACCACGTCGCCGAAGCCCATTCAAAGCTGGAGCCGGCAGATAGCACTTGAAAGGGTGCCGCTCCAACGCTGGGGCGCTAGAGCACCTGTTCTGTAAAGAGGTTCGTCGAGGTTCTAATAATGAGCTATAGCTCGAGCTTGGTGGACGTGACAAGAGCCCAAGGCCGGCTGCTGCTTGCGTTAATGTTGCGCGACATTAAGACCCGATTCGGCGGCTCGGAATGGGGTTTTCTGCTGGCCATCGGCTGGCCTTTATCGCACGTACTTGTTTTGATCCTTCTGAACGGCGCATTGGGGAGGACGGCTCCATATGGTGACAGCGCCGCGCTGTGGTACGCGACCGGCGTTATCCCTTTCATGTGCTTTAGCTACATGTCGCGTTTCATTATGATGGGCATCGCGCTGAATAAACCTCTTTTATCCTTTCCTGCCGTAAAGGTGACCGACATTCTATTCGCGCGCGCAATTGTCGAAGTGCTGAGCGCCTCTCTCGTGATCTTGATCCTCTTCGGCTTCTTCTGGTCGGCAGGTATCGACTTTATGCCGCTTGATATCGTTCAGGCTAGCTTGGCGCTGCTGGCAATGATGCTTCTCGGTGTCGGCATGGGCATGATCAACGCGATCATAGCGGCAGCGGTCCCTTTCTGGATAACAGGATACGCCCTGCTTATGGTTATCATGTGGTTTGCTTCCGGAGTGGTATTCGTCCCGGACAGCCTCCCGCTTTCAGCTCAGGAAATCCTTTCATATTTTCCACCCTTGCAGGGCGTAGAGTGGATGCGCTCTGCATATTACGAAGGCTACGGGGCAGCCATTCTTGACAAAGGATATGTCGTATCCTTCGCAGTTTGCACCGCATTCGCCGGCTTGGCGGTTGAACGAATCGCACGTGGCAGGTTACTTATGTAGAGCGTTTGCGTGAAACCGATCGAAAGGACCGATTTGGTTCATCCTCTCATCTGGACTCGGCGCAATTGCGTTTCCACCACGCCACCGTCTGCGCTATTCCGCCCTTGATATCGTAAAGGGGTTTGAACCCGATCTCCTGCGTCAACCGGGTGACGTCAGCTTCGATGACCATGGGCTCGCCTTCAGCAAGAGTTCGCGCCCCGAACTGCAGGCAATCTGCATTGCCGATTTCAGAAGCAACAATATCGAGTACTGACCGGACGCTAATTGCTGCGCCTGAGCCTATATTGACCGGACCCTGCGCGTTGCAGTCTATAAGGGCCACAAACGCGCCGGCTACGTCATCGACGTGGAGGAAGTCGCGCCTTTGATTCCCATGAGTCGTGGGGAACGGCGCGACCTTGACGAGACAGCGTATCGCGTCGCTGACAAGTCGGCCCGGTTTCTCACCGGGACCATAGAGAAAGAAAATCCGGCCCCATCCTACCGATAGGCCGCCACTATCGCCGTAATATGTAAGTAGCCGCCTGAGCGCATCTTTAGCGGCTCCGTAGAGCGTGGCTGGGACGCACGGCGTCGTCGCTTCGAAAAAGCGCGGCGCTCCCCATTGATACTCGGCGCAAGTTCCCGCAAAAACGGCGCGCCGCCCGCCGGCGGCTTCGAAGGCGCGCGCTAGTTGCAAGCTCGCGCTAACCCAGTCGAGATTTTCGGACGCACGCCAATAACGCCCAGGGGTCACATCCCACGCAAGATGCAGGAGGTGAGTCGCCCGAATTTTGAGCGTGACCGCTCGCACGGCGTCGGCGTCGAGCAAGTCAGCGCTGTGGAACTCAAGGTCGCGGTCCTCAGGACGCGTTCGACCTATGGCGTGAACCTCGTAGCCGCGCGCCCTCAGAAGCGGAACCGCGCGGGCGCCGATAAAGCCTGTCGCGCCCGTCACGAGAACTCGCTTCATGGCTTCCAATCGGGAAATTGGAGATCTCGTTCGGAAATGACGCTTATTGGCTGCGGCCAGCGAACATTCACGGCCGGGTCGTTCCAACGAACGCCCCGAGCCGCGCTTGCCTCATACGGGACGTCTATCAGATAGAGGACTTCAGTTTCGTCTTCTAGAGTCTGGAAGCCGTGGGCCAATCCTACCGGGATAAAGACCGCATCCCGATTCGTGGCCGACAGTTCGACACTGCATGTCCGTAGATAGGTCGTCGAGCACCGCCTCAAATCGATCAAGACATCATAAATAGCGCCCGAGGTGCATCGAACGAGTTTTGTCTCCGCGTGAGGTTCGACGGAGAAATGCATGCCGCGTACCGTGCCCCGGCGAAGGTTGAACGAGACGCTCGCTTGCGAAAAGCGAGTCGTCAGATTTTGGCGCGCAAATTCCTCTTCGCAAAAAGTGCGCGCAAAAAAACCTCGCTCATCGGAGCGCGTTTCAATCTCGACGCGGTAAGCCCCGGCAAGAGGAAGCTGGTGAAAGCGCATAGCTCAAAAAATCGAAATCTCTGGCACCGCGGTTACGAAAGCGCCGCCCCATTCTCGGACGCTCGCCAATTGTTCTGCAATTTCATCTCGCAAATTCCACGGAAGGATGAGGACGTAATCAGGCTTGCGCGCTAGCATCTCCTCCGGCGATACGACCGGAATGCGGCTGCCTGGCAACAGCGTCCTCTGTTTATGGGGCGAGCGGTCGGCGACGACTTGGATCAATTCTGGCCCTATGCCGCAATAGTTCAGAAACGTGTTGCCCTTGGCGGCAGCGCCGTAAGCGCAGACTAGCTTCTTGTTTTGTCGCGCATTGATGAGAAAGTTCAGGGCCTCGCATTTGATTCGAACGACGTTCTCGGCAAACCTTGCGTAAGTCGAAAGATCGCGTAATCCAGCCGCGCGTTCCGCATCGAGAACACGGCCGACCGCTCCGGTCGTCCCGTGACCCGCGTCGACGCGGCACATGAAGACCCGTAAAGAGCCCCCATGCGTCGGCAATTCCTCGACGTCAAAGACGCGTAAATCGTTCAGCCGGGCTACGTGAGCGACGACGCTCAACGACAGATAGGAAAAATGTTCATGGTAGATGGTGTCGAATTGACTTTCCTCCACCATCCGCAGCAGATGCGGGAATTCAAAAGTCGCCACCCCTTCAGGCTTCAGCAGCACGCGAAAGCCCGCGACAAAATCCAAGATGTCCGGCACATGCGCCAGCACATTGTTCGCCGCCATCAGATCGGCGCTATGGCCGGCGGCGAGCAGTCTTTCGGCGGTGCGGCGGCCAAAGAAGGCGACTTCCGTGGGTACGCCGCGTGAAATCGCGACCTCGGCGACGTTGCGCGCCGGCTCGACGCCGAGAACCGGGACGCCGCGCCGCACGAAATACTGGAGGAGATAGCCGTCGTTGCTCGCGACTTCTACCACTTTGTGATTCGAGGCGAGTCCAAAGCGCTCTTGCATTTTCTCGACATAGTTTTCTGCATGGCGCAGCCAGCTGGTCGAGAAGCCGGAAAAATAGGCATAGTCGGAAAAAATATTCTCCGGACTTTCGAACTCCTCCAGCTGCACGAGAAAGCACTCTTCACAGACAAACGCGTGCAATGGATAAAAAATTTCTCCCTCGCGGCTTTTGTCTAAGGGCACGTAAGAATTCGCGAGAGGAGAAAGGCCGAGATCGGCTGCGGTGTGCTTCAGTTGCGCGCCGCAAACCCGGCAGGATCCGTGCATCACTTATCATCGCTCCTGATGGTCGATTCTACGGGGGCGGATCAGTTCAGCCGGTCACGCCAGTTCAGGTCTTTATCCAACCGCTGTTGCTCTATGTGGCGCTCGAGCACTTTGAGCCGGATGAGTTGCGATTGACGAAAATCTCGGTCCGAGAACGCGATCGCGTGCAGGCCGTCGCGCAGCGCCTCGATCGAGGAGGCGAGCGTTTCTTTCGGTTGATGATCCGGCGCGAGCTTCCGAAACAAGCTGAAGTCGACCTTGTAGGAGCGGCCGTCGGGCGGCGCCGCAGTGTTGATCGAGACTTTCGTTTCGGGGACCGCCGCGGCCACCGCATGAGCCAAATCTCTAACTTGGTAGTTCCACTCGTCGGACCCGACATTCACCGCGAGGAACTTGCCTCCAACTTCGGCTGGCCTCGCGATCGCCCATTCGATCGCGCGAGCCATATCGCGTATGTCGATCAGGGGCCGCCAGGGCGTGCCGTCGCTGAGCACGCTTATCTCGCCGGAGGACAGCGCGCAGGCGACGAAATCGTTGAGCACGAGATCGAGCCGTAGCCGGTCCGACATCCCGCAAGCGGTCGCGAACCGCAGCGAGGTCGCGGTCATGCCGTTGAGATCGAGCTGTCGCAAAGCCTCTTCGGTGGCGATTTTCGAGCGCGCATACGCCGTCAATGGATTGAGCGCGTCGCCTTCCGCACGGGCGCGGCCGTCGCCGGCAAAGCCATAAACGCTGCAGCTTGAAGCGAAAACAAAGTTCGCAACCCCGGCGGCCGCGGCCGCTTCGGCGAGCGCCACGCTGGCGCGATGGTTGATCTCGTCCGTTACGGCTTCGAAACGATTGCCCATCGGATCGTTCGACACCGCCGCCAGATGCACCACAGCGTCAAAGCCTCGGAGGTCCTTCACGCCGATCTTGCGCACATCCCCGAATCGCTGCTCGTCCAACAGGCGCTCAGGCGCCTCCTTCGCCGTCGTCAGGCAATGGGCGAAGAAGCCGCTATCGTAGCCGGCCAGAAACGCGGACGGCAAAGCCGCGCGCAACCGGCGCGTGACGGCCGGCCCCACGTAACCCATATTGCCCGTGATGAGAACGCGCATTTAAAGACCTCACCAGATTTTCCACGGCGCCTTGCCGGACGCCCAAAGCTCTTCCAGATGCCGCTTGTCGCGCAACGTGTCCATCGCATGCCAGAAACCGTCATGCGGGAAAGCGAAGAGCTCGCCGTCTCGCGCGAGCCGCTCCATCGGTTCGCGCTCCCAGATCGTGGCGTCGTCGGCGATGTAATCGATGACTTTCGGCGACAGGACGAAAAATCCGCCGTTGATTTGCGCGCCGTCGCCGGCCGGCTTTTCGCGGAAGCTTCGCACGCGCGCCCCGCTCATTTCGAGAGCGCCAAAGCGCCCTGGCGGGACGACCGAGGTCACAGTCGCCAGGCCGCCATGCCCTTTGTGAAAGTCGGTCAGCTTGCCGATGTCGATATCGGCGACGCCGTCGCCATAGGTGAGGAGGAAGAGATCGTCGGTCAGATAGTCTCGGACCCGTTTCAGACGACCGCCCGTCATCGTCTGATCCCCCGTATCAACCAGCGTAACGCGCCAATCGTCGGCGCGGCTCTTATGATAAGAGACCACGCCATTGCCGGTATCCACCGTCACGTCGCTGACGTGCAGGCGATAATTCAGGAAGTATTCCTTGATGACGTAGCCTTTATAGCCGAGGCAGACGATGAAATCCCTCACGCCGTGAGCCGAATAGATTTGCATGATGTGCCAAAGGATTGGCCGCCCGCCGATTTCCACCATGGGTTTGGGCCGGGTGTCGGTCTCCTCTGATAACCGGGTGCCGAGGCCGCCCGCTAATATAACCGCTTTCATCGGGCCTAACCTTAATAACGGCAAGATCGGATTCCATTTTTGCGGGTTCATAGGATATTTGCGCGCCCAATGTCCAGACTGATCGCCATAGGAGGGCTAATCGCAGTTTTGGTGACTGCTTCTGTTTTTGCGCAGCAGAATTCCCAACCAAGGATAGAACAGTTTCAACAAACGCGATTCGGCATTCTTTATTCGTTATGGCAATGTCTCGCGTATGATGACACGCAGGCACAACCGGCCGACATTTCTAAATCCCTGACGGGACGCATGCCTTGGGCTCCAGTCCCCTCCTTCGAGTGGTGGAGCGAACCGGCCTTGGGCTACTATTGCCTGAGCCGACGCGAAGATATCCTCCGCAACCATGCAGAAATGCTGCGTGATGCTGGGGTCAACTTCGTTATCCTAGACATTTCAAATTGGCCAGATACGCACAACGCGAACGCCGAGACGGCAATTATCCAACCGCTCGGCCATCTGCTTTCGGTCTGGAGCCAGATCTCGAACGCGCCAAAGGTCGTCGCTTGGGCACCACTGACAGCAGACGGCGATATGTTTGAATATGTTCTACACCAGTTGAAAGCCTATCCCAATTTGCAATTTCCCTTTTATGGGAAACCGCTCGCACTGGTTGTCGCCAATCCCGCCATGCCGGTAGATGGTCCCAAGTACGTGAAATACTCACAGCTCTACACTTTACGGCGGATGTGGGGCCTCTCTCAACCCCCCTCAAATTGGAGTTTCATGGAGCAATGCGCTCCTGGTTTCCTTTCCTCCCACGGGACTGCTCGCTGTAACCAGCGCGTCACCAGGGTCGACGGCCGGATAGAGCAAATTCCGATCACTACGGCCTACCAAGAGACTTATATGAGCCTCACGACAACAGCCGTCCCAAAATTCCACGGCCGAACTTTTGTACGGCAATTTGAAACTGCGTTCGAGCATCCCGAAGCGCCGATAGTTACCGTCACTGGCTGGAACGAATGGATTGCTCAACGTTTTTGCCTTTCTTCGCCTGGCTCCATGAAAATCAGTTCCCAAAATTGCGATGCCTCGAATGACCACTGGGCAGACGGCAACAAAATCTTCGTCGATCAATACAACGCGGAGTACAGCCGAGATATCGAACCATCCAAAGAGCCGCCTGGAGCATTCTATTACCGGCTTCTGAGAGATTGCGTTGCAGATTTCCGCAAAGGCGAAAGATGCTCCATCCGAGAGATCGATAGAAAGTAGAGTTCGCAGCACATGCGCATTCAGCCGCGCCAAGCACACCTCATCTCCTCTTGCCGGCGATCATATAATTACCGGAGAGGTGCATCATACCATCCTGACGGAAGCCCGCTGCGAAGCTACTCTTCAGGATATCATCGGTGGTCCTTGCGGCGAAGTCTCCGATTTTCTCGTTCGCAAGCAGTTTCCATGCGCGCTCCTCAAAAAATCCAGAGTAGGCATTGAGCAATTCCTTGAGAGCCGCGAGCGGATGGGCGCTACGGGGGACCGACACCTCAGCCTCGGTCGAGAAGTTCTCAAACAAAGTGAGTAATCCTTGCGGCGTTGGATTAAAAAAATGAAATGGGGCCCCATGTACCGGGGCAATATAGGGAATGACAGCAAGAAATCGGCCACCCGGCTTCAAGACGCGCATCAATTCCGCCGCGCAAACAAAAGGGTTTCGAACATGCTCTAGCACATGTAACGATAGCACGGCATCAAAAGCGCCGTCTCGAAATGGAAGATGTTCACCGACGGCAACAACGTCCGTTGAGGGATAATGTAATATTTCAGTTGTGATAACAGATTCCCTCACTGAATGGCGCCAGCCGGCGCCACAATCGAGCACCTTACCACCGCGTTGAGTCACTTCAGCGATCAGGTCTTCTGCGGTCGCGTCATACCCGTGCGAATAAATTGCCCCCTTGAACTTGATCGCGTCATAGTTTGGGTACGATTTTGGGATAAAATTGATCGAAGAAGTACAATCGTACCGCTCTCCGCAGCGCGGACAGCGCCATTCGCTTCCAATGAGCATAGAAGGTTCTGGGCAGGAAGCATGGCACATAGCGCAAGCTAAGGCGGACTTCAGAAAATCAAGATGTTTTCGACGAATTTTCCTGGCAATATCTGCAAGCTGAACCGCATCCGGACTTACGGTGAAGCGCAGATCGGATGTCACATCGGCAATTCTCAAACTAAGCACATAATCTCTTTCATTCTCCGCCGGCTCAAAGAAAAACATCCAGCCCTTCGCATTAAGATGAGGAAATTGCCTTTCGACGTCCGGACGTGGGATTTCAACGCTCTTCACCTTTTCGCCGTTGAGCGAAACAGAAATACGATCTTCGGGATTAAGCGATGTTGTCCAGCCCTGAAAGACCTGACAACCGCCGACCTTGGACAAATCGTTCGGTTCATCAATATGAATACGGTCCGTCTTTGGCCAGGGCTGTCGTCCCTCACGGCGGCCCCAAAGCTCGAAGTGCTGCTCGCCCGACTGGAATTGACCTGCCGCTACCGCTGCGGCAACATCAGGATAGCATGCCAAATAAGCGGCCTCAGAAAACGAACCCTCCTTAGGCATGTTACCTCCTGACTTAGCCCAAGCGCCGCTTTACAGGTGCGCTGGCGAGTTCGAAGTTTGGGGGATGAGCATCAAAATAGGAGCTGTAATACGGATCATTGCGAACGAAGTCTTGCCAACGATCAAGAAACAACCGAATCTCCGCTTCCGGCACCTCGCGAGCCCGGTTGCGACTTTCATAATGATACAGTTCGGCCTGCGCAGCATAAACTATGCGCAGTCCGGTTCGATAAATTTTCAAACAATAATCGATGTCATTGTAGTTGATTGGAAAGGCCTCATCAAATCCGCCGACCCCCTCAAAAACAGAGCGGCGTGACAAAACACAGGCGCCGGTGACAGCAAGATAGTTTCTTTGGCCCGCTGTGCTGAAGAAATGTCCCGGATCGTCGCCGCCATACCCTCGCCGGATGTGGTCGGGCAAGCCGTTCCAAAAAGCCACTCCCGCGTGCTGGATCTTTCCGTCCTCAAAATACAGCTTGGCGCCGACGGCTCCGACCCCCGGGTCTTGTGCGAGGCTTAGCATCGCCTCGATCCAATCCGGACTAATGACTTCGGTGTCGTCGTTTAGCAAAAGAAGATAATCGCCGGTCGCAAATTTTGCCCCCAGGTTGATCTTCCTTGATATGTTGAACATTGGTTCGTCATAGTGAACAAGGATGGCTTGACACTGGCGAAGGTGATCGACGGTACTTTGACGGAGATCGCCATTGTGGACAATGATCAGCTCGACATTTTTGTATGTCGAGATATCAACAATGCTCCTGACACAATGCACCAAGAGATCAACGGTGTCGCCCCGGACGATACTGTCCCTACCTGCAGAAGGAATAATGATTGAGACCTTTGGATTGCCTCTGATTGCTCGTCGCACGTCGAAACAGCCTTTATAACGATTAGGCCTGACCCAGACGAGTTCTCCGGTTCGCTTTACTCGCTCTTCTAACGCGCGCACGGCAGCGTCGATCACGTACTCTTTGTTGTCCATCGAAGCAGCGGTGGAACCCGGTACCGCTCGCCAATGGTACAGGATTTTCGGTATATGTTTGACTTTACGAACGTGCTCTGTGAATCTAAGGACAAAGTCGTAGTCCTGAGCTCCATTGAACTCCTTTCTGAATCCGCCAACTTTGCGAACTATGGAAGCCCGATAGCAAGCGAAATGCGCTGTGTACATGCACGCTTCGAGAGCTTCCGGCGACCAATCTGGCTTGAAAAAGGGTTCGTAGCGTCGGCCCTGTTCGGTTATCTTGTCTTCGTCTGAATAAATGAAGTCGATTTCGGGATCTTCGTTTAGTTTGAGAGCAAACTCGTAGAGCGCATTGGGCGAAATTTCATCATCATGATCCATTAGGCATACGTAGTCGCCCGTGGCAAGATCAAGAGCGCTATTCGTCGCCAATGAAATGTGGCCATTCTCTCGCCGGTATACAATTTTAATTCGATCGTCTCTTGCGGCGTATTCTTCTAGAGTCGCCCTAACATTCTCTTGGCTTGAATTATCATCAGCAATACACAATTCCCAGTTTGGGTATACTTGCGCAAGCACCGAATCGAGCGCCGCTCTGAGCACCACATCGGAAGTATTATACGTGGGAACAACGATCGAAAAGAGCGGCCGCCAACTTAGCGTTTGGACCTTTTTGGACATAGCCCACAGCGAGTCATCGTCGAGCGCCTCGTAAGCGGCAATCCAAGCTTCGTAGCCGCGAAGTTTGCTCCGGGGCTGCGGTTCTCGCTTTTCTTGCTCTCCGTGGCGCAGGAAATGCTCCAGCGGATTAATCCCGGCCTCCCGAATGTCGTGGTAGCGGTCGATATACCAATCCGTATCAAAGAAAGGCGATGGATCGCGCCCCTCCGCAACGCCATATTTGACGTAGTGTCTTAATGGATTGAGATTTGCTCTTCTGACGTCGGGGTATTCAGAGAGATACCAGCGTGTATTGAAGTAGCAGCACGGGTCAAATCCGAGGTCTGCGCCAATATGGAGATAATGCGCAACCGGCGCAAGTCCCTTTGGCACAACTCCGGCGTACTGCGTCAGATACCAGTGCGAATCGAAGCATGGGAATGTCTCACGACCTTCGCTCGCGCCTGTCCGCAGATAGTGTTCCAGAGGATTAACGTTCGCCGCTTTTACATCAGGATAAGTTTCCCGATACCAGACGCTATCAAATAAGCCGCACGGATCATGTCCCTCACGCCATCCCCGCACGAGAAAATACGTTAACGGATCGGTAGAGACTTCAACCGTAGTTAGATACGTTGTTCGATAGAAATTTTCGTCAAATAAGCCACTTTCCTCGATCAGAGCTCTCAGAGTCCACTCGTCTTTGCGATGGCGGCGTTCCGTCCGACCGACGATGAAGCAGTTGTCGCGCCTCGCCTCTGCGTCCACGGTACTCCGGTGTTCGCGTCGAAAACCATTGTTGATTCGTCTCTCTTCTCTAGCATAATGAGCTAGCGCAATTTTACTATCGAGATTATAGCGGCGGCTATATCCTTCCGCGTCGAACCAATACATGGGGCGACGCTCTTCCTTCCAGCCGTCCGTCAAATAGTGCGTGAGCGGTTCTCGGCCCTGTTCTCTCACATCCGGATACTGCTCGAGATACCACTCCGGATCGAACCGCCGATAAGCCCGAAAACCGTGTTTCCACCCGACGGTCAAATAGTGGGTGAGCGGGTCCAACTTCGACGAGACGTCGTAGGGCAGCTCAGCTAGGTACTTCTTCGCGTCAAAAAGCGGATGAGGATCTCTCCCCTCTTTCCCGCCCCGCAATATGTAGTGCACTAGTGGGTTTACCCCCGCTGTGGCCACATCCGGATTCTGCTCCAAATAGAATTTCGTGTCAAAGAGCGGATGCGGGTCACGGCCTTCACGCGCCCCATACTCAAGGTAATGACGCGCAACATCGAGCGGCGCGTCGCGAAGATCGGCATAATTCTCACGGTACCACACCGGGTCTAATAAAAGCGATTTTCGGAGGAGCTTTATCTCTTCATTGAGACGTTCCGTAACGTTCGGTCGCTTCCGAACGAACCGACTGTGAAACATGCGCGAAGCCTCGTCGCCCCCACGATCCCGTTATCTCAAGTGGCAGTCACGAACAAGCCGTTTGGCAGCGCCCCACTTATCGCCGCGGAACCGCACGCCGGCCCTCGTGGCGACCATGGCTCAGATAGTGAGCTAGCGGATTGACCGTCTTGTCGCGTACGTCCGAATTGGCGGAAAGATAAAATTTTGTATTGAAATCCGGCCCAGGATCACGACCTTCGCCGGCGCCGTGCAGAATATAGTGGACAACGGGATTCATCCCTGACCGCCGGACATCCTCATAGTGTTCCAAATACCAGAGTGGATCGAACAGTGAATTAGGCCGATTGCCGCATAGATAGCCCTCTTCGAGGAAGTGGTCGATAGCTGAACGCCCGTTTTTCAGCGCGTCAGGATATTTGCTCGTATACCACTCCTCGTCGAATAGGCCGCTCTTCAGCAGGAGCCGCGCTTCGGCGCGGCGACGCCCGCGAGGGAAGACGCGTCGCCAGCCAGCGCCGTTCGACCGTCGTTCTGCCTTGGCGAGGCGGGCCTCGGCATCGACCAACCGGCCAGTAAGGGCCTGGATCTGCGCCCCGGCCCGCTTCTCGTTAGCCGCGAGGGCCGCGGCATCGGCGGCGCGCAGCGCGCTCTGTTGCGCGGCGGCCTCCTCCGCCTTGCGGCGCGCATCCGTCGCCTCCTTCGCCTCGGCGGAAATGCGGTCGTGGTCGGCCCGAGCCGCACGGAGTTGTTTTGACAAATCGGACAGTCGGGCGTCGGCTTCGGTAAGGCCTTCTTTCATCATCGCGACAGACGATGAAAGCTCTTCCCGCGCCCGCGCCGTTTCGGCGAGGGCCGCTGCGGCTGTGGCGAGGCGCGCCTCACGCTCATCAAGGGCGTGTGCGAGGCGATCCTTTTCAGTGCTGATCTGGCCGAGTTCGTTCGATAAGCGGCTGGCTTCGGCCTCAGCTCGCATGAGCGCCGCGGCAACCGTTTCGCGTTCGCGCTCCGCCTCCGCTAGAGCGGCAGCCGCGCGTTCGAGTTGGCCTGAGAGATCGGCGGCGCGTTCCCGCATCGCGTCCAGACTCGCCTGGAGGTCAGCCGTTTGGGAATGGAGCCTATCCCGCTCCTCGGAATGCCTGGCGAGCCTTTTCCTGAGTTCCTCTGCTTCCAACTCGACCCCGACGAGGGCCGGCCCGAACATCGCGCAAGCGACATCGAATAGTTCTTTGATTTCGGTGAGTTTTTCGAGGGAAGAATTCGAAAAAGGATTGCGCGCGAGTTCAAGCAGCGCGTCATAGGCGGCCAAGGTCCACTGGTGAACTTTCGAATGACTGACGAGGTCGGATGGCGACACGCGTTGATGAACAAGTTCGCGGCCGAGGAAACGTTCAATCTCCAGCCCGACGCGATCTGAGAGGCGCGGCCAAGCGATATTGGCCTGAACGCCGATTTTCTCGACCGTGCTTCGCCAATCCGACAGGAACTGGTCCCATGAAAAGATTGAACGCGGCTCGTTGCGGCTATCGGCCTCAGCGTCGAGCACGTGTCGAAGCCATAGCAATAGCCCCTTTTCGAGAGGCATCTTGAAAATCTCATGAAGCGACTGCGCCACCTCAAGCGGGGAGCGGATGGGAATCACGACCCGCGGCTTACGACCCGTTTCCTTGAGAAGTTGGAGCCAAAAAGGCGCGAAGCGGCAAATTCTAGGGTCTTTGAGGACGGGCAGGCTGGAGCCTTCGAATTCAGATTCAAATAGGTCCTTAGCGCGCCGCCTGAACGCGACAGCCTCGCCTGAGTCGAACCAGGACAGGGTGAATCGGCGCCAGTCGTCCCAGGAGGAACCCGCTGAGGCCAACAACTCGTCGTTCAGCGCCATCATTGGCGTTGACTCAAAGAAGCCACGCTCGTTCCAAGGCGCCGCCGGCATCAAATTCTTCGGCGCGCGGCCCCCGAGCTTGCTCAGAACGCCCGCCACGGCGCTGGTGCCGCTCCGGTGCATGCCTAGGACGAGAATCGGTTCAGACATCAAAACCCTACAAAAAATCAGGCCCGCAACGACGAAAGCCAGTAACACACCGCCGCGACAGCTTCAAAAGGGGCTCGCGTCAAATCAGTCTAGGAAAGGGTTGCGGAGCAATATCAACTCGTGTCCAATAGGGCGAGATTTTGGCGGGCGCTGTCGACGAATTTCTATGCGCCTCGCGAAGCTGGGGAGGGTTCCATGAGGGGTCAATCGGTTTTCGCCGCTTTCATTTTTGTCGTCGGCATGGCGTTCGCCGGCGGCTCGGCCCACGCCCAGGCGACGCGCACCTGGGTCTCGGGCGTCGGCGACGACGCCAATCCGTGCTCGCGGACGGCGCCTTGCAAGACCTTTGCCGGGGCGATCTCCAAGACCGCGCCGGGCGGCGAGATTGACGCGTTGGATCCGGGCGGCTTCGGCGCGCTGACGATCACCAAGTCGATAACGATCGACGGCGGCGGCGGCCAGGTGGCCTCGGTGCTTGTGGCGGGGACGAACGGCTTTGTCGTCGCCGCCGGAGCCACCGACAATGTCTATATCCGCAATGTGTCGTTCCAGGGGCTCCTGGGCAATGGCGGGAGTTCGGCAAACGCCGGGCTAAACGGGATCAAATTCATCTCGGGCGGATCGCTGACGGTCGAGCATTGCAACATCATGGGGTTCAACACGACCGGGATTCTCTTCAACCCGAACAGCCCGGCCAAACTCTCGGTCAGCAACACGATCATTCTCAATAATTTGACCTTCGGCGGCGGAATATTGGTCGCCCCGGCGGCAGGCGGCAGCGCCCTGGCCGATTTGGCCAACGTGATTTCGACGAACAACAATTTCGGGATCAAGTCGGATTCGACCAACGGCGCCGTGCGCCTGACGATTACGGGGAGCACCGCGTCGAACAACGCCAATAGCGGCATAACCTCCTTCTCGACAGGCACCAACGCTTCAGACGTGATGATCATGGGGTCCGCGGTGACGAATAACGGCAACGGCGTCAACGCGAACGGCTCGCTCGCGACCTTGCGCATCGGCCAATCGACGATCACCGGCAACGGGACCGGCGTCTTGATTCAGAACAGCGCCGTCGCCACCACCTTCGGCACCAACCAGATCAACGACAATGTCAGTCCGGGGCAGACGCTGACTCTGGCCGGCCCGAACTGACCCGGGGCGCATCGGTTGGATTCTTGAGCTCGACGGCCGGCCGGCCGGTCGCAATTGGCGGCGTCGGCGGCAGCGGCACTCGGATCGTCGCCAAGGCGCTTTCCTTGCTCGGCTACTTCATTGGCGACGATCTCAACGAGCCGCTCGACAACCTCTGGTTCACGCTGCTGTTCAAGCGCCGCTCCGTTCTTGTCGAGCCGGACTCCCGATTCGAACGACTGCTGAGGCTCTTTATCGGCCGAATGTCTGGTGCGATCGAACTCGCGCCGAAAGACCTGGATTTGATCTTTGATTTGGCGCGGCAAGATCGCATCCAGCATTCGTCGGCTTGGCTGCTCGAACGGGCGCAATCTTTTTGTCACGGACGAACCGCAAAAGAACCCGATCAGCCTTGGGGCTGGAAAGAGCCAAACACGCATGTCGTCATTGAACGGATGCGTCATTTTGAGCGCGAGCTCCGTTACATCCACCTCGTGAGGCATCCGCTCGAAATGGTCACGAGCGCGAACCAGAATCAGCCCAACTTATGGGGCCCCATTTTTCTGGACGGACAAGCGGAGAGCACGCCAAAGCTCGCCTTGTCGTATTGGTGCGCCGCCCACCGTCGCATCGACAATTTCATGAGCCGCAATCCAGGCGCCACACTGATGGTGGACTACCATCGCCTTTGCTCGACGCCCGAGCAGCATCTGGCGCAAATTGCGGAATTCTTGGGCGCTGAAGCTTCGGAATCCTCGTTGCAGAAATTTCGCGACTTTGTGAGCCGGCCGGGCGACGTGCGCCGGTTTGACGGGATTGATCTCGGAGCTTTCGACCGCGGCGACCTGGAATATGTCAAGAAACTTGGTTACGAGACGTAGCTGCGGCGGGCGGACCGAGGCGCGGCTTTCAGTGTTCTCGCGGCAATTCAGCGGGTATGATCGGGCGACCGTCGCGACGAAGCGTTTGGCGTCGAGGAGAATTGTTCATGGCCGCGAAGCGAAACTCGCTGCAAAGGTTCGCTCCGACCCTTCCCTCTTCCAGTGCCGGCTCGCCGCGAGGCCGATTTATAAGCCTCGCTTTTCTGATCGCGGCGCTCTTCGGCGCGGCGCCCTCGGCCAAGGCGGCTGACCTCGCGGATTATGCTTTCGCGCATCGCGCCCATCCGCGAACAAGCGTCGGACTTATCCAGTCGGCCGAGCTTGGCAACCCCGAGGCGCAGACCTATCTCGGCTATCTCTATTATAAGGGACGCGGCGTGCCGCAGGATTACGCCGCCGCCGCTTATTGGCTGACCCGCGCCGCGGAGCAGGGCGAGGCGACGGCGCAGTTCATCCTGGGTTTGCTCTACGACAAGGGCCAGGGCGTCGAGGAGAGCTTCGCCAGAGCGTATTTTTGGCTCAATCTGAGCGCGGCGCATTCTGGTCCGGGCGAACGGGATTTCAGGATCCGCGTCCGCGACGCGGTCAGAAACAAGCTCATGGGGACCGAGGTCATCGAGGCGCAGCAAATGGCGTCGCAATGGCGGCCTATTCCGGAGCAATAGGTTCGCGTCGCAGCACTTCGCCAGGCGAGCGCGCCGTCGCCGCCGCCGACCGTCAATGCGTCTCAACCGATATAGCCGAGCGCTTCGAGGAGCCAGCAAAGCCAAATCGCAGGGGCGAGAAACGCGCCGAAGGGTATTTTGACCGTCGGGCGGAAGGCGCGGGCTTTCATTCTCTGTCGCGCGGCGAAGACGCCCAGCGCGGAAAGCGCCGCAATCTCGATGGCGATCGAAAAGCCTGACCAGCTCAGCCAAAGGCCGGCGACGCCGGCGAGCTTGACGTCGCCGAGACCGATCCCCTCCCGCCCGCGCAGCCTCTGGTAAATCCAGCGAAACGCAAAAAAGACCGCCGCGGCAGCGAGGGCGCGAATGGCGGCGTCGAGCAGGAGGCCGAATCTGTCGTCAGGCGGCGCGAACGCGACGACCACGAAGCCGACCAACAAAGCGAGGATGGTCAGTTCGTCCGGGATGCGGAAGCGCCGCCAATCGGCGATCGCGATCGCCGTCATCAGCAGGGCGAGCGCGCCGCCGCCGAGACCCTCCAGCCCCGGCGAGGCGATGAGGCTTGCGCCAAAAGCGCCGCAAGCCGCCAATCCGACCGCCATGGAGCGCGCGCCGCGCCAGGAGAACAGCGCGCGCGGCTCGACAATCTCGACAATCCGCCGACCGACGGCGATTCTCATTGAGCGCCCGGCCTGACGCCGATATTGAGCGCATTCGGCAAGTTCACCGCGCCGATCGTGCCGCCGCGCATCTTGGACCGCAATTCCTCGGCGACCCTCGACGCATCGACGCTGTCACGAATGATTTGCGGGCGGATGAAGATGATGAGCTCTGTTCGTTGCGTCGATTTGCCCGAGGTCGAGAACGCAGCGCCAAGATAGGGGATTTGGTCCAGGACCGGAACGCCCGATCGCGAATTGTTCTGCGTGTCGCTGACCAATCCTGCCAGCAGCACCGTTTGTGAGTTCGCGACCGATATTTCGCTCTTGACTTTGCGTTGCGATATTGTCGGCGTCAGATTCACCGAATTGCCGGTGCTCGGCGGAGCGCTGCTGATCTCTTGCTCGATATCGAGCAACACATTGCCGTTCGAATTCACATGCGGCGTGACATGCAGAATGATGCCGGTGTTCACGTAATCGATCGTATTGACGACGGTGTTATTGGAGCTGAGCACCGTCGCCGCGCCGGTCGAGACCGGCACCTGATCGCCCACCTCCAGCGAAGCAGATTCGTTGTCGACGACGACCAATGACGGATTGGAAAGAATTTTAACGTCGGTCAGGCTGTGCAAGGCGTTGATGATCGCGTGGGGCGTCGTCTGGCTTCCGACGATCACGTTGAACCCGGGCAGCGTCGGCGAGATCGGCTCGCCGCCCGCCGAATTGATCACCGATCCGAACTTATGAGACAGGAAGAACTGCACCCCGTAGCTCAGATTGTCGTTCAGCGTCACTTCCGCGATCGTGACGTCGATCGCGACCTGAGCCTGCGGCCGATCCATCTGATTGAGCGCGTTTTCGATGATGCGGTAATTATCCGCATCCGCGTAGATAAGGATCGTATTGTTCTTCGTATCGGCGGTGATTCTCACGCCCGGCAGCGCCCCTCCCCCGGTTGCGCCGCCGGTTAAGCTCAGAGTCGCGCTGGCGGTCGCGGCGTTCGCGTTGGCGCCTTCAGCGGCGGCGGCGCCAGTGGTCGGCATCGCCGATGCGGCCATCGCCGCCCCCGGCGCGCCTCTCGAGCCGGCTGCGCCGGAGGAAGATGGGTTCGCCGACAACCGATCGAGCGCGCTGAGCGTCTTGCTCCCTGAAGTCGGGGCGATTTCATTCCCGGCGGATGATCCGTTTCCGCCCAAGAACATCTGATTGAGCAATTGCGCGAGTTCTTTGGCGTCTCCGTATCTCACATGATAGACTTTCACGCCGACGCTCGACAAAGAGGATGAATCGAGGCGCGCGATCCACATCGCCGCGGTCCTCAGCAGATCCGGTCTGGCGGTGACCGCCAAAACCGCGTTCTGCCGCGCGATGCTCTGCAGCTTGACGAGGTTATGGTTCATGCCCGTCTCGCCCGAATCCATAATTTTCTCAAGCTCGGCGATGACGGGCTCGGGCGTGCTGTTGTGGATCGGATAAATGCCGACCGATTGGCCGCGCATCCAATCGACGTCAAAGTTACGTACTGTGTCGATCACCGCCTGACGATCGCTTCCGCTGCCCTGCGCCAAGAGAAGCTGGCCTGTCGGGTCGGTGCGAAGAACGCCCGGCTTCACGGCGAAGCCTTCGAGAAGTTTCGCCAAGGTCGCGCCGGAGACGTATCGAAGCGGAATCACTGTGGTTCCGAAGCCCGGCTCGACGCCGCCGTCGCGATCGGCCCGATCGACGCCGCCGAGCGCGCCCTCCCCGATAGGGACGATCCGATAATCCGCTTTGTCGTGCAGCAAGGCCAAATTGTTGGCCCGCAACGCGCTCTCCAGGACGAACAGCATATCCTTCTTGGCGATCGGTCGGCCGGAGGACAGGCTGATTGTCCCCTGAGCGCGCGGATCAATCATGTAGCCGACGCCCAGAATGTCGCCGAGGACAACCTTGGCGACGTTCGTCACCGGGGCGTTTTCGAAATTCAGCGTAAATCCGTCCTTGCCGTCGTCTCCCATTTCCTTGGTGACGCCGGGCGGCGGGTCCGGCGCCGGAGATACGCCAAAGTAAGACCGCGCCTGGTTCGATTTCGAACCCGGATCCGGCTCCCTGACGAGCTGCGGCGCGCGCGGCTGCAAATCCGCTGACCTGATGACGTCAACGGCGTTTTGCGGCTCGTCTTTGCGTTGATCCAGCCAAACGGCGTTGCAAGCGCTCAGTGCTGCTGCGACCGCCACGGCAACTGCGCCCCAAACAGCTACGCGAAGGCATTTGACGCCGATGGGCAAAGGTGTCCATCCGGAACAGAATTCAAACTTGAAGAGGCCTCAAAAAGTCATTAAAACTCAGGACAGTCAAGCAAAAAGCAACGTTAAGAACAGGCGCTGCTCCTCGCCGACAGCCGAATTCATTGGCGGAAATGTTGTTTCGGACGTTGCAATGAGCATCGATCTTACGACGGAATTTTCGCAATACCTGGCGGCGAAGAACATTCTTGGGGATGAGTTCGGCCGGCGGCTTGCTTCAGGGGCGGAAACCACTCGAAAATTTACGCTCCGCCAATTATCCGAGGCGGCCGATCTTGCGCCGCACCAATTCGCGGACGAAGTGGCGGCCTTCTACCGCCTGCCGCGAGTCGCTTTGCCGCAAATGATGGCGGCGAAGTCTTTGACGACGCGCTTCAGCCGGCGCTTCCTCCGCGAATCCATGCTCTTTCCGTTCGAAACGGAGAATGGAAAATTCAAAATCGCGGTCGGCGATCCTGGCGACATGGCGATACGTAGAGCCGCCGAAATCGTCCTCAGCGGCTCCGTCGAGGTTGAAGTCGCGTCTTTCGAAGATATCGCGACCGTTCTCGGCGAGCGCGTCGGCGCCGACAAGGATGATCAGACGGAGGACGCCGCTCAAGAAGTCGGCGGCAGGGCCGCTGACGATATCGACAGCCTCAGAGATCTGGCGAGCGGCGCGCCGGTCGTTCGCGCCGTTAACGATCTGCTCGAACAGGCTATGGAGCTCCGCGCGAGCGACATCCACATCGAACCGTTTCGCGGCGGCCTCAGCGTCAGAATGCGTGTGGACGGCTTGCTGAGGCCGGTGCCGGCGCCGGCACAGGCGCCGCCGCCTGCGCTCATTTCGCGCATCAAAATTCTTGCCGGCCTCAACATCGCCGAGCGCCGACTGCCGCAGGACGGCGCCGCGCGTCTTCACGTCGCGCGGACGGATATCGATATCCGCGTCGCGACCATGCCGACTCAATGGGGCGAGTCGGCTGTGATCCGACTCTTGCCGCGCGATCGCGGTTTGCTGGACATTTCCAAGCTCGGGCTCGGCCGTATCGAGGAGACGAAGCTCAGGCGATTGCTCGATTTGCCGCATGGCATGATTGTCATTACTGGACCGACGGGCAGCGGCAAGACGACGACCCTTGCGACCATGCTTTCGGCGCTCAATGAGCCGACGCGGAAGATTTTGACGATCGAAGATCCGGTCGAGTACGAAATTCCCGGGATCAATCAATCTCAGATCAAACCGTCGATCGGCCTCACTTTCGCCGCCGCCATGCGCGCTTTCGTCCGCCAGGATCCGGACGTGATCATGGTCGGCGAAATCCGCGACCCGGAAACGGCCAATATCGCTATTCACGCGGCGTTGACCGGCCATTTGGTCCTGACGACGCTGCACACGGAAACCTCGTCGGCGGCCATTCCTCGTCTGCTCGACCTCGGCGTCGAGGGATTTCTCCTCAAATCGACGCTTCGCGCCATCATCGCCCAACGGCTCGTGCGCGTTCTCTGCGAGCGCTGCAAGGCCGAACGACGCCTGGTCGCTGAAGATATCGCCGCCGACCCTCGGTTCGAGACTTGCGGCCTGAGCCCAGGCGACGTGATCTGGGAGCCGCGCGGCTGCGAACGCTGCGGCGGCTTCGGCTATCGCGGCCGAATCGGCGTCTTCGAGATCCTGGAAATGTCGCGGGAAGTGCGCGACCTCATCGGATCGACCACGGATTCGAACATTTTGGACGATGTCGCAAGGCGCGGCGGCATGGCCACGATGATGGAGGACGCCATTGCGAAATGCAGGGCGGGCGTAACCTCGACCGCCGAAGTGCTGCGCGTGACCACGGTGCGGTGACGGAATGCCGACATTCCGATATCGCGCGATGACGCAAGTCGGCGAGATCGTGAGCGGCTCGCTGGTCGCGCCGAGCTCGACCGAGGTGACGCACCGCATCGAATATCTCGGCCTCATTCCGATCGAGGCGGTGACCGAGCAAAGCGAGACGGAGGTCAAGCGGCGCGCTCAATTCGCGCTCTTTTCGAAGCCGCGCGAAGAGGATGTCACGATTTTCACCGGCGACCTGGCGCTGCTGCTCAGGACCGGCGCGCGCATCAACGAAGCGCTCGAACTCTTAAGCACGGACGCCAATATTGGCCGCATGCGGCCGACTGTTTCGGGCCTGGCCGCGGCGATCCTGTCGGGAGAAAGCTTCGCGGAAGCCGTTTCGCGCTTTCCCGCCGTGTTTCCGCCGATCTATGCGGTGCTGGTCAAGGTCGGCGAAAGCTCCGGCACGCTCGCGCCGATTTTGGAGGCGCTCAGCGCCGAGCGACAACGCTCAGAAGCGATGCGCCGGCGCTTGAGCGACGCGCTTCGCTATCCCGCTTTCCTGCTCTTCGCCGCCGGCGCCGTTCTCATCTTCTTCCTAACGGTGGTCTTACCCCAATTCGCCAATGTATTTCGCGATTTCAACGCGAAGCTCGATCCGGTTCTCGTCACCTTTCTCAACCTGTCGGACTTTTTCAGGAGCCACGGCCAAACTCTTGGCGCTTTCAGCCTCGTCCTGATTATCGGCGTCTGGCTTCTTTCTCGCCGACCGTCCATGCGCGGCGCGGTCATCGGCAGCCTCTCGCGTTTGCCTGTGGTGAGCCCGGTCATCAATTACCATCGCACCGCGTTGTTCTGTCGCAATCTCGGCTTGCTGTTGTCGAGCGGCGTGACGTTGACCGCCAGCCTGCGCATTCTCGCCGACATGATGGCCGCTTCCGGCGCGGCGATGGCATGGAGCCGGATCGTCGACAAGGTGCGCCATGGCGGCAAGCTTTCGGAGGCGCTTTCGCTCGATCAGGCCTTGCCGCAATTAGCCGTTCGCACGCTTCGCCTCGGCGAAGAATCCGGTCAATTGCCGGTTCTCGCCGGCCGGGTGGCCGATTTTTATGAAGCCAAACTTCAGCGCAGTCTCGACCGCATAACCGGCATTGTCGGGCCGCTCGCCATCGTCGTCATCAGCGTGATCGTCGGCGGGTTGATTGTGTCAGTCATGACCGCCCTGCTATCGGTCAACCAAGTCGTCGGCTAAGCCTTTAAGGGAGCGTAAGATGAAAGCAGCTTTGAAGACCCGCCGCAGACGAGACGGCGAAGCCGGCTTCACGCTCGTCGAAATGCTGGTCGTGATCACGATTATCGGCCTGATCGTCGGCTTGGTGGGTCCCCGCGTGTTGAACTACCTCAGCGAATCGAAAGTGAAAGCGGCGCACATCCAAATTGAAAGCTTTTCCTCGGCGCTCGATCTCTATTATCTCGACAATGGCCGCTATCCGTCGGCGAGCGAGGGGCTCGCCGCCCTCGTGCAGCGTCCCGGGGCCTTGGAGACCTGGAACGGCCCCTATCTGAAATCGGGCGTCGTGCCGAACGATCCCTGGGGTCACCCTTACGTCTATAAAACGCCCGGCGAGCATTCGGCTTATGAAATCGACTCTTACGGCCCGAAAGGCGAAGAAGGATCGGTCGATTCGTCGGCGATGATAAAGAGCGCGTCGCAGTAGCGCAGCGATGGCGAGGGCTGATTCCGGCGTCACGCTGCTGGAGGCGATCTGCGTCCTGGCGATCGTCGGCATGCTGGCGGCTTTGGCTTTGCCAGCGATTCCTAAAGGGACGTCGCGACCCGGTCTCGAAGCTTATGCGCTCGACGTCGCTTCGCTGCTCAAAGCCGACCGCTTCACGGCGATCCGCGACCGAGTCGTAGTCGCGACGTCGTTGGATGCGGCCGCGCAGACGATCCGCTCCGGCGTCGACGACCGTTTCGTGCAGTTGCCGCCGGACATCGGCTTCGACGCCCTGCTTCCGCAACGTTGCGGCAATCGGTCCGTGCAAGCGACAATCGATTTCTTTCCTTCGGGCATGTCTTGCGGCGGGACCATCGCGCTGTCGCGACTCGGCGCCGTTTATCAGATTCGGGTCAATTGGCTGACCGGGAGCGTCGAAGTTCTTGAGGTCGAAAAGCGATAGAGCGCGAAGGGGCGACTTGGGCTTCACCCTGATCGAAGCTTTGGTCGCCTTGGCCATTCTAGCCGTCGGGCTCGGCGCCATCGGGGCGTTGGGCGCCGGCAGCTTACGCTCCGGTCTCTCCTTCGAGAATCATTTCGCCGAGATCGAGACGGCGCGACGCATCCTGACGGGTCTGCCGAACCGCGACGCTCTGCGGAGCGGCGCGCAGACGGGCGTCATGGACGGCTACGATTGGCGGATCGAGGCCCGACCCTACGCGCCGCCTTTCGTCGATCCGACTGCGCCCAACCGCTGGACGCCGCAGGTCCTTTCCCTGCGCGTGCTCTCTCCTGAGGGCTCTCTGATAGAGATCGATACGGTGCGGTTGGGCAGGAGACGGCAAAATTGAGGAAGCCGCGGATCAGGGCGCGGCGCAGAGCCGGCGGTTTGGGCTTCACTCTCCTGGAAGCGCTGCTTGGGGTCGCGCTTTCCGGCTTCGTCATTTACGCGCTCGCCATGATCGCCGGCCAATGGATCCCGAATTGGCGACGCAGCTTCGCCGAGGTGCAGCGTACGGAAATGCTCAGTCTTGGGTTGGAGCGGATGACGGCGGATCTGGCCGCGGCTGAATTCGTGACGCCCAACGCGGCGGCGAAGGACGTGTGGTTCGAGGGTCGCGGATTGTCGGTGACGTTTGTGCGCTCGGCGCTTGGGCCGAACGCCGCCAGCCGACTTGAAGTCATTCGCTTGGCCGAAACCGCCGACGAGCGCGGCTTCGCGCTCGTTCGCAGCCGGGCGCCGTTCGCGCCCTTGGGGCCGGGGCGGAGCCTTTCGGCCGTGAATTTCTCCGATTCCGTCGTGCTTGTCCGCGCCCCGTTCCGCGTTTCTTTTGCTTATGCTGGGCCGGATCGGGTTTGGCGTGACGCGTGGGTCGCGAACCCGCGATTGCCGACGGCTGTCCGCATCACCATTCGAGACGCCGCCAGCGAGCAAGTGCTGGCGGCCTCCACGGCGACGCTGCTGCGCGTCGATGTCCCGCCCGAATGCGCGCTCGACAAGTCGCCCAGCCGCTGCGCGGAAGGTCTCAATTCGCCTGCCCCGGCGCCCCAGCCGGCGCGCCAGCCGTCTGCGGAGCAAACGCTGTGACCGGGGCGCGGCCCCTGAAGCGCAGGGCGGGGCGGCGGCGGGAGTCCGGGTTCATACTCGTCGCCGTTTTGTGGATGATTGTCGCGCTCGCGCTTCTTTCGTCCGTCTACTCGCATTTCGTCTCGACGGCGCTCGCAAGCTCGCACATTCCGGATGAGCGCGTCCAAGCAGAAGAGGCGATCCGCTCGGCGATCGAACTTGCCGCCTACCAATTGCTGTCGGCGCCACGCGACGACCGGCCGACCAACGGCGTTTTCACCGTTCAGCTGGGAAAAGTCGGCATTGCAGCGCAATACAGATCGGAAGGGGCAAGGATCGACCTTAACGCGGCCCCCAAAGAGCTGCTGACCGGCCTTTTCATCTCGGTCGGCGTCAACGACGCGGCCGCCGCGAACTATGCCGACCGTATCATCGGCTGGCGGAAAAAAGCGGAGCCGGAAGGCGTCAACGAGGAGGCCTCGCTCTACAAGACCGCCGGACTGCCCTATCCGCCGCGACAGGGCCCTTTCGTCGATCCGCTCGAATTGTCGCTTGTGCTCGGCATTCCGCCTTTTATTGTCGACAAGGTGCTGCCTTTCGTCACGATCTACAACGGCAAGCGCGAGGTGGACGTCCTCAACGCCGACCCCGAAATTCTTTCCGCACTGCCGGGCATGACGCCGGCTGCTCTCGGCGCGGCGCTGGCGCAGCGCGCGCGCTTTCCGGACGACAAACAGGCGCTGATCGCCACATTGGGCCCGGCCGGCGGATTTGCGACGACGGAGGGAAGAAACGCGTACCGCGCCTTGGTGAGCGTCGCGCTCGATCGAAAGCGTCACGTTCACGCCGATGTGGTTTTTCTTTTGCTCGATGAAGGAGACGACCCGTATCGGATTTTGAATTGGCGCGACGATTTCGATCAACCTCTTTGAGAGCTGGCGCGAACCGGATGATGTTGTGATCAATCTTCGCCAAATCGCCGCTTGGGCCTCACGCGTTCTCGACGACGCGGCGTCTTTTTTCGTTCGAATCGGCGATATTTTCCGCTCGACGCAGAAAGTCAGGCTGGTCGAACAGCCTGACGGGGCGTTCCTTCTCGAACAGAGCGGAAAGCGCGCCAAGTCAGGCCCGGTCGGCCCTGCTTTGCGCATCGCCGACGGAAAATTGGCCGAACCTATCCCGGCGAAAACGCGCACGATGCTCGCTGGCAGTCATCTCGAAATCACATTGCAGGCTTCCCGCTTCATATTTCGGCCGCTCGAACTGCCGCGCCGCGCGTCGGAATTCCTCGAAGGGATCGTCCGGGCCCAGATCGATCGGCTGACGCCGTGGAAACCGGCCGAAGCGGTATTTGGCTGGAGCGAACCGGTCCTTGCGGGCGCCGACCGCCTAGAAGTGACGGTCGCGGCCACGGCCCAGGAAGCGCTTCAGCCAGTCGTCCAGGCGTTCACGGCGCTCCAAGCCGACTCGATTCAGCTCGCCACGCTCGCCGAAAGGGGGAGCGCGCCGGCCGCCCCCATTCGGGTCATGGCCACGGCCGCGGGAGGGGCTCTCAGGGCGAGGCGGGTCAGACGTTGGCTGATCGCGATTCTCGCAACGGCCGGGCTCGCCTTCGTGGCCGCCGTCGTCGCTTCCGTGGTGGTCGGCGGCCAACTCGAGGGGGAAAAGCAGGACCTCGCCCGCCGGATCGCCGACCGCAAGGCGGCGATGCTGAGCGGACGCGGATCTGCCGCCGATCAGGCTTTGCAGCGGCTGGCGGAAAAGAAGCATGCGACTCCTTCCGCCGTGATAGTCCTCGAGGCGCTTTCGCAAACCCTGCCCGACGACACTTATTTGACTGAACTTCACATCGAACACGGCCAATTGCAGATCGCCGGGTTGACGCGGGACGCGCCGGCCCTGATCCGGCTCATTGAACAATCTCAGCATTTTTCGCGCGCGACGTTCTTCGCGCCGACCACCAGAATGGCGAACGAAAACGGCGACCGTTTCCACATCCAGGCTCAAATCGAGCCGGTTTTCCCGACCCAACCATGACCCTGACCTCCATCTTCAAAGCCGGGCCGGGGCGAAAGCAAGCGCTCGCCGCCTTGATCTACGCCGGTTCTTTGGCGGCGCTGGCGCTCGCGATCCTTTGGGTCTTGTCCGGGCTCGCCGAGCAGGCGGCCTCGGTGTCGGCCCAAGAGAGCTTCCTCGACCAGATCGACAATCATAAATCGAAAGCCGGCGCCGGGGCGTCCGGCGACGCAAACGCCATGGGTTCGCCGTTTCTCGATGGCGAGACCATCACCGTCGCCGGCGCCTCGCTCCAGCAGCGGGTCGACGCAGCCGTGAAGACCGCGGGCGGCAATGTCCTGTCTTCCCAAATCGAACTGGATGGGCCACAATCCAAAGACGGTTTCGTGAGACTGACCGCCAACTTTGAAATTTCTCAGCCGGCGCTTCAGCAGGTTCTCTACGATCTCGAGGCTGGAATGCCGTTCCTTTTCGTCGACGCGCTGACGGTGCAAACGCCCCAGGCGGTTGGGGAGAAAGATGCGCGTATGCGCGTCTTGATTGGGGTGTCGGGCCAATGGCTGGCCAAGAAATGAAGACGGCGAAAATATTCTGCTGCGCTGTCCTGTTGGCCGCGTCGCAGAGCGCGGCAAGAGAAGTCGAGCGGCTCGACCCGCGGCCGCCGGCGCTGGAGGGCGTCGCGCCGGCTGAGGCCCCGGCGCCGCGGGCCGCCCTGCCAAGCGCTGGCCAGGCGAAGCCGGGCAGCGCCGCCAATCCGCTCTGGGCTATTCCCTTGCGGACCCTTTCGGCGACCCGAGATCGCCCCCTCTTTTCTCCATCTCGCCGCCCGCCGGCCCCGGTGATCGTCGCGGCGCCTGCGCCCCCGCCCAAGCCGATGCCCGTGGCCCTGAAGCCCGCCCCGCCGGAAGAGCCGCCGTTCCTGCTGCTCGGCACGATCGTCAGCGATAATCAGAAATTCGCCTTCCTTTTCAATACGAGCACGAAATTGGTCAAACGTCTGAAGGAGGGCGAGCAAGAGGCGGGCTGGCGCGTGATCGCGATCGATTTTCGATCCAGCGTCGTCGAGAAGGACGAGCGGGCGGTGACCTTGGGTTTGCCAAAGCCAAACGACGCCAAACCAGCCGGATCCGCAGGCTTCGGGCCGAGAGTCGTGGCGCCTTCGCCCGACAATCTCTGATGAGAGCGTCGCCAAGACATCGGTGACGCGTTGAATGACCGCGCCGGCTGGCTGCGGATTGCTCCCGGCGCTCAGCCGTTATAGGACATGATGCGGATTCGTCCAGGTTTGCCGATATTCTATAGTTGCAAATTGCCGCCAAACTCGCGTGCTTTGCTTCTGACCGGTTGAAGGCAAATTCAATCATCGGGTTGAAGTTCGATCCATCAGAGGTCCGAGAACGCTGTTTTCGCAACCTGGGGAACAATGAAGATCATCCCGGTCATCATGTGCGGCGGCTCCGGCACGCGGGTTTGGCCCGAGTCCCGCGAGAGCCTGCCCAAACAATTCATTCCGCTCGTCGGCGAGACTTCGACCTTTCAGTCGATCGTCAAAATGTTGGCCGATCGAACGACCTTTGACGAGCCGATCATCATCACGAATATCGACTATCGTTTTCGCGTCGCCGAGCAGCTTCAGGAGATTGGCGCGACAGGCATGATCGTGCTCGAGCCGATCCGGCGGGACAGCGGACCGGCGGTGGCGACCGCCGCGATCCTTGCCGCCAAAGCGGCGCCCGACGCGGTGGTGGCGGTTCTCGCCGCCGATCACGTATTCGGCGACGGAAAAGCGTTCATGGAGCTCTGCCGCGAAGCCGGCGAGTCGGCAAAGAAGGGCGCCATCGTCACCTTCGGCGTCAAGCCCGATCACGCCGCGACAGGTTATGGCTATATCCGCCCGGGCGAGCTGCGCGACGAAACTGGGGTGCGCAAGGTCGCCGCCTTCGTCGAGAAGCCGGACTCAGCCACAGCGGCGCGCTTTGTCGAGGAAGGCTATCTGTGGAATTCCGGCAACTTCGTCTTTCGCGCCGACATCATGTTGGAGGAGCTCAAACGATTCGAGCCGGATATGGCGAGCGCAGCCGAAGAAGGGGTCGCCAAAGCGCGTAAAGATCTCGATTTCCTCGTGCTCGACGGCGAGAGCTTCGCAAAGGCCCCGAAGAAGTCGATCGATTACGCGGTGATGGAGCGCACCGACAAGGCGGCGGTGATTACGGCGAATGTCGGCTGGTCCGATGTCGGCGTCTGGTCGACAGTCTGGCGCTTGAGCGAGCGCGATGAAAGCGGCAACAGCTTGCGCGGCGACGCCGTTGCGATCGATTCTCGGAACGTTCTCGTGCGCTCGAACGGCCATTTGGCCGCGGTGGTCGGCCTTAGCGACGTGATCGTCGTGGCGACCGAGGACGCCGTGTTGGTCGCCAACCAGAGTCACGCAGACAAAGTCAAGCAGCTCGTCGACCAGCTCAAGGCGCGCAATCGTCGTGAGGCGACGGAGCATAAGCGCTGCTATCGCCCCTGGGGTTATTACCAGAGCGTCGATATGGGCGCGCGCTATCAGGTCAAAAGGATCGTGGTCAAGCCGGGCGGGCGACTGTCCTTGCAAAAGCACTTCCATCGCGCCGAGCACTGGATCGTGGTGCGCGGCACGGCCGAAGTCACGCGCAACGGCGAGATCCATTACGTGCACGAAAACGAATCCATTTATCTGCCGATTGGCTGCGAGCACCGCATGGCCAATCCCGGCAAGATTCCGCTCGAGCTGATCGAGGTTCAAACCGGCAGCTATCTCGGCGAAGACGACATCGTCAGAATCGAGGACGTCTACAACAGAGCGTGACGACCGTTTGCGCGTGCATTTTTCTGCTCGCGTGAAAGTCTGGGGGGAAGTTTGCGTAAATGCGTTTTCACGACGTTGATTGGCGGGTATGAGCGCCTCAACGAGCAACCCGTCGCATCGAGCTCCAATATCCCGTTTATCTGCCTGACGGACGATCCCAGCCTCGTTAGCGGCACTTGGCAAATTCGTCGCGTCGCGACGACCTTCGAGTTCGACGCCGTAAGGAGCCAGAGAGAGATCAAGCTGCGCCCCCATCGCTATCTCGATGATTACGACGCGTCTCTTTACATCGATAACAGCGTGCTTCTGAATGCGCCGCCCGAGCTCGTCTTTGAACACTATTTTGTCGAGAACGAGTTCTGTTTGCCGGAGCATAGTTTCAGAGACTCGGTGACCGACGAATTTTTAGCGGTGTCGGACGCCCAGCTCGACGATCAGACCAGGCTGTTCGAGCAGCTCAATCACTATGCGCTCGAGTGTCCCGAAGCCTTGGAAGAGCGGCCTTATTGGACGGCAATTCTATTGCGCAATCACCGGAACGCGGCGGTGCGCGAGGCGCTTGATCTCTGGGCCGCCCATGTCCATAGGTATTCCCGTCGCGATCAGTTATCGGCGAACGTCGCGTTCCGGCGGGCAAACTACCGGCCCAACGCCTTCAAAATCGACAACCACCGTTCGTGGTTCCACTCATGGCCGCACACCGAAGGTCGCGACCGTGACAATGGAATACGACGCCTATCCTATTCTCTCACGCCGCTGGTCGGCCGGCTCCGACAAATGGAGCAAGATTTGAGCCGCCAAAAAGCCGCCTTCGAGCGCCGCCTCGCCGAACTCGAGCAATTGTACGAGAAAGTATTGTCGGAGAAAAATCAACCAGAACGCACTGAATGATTTCGAAATTGCACTCGCCACATAACGCGTGAGCCTCAGCTAAAGCCCCGATGGATCAATGTACCCAATCCCGCAATCGGAACTCTCGGCGAATAGCTACGATTACGAATCGCGTCCCTTGGTGAAGCCGACCGGCTTTCGCGAATATGACGCACGGTGGCTGTTCGAGAAGGAAATCAATCTCATGGGCGTGCAGGCGCTGGGCCTCGGCCTCGGCGCGCTGCTCCGCGAGATCGGCGTCGCGCCCGAAATCGTGACCGGTCACGATTTCCGCGCCTATTCTTCTTCGATCAAATACGCCCTTATCTCGGGGCTTATGGCCGCCGGCGTGCGGGTCCACGACATCGGCCTTGCGCTGACGCCGATGGCTTATTTCGCGCAGTTCGATCTCGACGTTCCGGCTGTCGCGATGGTCACCGCCTCTCATAACGACAATGGCTGGACCGGCGTGAAAATGGGGGCCAAGCGGCCGGTCACGTTCGGGCCCGAAGAAATGGGCCGCCTAAAGGATATCGTCATTGGCGGCAAGTTTCGCTATGCGGAAGGCGGCGCCTATCGCTTTGTCGGGAATTTCCCGGCGCGCTACATCGCTGACCTGACCGCTCGGCCGAAGCTCAAGCGCAAGATCAAGGCGGTCGCGGCCTGCGGCAACGGCACGGCCGGCGCTTTCGCGCCTCGAATTTTGAACGCGCTCGGCGTCGATGTCGTACCCTTGGATACGAACCTCGATCATACGTTCCCGCGCTATAATCCCAATCCTGAAGATCTTCACATGCTGCACGCGATGGCCGACGCCGTGCGCCAATCCGGCGCCGATCTCGCGCTCGGCTTTGACGGCGACGGCGACCGATGCGGCGTGGTCGACAACGAGGGCGTGGAAATCTTCGCCGACAAGATCGGCGTGATGCTGGCGCGGGATTTGTCCGCCCTGCATAGGGGCGCGACTTTCGTCGTCGACGTCAAATCGACCGGGCTGTTCGCCACCGATCCGGTTTTGATCGCCAACCACGCCAAGGCCGATTACTGGAAGACCGGCCATTCGCATATCAAGCGGCGCGTCAGCGAACTCAACGCTTTAGCTGGCTTCGAGAAATCCGGCCATTTCTTCTTCAACCGGCCGATCGGCCGCGGCTATGACGACGGCCTGGTCACGGCGATTGCGATTCTCGATATGCTCGACCGCAACCCGGAAAAGTCGATGGCCGACCTCTACCGCGACCTGCCGCGCACCTTCGGCTCGCCGACCATGTCGCCTTATTGCGCCGACGAGGTGAAATACGCGGTGGTCGATAAAACGACGAGCCGGATCCAGGCGATGCGCGATCGAGGCGAAAAGCTGGCCGGCCAAAATATCCGCGATATCGTAACGGTTAACGGCGTCCGCGTGACGGTCGAAGACGGCACATGGGGCCTGGTGCGCGCCTCATCAAATAAGCCCGAACTCGTCGTTGTGGTCGAAAGCCCCGCGTCTGAAGCGCGCCTCCGCGACATGTTCAAGGCGATCGACGGCGTGTTGCGCGAGAACCCCGAAGTTGGCCAGTATAATCAAACGATCTAAGGAAGCCGGTTTTTGCGCGGTTCGGGCTCCAGACCCTTGGCGGGAGAAGCCGTCGCTCACGCTTGATTCGCGATAAAACAGGAAGTAAATATTTCGGTACATTACACTTTTTCAGTCTTCGCGAGTTTTTGCGGGAGGGGCGGCGCCGCTTTTCCGGAAACCCCCTGGATTGATGGCGCGTAGATCACATGAACGCCCGGACAAAACCTGAGCCCGGCGACGAAGGCGATCGAACAAAAGCCGTCGATAGCGGGCTTTCAGCCCTCGCTCTTGTGGCGGGTTACTACCGGATCGCCGCTGATCTGAGCCAAATCGATCATGAGTTGGCGCTGAACGGCCGACGCGCCGGTCCGGAAGACATCGTGCGCGGCGCCCGTCTGCTTGGTCTGAAAGCGCGAGCGATCGCGAACGCCTCGACGAAGCGCTTGGGCGCGGCGCCGCTGCCTGCTTTGATCGGCCTTTCGCGCGGCGGCTTCGCCGTACTGGCCGCGTGTCCAGCGCCGGATTCTTTCCGGATCGTCAATCCGATCGACCGCGTCGCCAAGGTCGTCAGCGCGGACGAAATGGTCGAGCTTTGGGACGGCGGCGTCGTCCTCATCGCGCGTCGTTTCGGCGGCGCTGGGATCGAGCCGAAGACGTTTGGTTTCCGCTGGTTCTTGCCGTCCATCTGGCGCTATCGCAAGGCGTTGGCCAATGTGCTCGTCGCCTCCTTCTTCCTGCAGATTTTCGCCCTCGCGACGCCTTTGTTCTTTCAATTGATCATCGACAAGGTGCTCGTCCATAAGGGCTATTCGACGCTTACCGTGTTGGTGATCGGCCTTGCCGCTTTGGCTTTGTTCGACTCGCTGCTTCAATATTTGCGTTCCTACGTCCTCAACCACACCACGAACCGGATCGATGTCGAATTGGGGAGCCGCTTATTTCATCACCTGTTTCGGCTGCCGCTGAACTATTTCGAAACTCGCGCGGCGGGACAGACGGTCGCCAGAGTTCGCGAGCTTGAGACGATCCGCAACTTCTTGACTGGCCAAGGGCTGACTTCGCTTCTGGATCTGTTCTTTGCCGCGGCGTTTATCACGGTCCTGTTCTTTTACTCCGTCAAGCTGACGCTGATCGTCCTCGCCAGCGCGCCGCTTTACGTACTGATCGCGATTGCCGTCCGTCCGCCTTTGCGGCGCCTGATCAACGAGAAATTCAATCGCGGGGCCAAGTCGCAGCAATTCCTCGTCGAATCCATTGTCGGGGCGCACACGCTCAAGGCCGCCAGCGTCGAACCGATCGTCCAGTCGCAATGGGAGGAGAGACTCGCCGCTTACGTCCGCACCTCTTTCGACGCGACGATGCTGGGCGCGTTCGGACAAAATGCGTTCCAATTCGTCAACAAGATCACGACGGCGCTGATCGTGCTCTTCGGCGCGACGGCGGTGATCGAGGGGGCGATGACCGTTGGCGAGTTGGTCGCCTTTAACATGATCGCCGCGCAAGCGATCCAGCCGATTTTACGCCTTTCGCAACTCTGGCAGGATTTTCAACAGGTCCAGATTTCGGTCGAGCGCATCGGCGACATTTTGAATGCGCCGACGGAGCGAGCTCCACAAAACGGCCTGACGCCGCCGCCTCTTCGCGGGGCTGTCGAGCTGCGCGGCGTCACCTTCCGCTATGGGCCCGATGCGCCGGTTATTTTGCGCGATGTTTCCTTGTCGATCAAACCTGGCGAAGTGATCGGCATATTCGGCGCTTCCGGCTCGGGCAAATCGACGCTCGCCAAGCTCATCCAGCGATTCTATTCCCCTGAATCGGGACAGGTGCTTCTCGACGATATGGACGCCGCTCAGCTCAGCCCGTCTTGGCTCCGACGCCAAATGGGCGTCGTCCTGCAGGAGAACATCCTGTTCAATCGCAGCGTACACGACAATATCGCTTTCGCCAATCCGGCTATGCCGCGCGCCTTGGTGATGCACGTCGCCAAATTGGCGGGCGCGGACGAGTTTATCGCGGCCCTGCCGCAAGGGTACGACACGATCATCGAAGAGCGCGGCGCGAATTTATCCGGCGGCCAGCGGCAGCGTCTGGCGATTGCGCGGGCGTTGGCCGTCAATCCGCGCATCCTGATCTTGGACGAAGCGACCAGCGCGCTCGACTATAAATCCGAGCGGATCATCTTGCGCAATATGCAGTCTATCGTCCGGGGCCGGACTGTGATCATCATTGCGCATCGGCTTGCGGCGCTGCAGCCGTGCACGCGTATCGTCGGGATGCAGGATGGAAAAATCGTCGAGGAAGGCGCGCCGGCGGACCTTCTCAAAGACGGCCAGAGCCTTTACGCGCAGCTCTGGGCGGTGCAATCAGATTTCGCCGGCGCATGATGGCTAAGGGCGGCGACATCGAGGCAAGACCGGACGCGCAGCGTCTGACGAAACGGCGGCGAGCCTGGAGCGACGAGCGCAGACGCGCAATCGCGCGGCGGGATCGCGAGTTTCTGCCTTCGGCGGTGCAAGTGCTCGAGACGCCGCCAGCGCCAGCGGCGCGCTATTTACTGCTCACGATTTGCGCGCTTGTCGCTGCGGCGCTCGCCTGGTCGTTTGTCGGCCGGCTCGAAGTTCACGCCGTGGCGCAGGGCAAGATCGAGGCGGCGGCCGGCGTGAAGATCATACAGCCGCTCGAAGCCGGCAAGGTGCGCGCCATCGCCGCCCAAAACGGCGAAAGGGTCAAGGCCGGCGACCTGTTGATCGAATTTGATCCAACCGAGCTGCAGGCGGACGAACGCGATTATTCGGACGCTCTCGATGCGGCGCGCGCCGAGCTCGCGCGACGCCGAACCGCGATCGAGACGGTACGGAATATCAAAAGCTTTGATAAAATTCCGATCCCGACGATCGCGTGGGAAAATCCGGCCCCCGGGGAAGAGGCGCGCCTTCGCGAGCAGGCGGTGTTGCAGGCCGATCTCGATCAACTTTCAGCCAGTTTGGACGACTTTGACAAACAGATCGCCGAGAAGCGCGCGACGATACAGCGTCTCGCCTCGAGCATCGCCTACGAAAAGGAGCTGGTGTCGACTCTTAACGATCGCGTCAATCTGAGAAACCTGGGAATCAAGCTTAGCATTGATACAAAGGTTAACCTGCTCGATGCGGAGGAGGCGCTTGAGAAGTCGCAAGCCGCGCTCGCCGGCGATCAAGGCCAGCTTCTCGAGGCCGAGGCGACGATCGCCAAGTTAGCGGCGGAAAAGCAAAAGACGGCCTCGCAATTCATCGCCGACAATGAAAGCAAGAGCGAGGAGGCCGAGCGCAAAGCGCTCGACACGGCCCAGCAACTGGCCAAAGCAAGAGCCAAGCTGGCGCGAACGCGCCTTTACGCTCCGACTGACGGGACGGTGCAGCAGCTTGCCGTGACGACAGTCGGCCAAGTCGTCACGACAGGACAACAATTGATGATCTTGGTGCCCGACGGGGGACCCCTTCAAGTCCAAATCTACGTGAGCAACGCCGATATCGGCTTCGTGAAGCTCGGACAAGACGCGGCCGTCAAGATCGATTCTTTCCCGTTCACCCGGTACGGCGCGTTGCACGGCAAGGTCGCGCGGATCGCCTCGGACGCGATTGACGAACAGGCGGCTCACCGAGCGGAGGCGAACGAAGCCAATCTCGTCAACAGCGCCACGATGCAACCCTCGAGCGCGCCGCCGAACTTCGTCTTCCCCGTCACCATCGCTTTGGAGGAGAGCGCCATTCGCGTCGAGGGCGGCGATATCCCCCTTACGCCTGGAATGACCGTCACGGCCGAAATCAAGACCGACGATCGGCGTATCGTTGACTACTTGTTCTCCCCGCTCGCGAAAGTCGCGTCCGAGGCGCTGCACGAACGTTGAACGCGCCATCCGCGGCGACGCGCCGCGGGGATATGCTTCGCGCGACGCAGCTTGGAGAGCGGTCGGCCCCCACAATTAGGTAGATTGGTTCGGTTTTGACAGCGCATATGGCGGGCTTGCGCCTAGCGGGCCGCGCTTTGAGTTTGGCCTTGAGACTCAAGCGCGGCCCGTCGCGCCGGGCCCGCGTTCCCCTCGGACCCTGGCGGCTGCGCCCCTGCGCCAGATAAAGCACGCGCCGGACGCTATGGCTGTAACCGATTTGCCACAACGGCGCGTTTTTTCTCGTCATCCGATGGCGCTCGCCGGCGAATGCGAGTCGACGCGCGCGAGGTCGACCGATGCGACGGGGTTAAGATGAAGGCTTATTCATCAAGCTCAGGTTGGAAATATGAAGCGCCGTACGCTTTGGCGCCGAAATCCACGCCCGCGTCGTCGGGCCGGATTTTGATTATGGCCATTCGCAGCGATGTCTCACGAAAGCTCAGCGAGCGCGCCGCCTTTACTCGTTGCTTCCGGCCGTCTGACGTCCTTTCGCGTGCGCGCGACGATCTCGCTGGTCGAATATCCGTCGACCAAATCGGCGAGAATGACGCGCCCGCCCCGGGCCGCAACCAGATCGGCGCCCACCACTTCGCTGAGTGCATAATCAGCGCCCTTGATCAAGACGTCCGGTCTTAACGCCTCGATGATATTCAGCGGCGTATCTTCGAAAAAAATCACGACCGCCGAGACGCCCTTGATGGCGCCGAGGACGGCGGCTCGCGCATTTTGATCCTGCACGGGCCTGCCAGACCCCTTCAGGCGACTAACCGACTCGTCTGAGTTGAGGGCGACAATCAGCCGATCGCAACTTTCCGCCGCCCGCCTGATGAGAGCGACATGACCGGGATGGAGCAGATCGAAACAGCCATTGGCGAGGCCGACGGTCAAACCTTCATTCGCCCATCTCCATCTCAACGCCACGGCTTCCTCAAGCTGGAGGAGACGCCCGTCCTCGCTTGCGCCAGCGGCGCTTTCGGCGCTGAGGGACGCGGCAAGCTCATCGCGAGTAACGCAGGCGGTGCCGACTTTGGCGACGACGATGCCCGCGGCGTGATTGGCGATTCGCATCGCGTCGGCCACGGAAAGTCCGGCCGCCAATCCAGCCGACAAGCCGGCCACCACAGTATCGCCCGCTCCAGATACGTCGAAAACGCTTCGCGCGACAGTCGCCAAATGGAGCGGCCGACCGTCGACGGGAAAGTAGGAAAGCCCTTTCTCGGAGCGCGTGAGTATGATGTCGGCCCCTGTCTCCCGCGACGCCCTTGCAGCGGCGGCGGCGGCTTGCTCGTCCGTCTCGCAAGACAGGCCTGTCGCTTCGGTCAACTCTCGTCGGTTCGGCGTCAAAATCGACGCGCCTCGATAGGCGCAAAAGTCCTTTCGCTTCGGATCGACAATCGTCCTCTTGCCGAGCGAGCGGGCGGCTCCGATTACAATTCTCAGCACGTCGTCAGAGACGACGCCCTTGCCATAATCGGAGATCGCAACGACGTCGGCGGCTTCTGTCGCGGCAAGACATTGCTTGTGGAATTCTTCCAAGATGGAAGGTTCGCAAGGCGCAATGTCTTCATGATCGATCCGGATCACCTGCTGATGAGCGCCCATGATCCGGAGCTTCTTTGTGGTTCTGCGGTTTGGCGAGGCGAGGACGCCGGCGCAGTTGACGTCGCCGGCGGCGCTCATCAACCCCATCAGGACATGGCGCGTCTCGTCTTGGCCGGTCAATCCGACAAGCCGCACCTTCACGCCGAGCGCGGCGAGATTAGCAGCGAGATTTGCGGCTCCGCCCGGGACCGCCTTTTCAGATACGGCCCGGACCACCGGCACCGGCGCTTCCGGGGATATGCGGGCCACATCGCCGTAGAGGTAAGAGTCGAGCATAAGATCGCCGATAACGGCGACAGAGCAGCCCGAGAACCGTCCGAGATAAGAAATCATGCCCTTAGCCTGCGCTTCCCGGTAATATCCGAATTCGTCATCTCGCGCGACCAGATTCGCTCGCCCGCCACGAGCGGCCGAATTCATGTCCGAGGCCCCCGCTCACCGACAATCTCTATGCAACGGTCCTGATTTGAGGTCTGCGCCTCAAGAGGAGGAGCCCGGCGGCTAATCGGTCTCGCCAACGTACTGTCGTGCGAGCAGGCGCTCGATCTCGCCACGACGGCGCCGGGCGCTGCTGCGGCGCAGGGCCACGGCGCGCGGAATATTCGCCGTCGTCGGCCAAAGACGATAGAGGAAGGAAGCGTGAGCGGCGGTATGCTTCGCCGCGGACGCTTCACTTTGGCCGCGATTGCGCGAGCTCGGCCGCCGACAGCTACCGGCTGCCCCAAGAGCTCGCTCCGACGATTCTCAGGGCCATGAGAATAACGATCGCGCCGAGCGCGGCATTAATGACGAGACCGACGACGCCGCCCGCGATATGGACGCCGAAACGGTGCATGAACCAGTCGCCGACGAAGCCGCCCACGATGCCGATGGCGGCGTCGCCGATCAACCCGAATCCTGCGCCCCGCACCACCTTCCCCGCCAGCCAGCCTGCGATGACGCCGACGACGAGGATGATAAGCAGGCTTCGATCAGACAGCGTCATCCGGATTCTCCAATAGGACGGATCGCTTACAGCATAAAGGCGCCGGGGCGCGCAAATTCCGCCTTTCGGCGGCGGGTCGCAAAGACGCCCAACTGCGATTGCAGCGAGCGCGCCCAAGCCAAGCGTCTGCTGTCTTTCCGCCAAACCGCTGGCGCCGAGGCTGGCGGGACCGTAACGTCCAGACGGTTAAAGTCGCTCTTGCTCGGGGAAAGGGATGGCCACGGACAATTCGGCCGGCGCGTCCGAAGCGCTCTTTGAGAACATTCTGGCGGAACATCTGGCGGTGGCGACTCGCCTGCGGGCTCTTGCGCCCGTCGTAACGTCTCTTGCCGAAGAAATTTGCGCCGCTCTGAAACGCGGCAACAAGGCGCTGTTCTGTGGAAACGGCGGCAGCGCAGCCGACAGCCAGCATCTCGCCGCGGAGCTCGTCGTCAAGTTCTCCAAGGACCGGATCGCGTTACCGGCGATCGCGCTGACCACCGATACTTCTGCGCTAACGGCCGCGGCCAACGATCTCGGCGCAGAAATGATGTTCGCCCGACAAGTCGCGGCGCTGGGAGCCAAGGGCGACGTTCTCGTCGGTCTGACCACTTCCGGCAATTCGCCGAATGTTCTGGCGGCGTTCCAGGAGGCGAGGCGACGCGGCTTGACGGTCCTTTGTTTGACTGGCGGCGCCGGCGGCCGGGCGAAGGACGAGGCGGATCTCTGCCTCGTTGTCCCTTCCGAAAACGTCGCGCGCATTCAGGAGATGCATATCCTTATCGGTCACGCGATCTGCGCCGCCGTCGATGCAGCGTTCGGATAGCCGGACGCAACGAAGTTTCGCCGTTGCGGCCCGGGACCAGCCTTCGACTAGCGCCAGCACGCCACGTCACGAGACCGCGGCTCGGGCCCGTCCATTGCGACGGGCGGAGGAAAGCTTGATCCGGCGCGGGGGGCCTAACGGCGGAGGCGCAGCAAAGCGCATGCTTTTGCTCCGCTCAAAAAAGGGCCCGATTCGCTGCCTTCGGGACAAGGCGTCATGGGGGATCAGCGCGGCTCCTTGTAAGGCGCCGCGCTGAGTTGGCGAGCTCTTTGCGGCGTCAACCCTGGAAGAGCTTGAGGATGAGCTGGCTATTCTGATTGGCGATCGACAGCGATTGAATGCCGAGCTGCTGCTGGGTCTGCAGAGCCTGCAATCGCGTCGAAGCCTCGTTCATGTCCGCGTCGACCAGACCGCTGACGCCGTTCGTATAGTCGGTCGACAGCGACGAGTTGAAGTTCGAGACGGCGTTCATGCGATCCTGCGTCGAGCCGATCGTCGAAGAGTAGGCTGCGACCGCGCTCAACGCCGCTTGAACGTTTGTCAATTCCGCGCCCGCGGTCGCGGTCGTGACCGTGATGTTGGTGAGATCGGTGCCGCCCTGCACGAGGCTGCCGGCGCCCGCATTGTACAGGGCCGCCGACTGGAACGAAATCGTCGTCAGCGTGCCGCCGGTCGAGGTGGCGTTGAAGCCGGAGACGAAGGCGAGCGGCGCCGCGTCCTGGCTGCCGTCGAGCAGATTCACCCCGTTAAAGGACGCGCCGCTCACCGCATCGAGCAATTGTTTGCCAAGCGCCGACACAGTGGTTTGGATCGCCGTGATGTCGGCGCCCGGATTCGACGCTTGGGTTAGAGCGGTTTCGATCGAATTGATCGTGGTGATGATCGAGTTGATGGCCGAGGTCGCGGTGTTGAGGATCTGGGTGCTTTCCTGCAGCGCGTCGTTGACCGCCTTGACCACGCCGCCGTCGGACGTGAGCTGGGTCGCGATTGACCAATAGGCGGCATTGTCGGCCGCGCTCGAGACTTTGAGGCCGGTCGAGACTTCGTTTTGCGTCTGGGAGAGAGCCTCTTCCGTCTGATTCAACGATTGCAGCGCCGTCAGGGCCGAAGAGTTCGTCAAAACCGATGACGTATTCATTGATGTGATCCTTGTGCCAGCTTGATCGAGCGATTTCGGTTGACATTCGGACTCACACCGCAGCGACGAAGCGGCTTGATGCCTATAGGCCGTAACGGCCTACTCGCCGTGTTTTACGCCGACCCGCCGCATACAACGCCTTGGGTCGAACAGCCCGTTTATGCGGCAACGGATTTAATAGCGGGTTAACTGGATTTTTTAAGCATAATTGCGTGTCCGCGGACGACCCGGACCGCGCCCACCGGGATGAGCGGACGTTTCGGAGCGCATCCACGCCGCAGGACGCGGCGGCTTCGGCCGTTTCTCGCCAGAGACGACGATATTGGCCGGCCGGGCTTCGGCTTGCGAGCGCTGCCGGGGCTGACCGGGAATTCGTAAACGTGGTTAACGACTTGTTAAATCCAAGCTCCTAGTCTCCTCTCGACGCGCTCCTTGAGCGGCGGGAGGCATTTCCATGAACACCGCATCCATCCTGACCAACGCCTCGGCTCTCACCGCCTTGCAATCGCTGAATCAGACCGAGCAGGCGCTCTCCCAGACGCAAAACGAAGTCTCCACCGGCCTCAAAGTCTCGAGCGCCGCCGATAACGCCGCTTATTGGTCGATCGCGACCCAGCTCACGTCCGACGGCGGCGTCGTCAACGCCGTCAATGACGCGCTGTCGGAAAGCACCCAGGTCCTCAGCACCGCGACGTCGGCGATCCAATCGATCATCACGACGATCGGTTCTATCGAAACGGCGCTAACCCAGGCCTCGAACCCGGGCGCCGACATCACGGCGATTCAGACGACGGTCTTGGCGCTCGGCAAGCAATTGCTCGACGCCGTCAGCGGCGCGTCGTTCAACGGCGTGAACCTGCTCGACGGCAGCCAGGACGCGGCGCCTTTGCAGTTCGTCTCGGGCTTTAACGCCACCTCGACGGGCGGCACATTCAATACGATCTCGTTCCAGTCGTCCGCTCTCTACAATGGAGGCGCCGGCGCGCTGGTTCAGGGCGGCACGGACCTCACCAACATCACGGTGACCTCCGCGACCGCGGCCTCCCAGCTTCAGAACGTCCAGGCCGCGCTGAGCGCGGTGACGGCCTATTCGGCGACGATCGGCTCCACGCAAGACCGCATGAACGCGGCCTCGAACTTTAACGCCTCGCTCTCGACCGATTATACGAATGGCGTCAGCGGTCTCGTCGATGCGGATATGAACGAGGCTTCGACGCGCCTGCAGGCTCTGCAGACGCAGCAACAGCTCGGCATTCAATCGCTATCGATCGCCAACCAGAACAGCCAATTGATCCTCAAATTGTTCCAGGGCTGACGACTGATCCTAACGACGGCGTCAGCCCCGATGGCCGCGTCCGTAACGCCAACATGATCGAGGTCCGACAATGAACGCTGGCCGCCTGTTCCCGACGAAGAGAACGAATCGGATGAAACTGGTTTTCTGGGAGGGAAGCGACGTGAGCCTGCTCGCCAAACCGCTCGAAAACGGCGAGCTCGATTGGCGCAAGATCGAGAACGACGACATCCAACTGGCGCCGGCGCAGCTTTCGGCCCTGTTCGAGGGACTTGACTGGAGTCGCACGCGACGGCTCGCGGTCGGCGAACCCGCCCGGCCGCGAGGCAGCCGATCCCGCGCTCCAAGCAGGCTCGCCGCGCCGCAAGCCTGATCGCGCCATCGAAAAGCGCGCCCCTACTCGCCGAGACTCTCGAGCAGTCGCGCAGCTTGCGCTTTCAGGCGGCCACACTTGAGCTGTGCGGCGAAGCGTTTGGCGGAATCGCGATCGGGATTGGCGCGAATCCGGGAAAGCTGATCCGCTTCCGACTTGCAAAGTTCGGCGTCGTCGGCCGCTTGCGCGGGCGCCCCCTCCGCGGATTTCGAGGCGTTCTTGCTCCCGGTTGCGGCCGCTGAAGGCTGCGGCGCGAGGCGGTCGTCGGCGGCCGCAGCTGGCGCTGTGGCGGCGGCCTTGACTCCCAGACTTTCCATCAGCCGTTGGACCTGCGGCCGCAATTCTTCGCAATCGAGCCGGCGGGCGAATTCCGCGACGCGGTCGGCCGCCGGATCGGCGCGCAGACGCGCCAGTTCGCTCCCCTCGCGGCGGCAAGCCTGCGCTTTCGTCTCGGCCGCCGGCGGCGGAGCTTGCGAAGGCGGAGCGGAGGCGGGGGCCAGCGCCGCCTCTTTCTGAAGGTCCGACTTCGCGGCCTCCATGCCGGGGCGCGGCGAGCCTGATCCATTTTCCGCGCCGTCTGCGGGAGCGCTGGTTTGCTTCGAGGCCGACGCCGCGACGCTGGCGGCCTTTGATGCTTCGGAGGCCGTCAGCTTCGCCAGTTGAGCGCGGGCGAGGTCGGCATAATAGCCGGACTTGTGCGCGGCGAGAAACACGCGCCAACCCTCAGCCGAGCCGAGGCGTTCCGCCAATTGGTAATCGACGACCGCCGACGCGTTTGAATCCGACGCGTTGGCTGCGCTGGGCGGAGTCGGCGCCGGAACGAGCGAGATATCGCCGCCGCCCAGCGAGCCATAGACGAAGGGCTCTTGCCGATGGCCGGTGGCCTCCAAAACATCGTCGCGGACCTTGCCGAGCGCGATCCGAATGTCGAGGCCAGGTTGCGTGATGTATTTGACCAATGCGGTCGTGAACGGACTGTTCGGCCCGGTTCCATCATAAGAAACGGATCCCGCTCTGGCGGCGTAGGCGATCAGCGTATCGGCGTTGGTCGGCTCGACGCCGATCAATCGCGACGCGACGGCGCGGGTCGCCGGGAGGCGGCCTTCGGCGCGGAGGAACGGATTTTCGCGGCAAGCATCGAGAATGATCAGGCTGAGCTTCTTGACCGGGTCGGTCGCCCGCAGAACGCGATCGAGCGGAACCGCTTCATCGTCGACGTCAAAGGCGCTCGCCAGCTGCGCGTCGATCGGAATGAGATAATTCGTCCCCCCGACCTCCAGCCCGTGGCCGGAATAATAAACCACCGCGATGTCGGCGCTGCCTGCAGCGGCGAGGAAATCGCGCACCGCGCGCTTGAACTCGACGACGCCAATGTTCAGCCGCTCGTCGACGACGTCGAACCCGGCCCGCCTGAACAACTGCGCCATGGCGTTCGCGTCGTTGATCGTATTGGCCAGCTTGTCGGCATGTTGGTAATCGCCATTGCCGATCACCAGCGCTACGCGCCGCTCGGCAACGGCGCCGCTCGCCGATAATGCGAAGAATCCGAGAGCGCAGAGAATTTCCGCGCCCCGGCGAAAAAACGCGTGCATGCCCCAGCTCCAAACGGCGCCAAGGACCTAACCGACAGCCAATTCGGATAATAACGTTACGGTCTATGGAATCAACTTGAGCCGGCGCGACTAGGACGGCCTTAAATTGCGATCCGCCGCGGCGGTTATTTCAAATCCCGGGCGACGCGAAAGCCGTTAGCGTAATAGCGGACGTCGTGATCGTATCGAAACCGCGCGGCGGAACGTAGGTAGGTCGCCTTATTGGCGAAGGAGCCGCCCCTGAGGACGCGCAATGAACAATCGCCCGTTGTCCAGGCCGAGCCGTCGCGAGGCGCGCCGCGATAGGTCGGATTCCAGCAATCTTGGACCCATTCGGCGGCGTTTCCGGCCGTGTCGTACAGCCCGAACGCGTTCGGCCGAAACGACCCGGTAGGGACGGTTTGACGGGCTCCGTCGCCGCCGCAATCTTCGCATTTGGCGCGGCCGGTCCCCACCTCTTTACCCCACCAGTAGGGCGAATTGGCGCCGCCGCGCGCCGCATATTCCCACTCGGCTTCACTCGGCAGCCGATAGGCCTGGCCCGTCTTCTTCGATAGCCAAGCGATGAACTCCTGAGCGTCGTCCCAACTGATGTTGATCACCGGCCGCTCCCCGCGGCCCCAGCCTTGGTCGGATGGACTGTATTTGCAAGCCGAGGCGGCCACGCATTGGTCCCATTCCGCAAATGTCACTTCTCGACGGCCGATTGCGAACGGCTTGCCGATGACGACGCGATGAACCGGCCCTTCCGAAGGCTTGTCGGGTGAACCCATGTCGTATTCGCCGGGCGGGACGACGACCAATTCTTCGCAGTCGGCGCAGTCGCGGAAAACCTCTCCTGGTTCGTGCGCCGCCGGCGCTTGCGCAAATGCGGCCGAAGCGGTCGCGCACAGGCCGAAAACAGACGAGAGGTGCTTTGCGAGACGCAATCGACGATCGAGCCCATTGCTATTTACTTTCGGCGGCGGAAGTTTATCCTTTCCGTACAGGGCCAACAAGGGCGGATGATCGTTCAAGCGCCGCCGCGTCAGCCCGAGCGTTTCCGATCAGAGTCTCTTAGCCCCTGCGGAAAAAGCAGCGGGAGACGTGGGAGGTCATGATGAAGGCGCTCGCTTGGGGCTTCATCCTGTGGGCAGGGATCGCGCTGAGTGACGCTGCGGTCGCCCAAACGACTGCGACCGGCGGACCTACGTCGTCGCCGTCCGGCGCCAAGGTCTATTTCGTCGATCTGAAGGACGGCGCCGTCATCGGTCCCAAAACGACGATCCATTTCGGGCTGCACGGCATGGGAATCGCGCCGGCCGGCTCCGTCAAGGCCAATTCAGGCCATCATCATCTCCTGATCGATACAGACCTGCCGCCGCTCGACCAGCCCATTCCGAACGACGAAAATCATCTCCATTTCGGAGCCGGTCAGACCGAAGCCGAGCTCACCCTGACGCCCGGTCCGCATAAGTTGCAATTGCTGCTCGGCGACGCCAATCATATCCCGCATTCGCCGCCGGTCATGTCCGACCCGGTCCATATCACCGTCGTCGACGCCCAGCCCGCGCCCGCGCAGACCGCTGCGGCTTCCGGCGCTCGCCATCCCTCGCCGCCCGGCGCAAAGGTCTATTTCGTCTCGCCGACCGATCGATCCTATGTGCCGCTGACTTTCACCGTCCGGTTCGGGCTCAACGGGATGGGCGTCGCGCCGGCAGGCGTCGAGAAAGCCAATTCAGGCCATCATCACCTTCTTGTTGACGCGGCGCTGCCGGCGCTCGATCAACCCATCCCGAGCGACGAGAACCATCTCCATTTCGGCGCCGGGCAGACCGAGGCGACGATCACCCTGCCGCGCGGCAAGCATACGCTGCAATTGCTGCTGGGGGACGCCAATCACGTCCCTCACGCGCCCCCGATCTATTCCGCGCCGATCACGATCTACGTCGGCATGCCGCCTCCTCGGGCGCGTATTCGTCATCATTGGCGGGGGGCGAGAATGTGAGCGCGCCGTTACGGACGGCGTCTTTCATTCTGAGCGGCGAGAGGGCGGCAGGCGAGGCGCGGGAACCGACGTCTTCATCCCAGGTTGTCGCCTAGCTAGGTCTCGTCCGGCGAAGCCGGCCTTAGGCAGATGAAGAGCGGCATACCTCGCAAGATCAAAGCCAGGTCGAGCGCGCGCGCCGACGCAGGCCGCGCGTCAGCCGAACCCTTGTTCGCCCTGCCGATTGATACGGCGCCGATGGAGGCGCGCTCTGCCGAGGCGCTGCCTGCAGACGGCGGGCCCTGGCAGTACGAACCCAAATGGGACGGCTTCCGCTGCCTCGCCTTCAAGGCGGACGATGCGGTCGATCTTCGCGCCAAGTCGGGAAAAGCGCTTGGCCGTTTCTTTCCGGAAATCGCCGCCCTGCTCGTTGCGCTGCCCGTCGAACATTTCGTGTTGGACGGCGAGCTGATCATCGAAATCGACGGCCGACCGTCTTTCGACGCGCTTCAAATGCGGCTTCACCCGGCCGAAAGCCGCATCCGCAAATTGTCCCGCGAAACGCCGGCGCGGCTGGTCTTGTTCGACATGCTTTTATCGCCGACAGGCGAAGTCTTGCTGGCGGCGCCTCTGATTCGTCGCCGCACCGCGCTCGAAGCTTTCGTCAAAAAGATCGCCGCGCCGAAGCAACTCGTCCTGACGCCCTATACGCGCGATCTTTCGCAGGCGAAGCGCTGGCTCGCGGCTTCGGAACTCGGCACAGACGGCGTCGTCGCCAAGCGCCTGGACGGCGCTTATGAAAGCGGGCGCCGCGATATGGTGAAGGTGAAGCGGCTGCGCACGGCCGATTGCGTGATCGGCGGTTTTCGCTATGAAGCGGACCGCCGCGAAGTCGGCTCGCTGCTGCTTGGCCTTTATGACGCAGAGGGCAAGCTTGATCATGTCGGCTTCACGTCCACTATCGCCGATCGCGAGCGGCCGCTCCTCACAAAGCGCTTGGAGAGGTTGCGTCAGCCGCCGGGATTTACCGGCAAGGCGCCTGGCGGGCCGAGCCGTTGGAGCACGGAGCGCAGCGGCGAATGGGAGCCCGTGCGGCCGGAACTCGTCGTCGAAGTCCGCTTCGACCATGTGACGGGCGGCCGTTTCCGGCATGGAGCGAAGCTGCTGCGGTGGCGACCCGACAAGGCGCCGCGGCAATGCACGTTCGAGCAGATCGCCCCGCCGCGCCGGGCATAGCCGCAGCGCCGGGCGAATCCAAGACGCCTTCACTCCGGCTCGCCGTTCTCGTCGCTCCAGTTCTGCAGCAAAGCGCCAAGGCCGAGCAGCAAGGCGCAGGCCGGAAGGATTCGCGCCGCGCGGGCATGGGCGAGCGCCAACGTGAGGAGCGCGGCTGCGCCCAGAAGAATGGCGCGCATACTCGGCTTGCCGGCGGGCTGGCGCTGCGATTGACGGTGCGCGGGCTCGCCCGCCGCCCGCGGGGTTTCGGCGCGCCTCGGGAGATCGCGGACGGGTTCGGCGATCGGCTCGAAAAGCGCCTCCGCTCTCGCCCTGATCTCGACCGCGGCCTCCGACCCGCCGACAGCGAACGCCTCGCGGAGGGTCTCCGCGACCATGCGCTGGGCGTCTTCAATAATATCTTCGATCGTGCGCATCGAAAGCTCGCCGGCGGACAAGATCACAAAATATTTTCTGAGACGCTAAGAGGGAAGCGGGCGAATGCAGGCGCCGGCCTCGCCAAGGCCGAACCGGTCCGCCGTCGCATAGCCACCAGCGCCGCCGAAAGTGAAGCGCTCCCCACGGCATGGCTGCCGCTTGAACAGCAGTATGATGTGATGTCCAAGAAGCGCGACTGCGCGGTCGACGGAAAAACCTACGGCGAGAATAATCTCGGATTCCGCCATCCCTGACCAGCATCCGGACCTCTACGCCGCGATGTACATCGCCAAGTACCGGGTCGACGCGCGGGCTCGTCTCCGGATACGATGCAAGCCATAGCCGGAGCGCTGACGCCGGTGCTGGGCGAAAGAGTCGGGCGCGTCGCTTTCGCGCTGGGCGTGTCCGGGGCGTCGCTGGTCGCCGCGATCGTCGTTACGCTGACGGCGGCGCGAAGCCTTGGCGAGCTTTTCGGCTACCGCCATTCGTTGGAGCACAGCCTCCGGAGCGCCTTGGTTCTATACGGTTTATGCTCTCATCCTGATCTTGAGCGGGGCCATAGTCCTTCCGGCGCAAACCTGGTGACCCTTTCAGTCGGCGTCCAGGTGATGAACGTGCTTCTGCTGCCGGTCGTGCTCGGCTTTCTTTTTCTCCTCGCCCGGCGCCTGCCGCCGCCCTTCAAGCTCGCCGGCGGCCGCACTGTCCTCGCGGTCGCGGTGATGATCGTGACCGTAGCGTTGAGACTCTATGCCGGCGTCGCCGGACTGTGGGGCTGATCCGCCCAATCGGCGGACGCGATCTAGCCTTGGAACCCGAGCGCGAGCTCGGGCGTTGATGGGTTTTACCGCCGCGAAATTGCCGAGTTTGACCGCATGGCGCCTCAATCCAACGGCCGAAATGGCCAGGGGACGGTTCTCTTCGTCGAAGACGAATACCTCATACTCATGGACGTTTCCCGGCGCTTGCGCGAGGCCGGCTATGGCGTGATCGAAGCGTCCAACCTCGCCGAAGCGCGGACGGCGCTCCATTCCTGGTCGCGCATCGACGTCGCGGTGTTGGACATCATGCTGCCGAAGCCCGCCGACGGCGTCGGGCTGGTGAAGTGGATCAAAAGCAATCGTCCGGAGGTCGGGGTCATCATCGCCACTGGCTATGAGACCGACAGCGAATTGCGGGCGCTCGCCCCGGTCATCGAAAAGCCTTATCGCCCGGACCAGTTGCTGCAAGCTATACGAGAAGTTCTGGCGAGACGGCCGCAGGCGGCGTAAAAAGGTCCCCGGCGCGTCTCCATAATGAAATTGACCGGCTCCGGAACGGAGCCGGTCATTCGGGTCTTTCGATGATCCCCCATAGCTTAGCTCGTCGCGGACGAGATCGGCGGACCGGATCTTCGTACCAAAGATAAAGCGCCGCCGGCCTACTTCATCTTCGACGTGCTCGTATTTTTGTCGCGAGTCATGCCGCCGGAAGAGCCTTTCCGCGTCGCGTCGTCCCTGTCACGATCCGCGTCGGTGGCGCTCGAGCGGCCCTCCGTCAGGCCCTTTTCGTGACCGGGCGCATAGTCCGACGCGCCGGGACTGCCCTTCGCCGGCCCGTTCTCCTGCATTTCATGCCCAGGCGTTTCGGTCGACGAGCTTTGGGCGAAAGCAGCGCCTGAAAAGGCCAAGAAGCCAACTGATGCGAACGCGAGCAAATGCTTCATCCGCGTCTCCGATTATCCCCCGGCCGATCCTAACCGATTGAACGGCCGCCTGTTCCAGAATCCCGACTGGATCGCGCGGTCAAGCGGCGCGCTTAGTGATGCCAAAGCAGCGCAATCAATATGATGATCGGGATCGGCACGCCGATTAGCCAAAGGAGAATTCCTCGACCAAAGCCCATCGCAACCTCCTCCATCCGGCTTTCGAACCCCGCGACAACGAAGCTTGTTCCTTATCGCGTTGCAGCAATGCAGCCGTCAGCGTCCCTTTGACGATAATAAAACTCGGCCCCGCCGAAGACAGGCGGGGCCGAGCCTTGCTATCCCTACGATCGCTCGCTTTTCAGCACTCATGGCGGAAAGTTTGCGCCGCCCGCATTTCCGCCTGTCGTGTAGTACGGATATTGCGGCGCGAGGGGATATTGCGGGCCAAAGTCGCCGCCGTAATAGCCGCTCGTATAGCCGTAGCTCGGGGCATAGCCGCATCCGTAGAACGGATCGCAGTAGCCGCTGTCGTAGTAACCATAATAAGGCGCCGACAGCGCCGCGCCTGCAATCGCGCCAGCCGCTAAGCCGACGCCGGCGCCCACGGCCGCGCTGCCCCAACCGCCATGCCAGCCGCCGTGCCCGTGCCAGGTATGGCCGCCAAAAGCCAAAGCCGGCGAAGACATGGCCGCCGCCGAAAGGGACAGAGCCGCAACGGACGCAATCGCGGTCTTTCTGAGATGCTCGTACATGTTGTCCTCCTGCTGGGGCAACCGCTATTCAACGAAAAGCGGCAGCGATTGTTCTGAGGCGGCCTTCACATGCGGTCACGAGACCGTGACAGGCCTTTATCCAATATTATCAACCACTTGATGGGATTTGGACGCCAGATCTGACCTCAAAGGCGGTCCGCCCGAGAACTTTGATCGCTGATAAACGGCTTACGCGGCCATCTACGATCCGGCGCCGGCGGCTGATGCGGCGGCCGGGCTGGCGCCGCCCGCTTCAGCTCACGCGTTTGACAATCTCCACGATAAGCGGGGCCGTCGCGATGCGAAGCCCGGTGATGATCGCAAAACTCGCGGCCGCCCGAACGATCATGTTGAGGACGAAGGACGTATCCGGGTTCCTGATCCAGCGAAAAAGGTCGACGCGCCAGGCGGCGAGCAATCCCCACAGGTAACAGGCCAGCAACCAGTAGCTGACATCTCCAGCCGTCTCGCTCCACATCGCCCGAACGAAACGAGACAGGATAAACAGAAGGATTAAGATGGCGGCGTTGACGAGCGCAGCCAAAACGGGGCGTTCGCGCGCCTCTCGCTCATCCGGAGGTCTTTGCGTCGTCATCGACCGGCCACAACGAAAAGACGTAAGCTGCGATCAATCCGATCATACCGGCGGCCAGCAAAGCGAGCATGCGAGGGGCTCCTCGAATCGAGCAGCCGATTTGAACACGAAACCTTCGAGCATGCTGTGGCTCGAGGCGCACACTTGACGTAAATCGCGCCCGCTTGCCGGACGCCGTTAACTCGTCGGCGGCGCTCGCGTGTCGGGGAACGGCCGCTTATCCTTCGGCACGCCGTCAGTCTGCAGCGTGATCTCGACTTCGGCGCGCTCCATCGCTTCGACCGCCGTCTCCGCCATACGCCAATGCTCCTCCGCTCGTCCTTCGGGCCGTCCCTCCTGCTGCCAGATAGCGTAGGCGAGTTCGCGTATCCGCTTCTCTCGATCTTCACCGGGCATGCTGACGCCAGGGCCCTACGATGACCCTGCCTCTCTCGAACATCGGCGCGAACCGCCGTTGCTGTTCTTCTGATAAAGGGAGCAGCTCCGAGGATTTCACGGTGTGCCTATCGCCATAAGGGTCTTGGCCCGACATCCATTCTTCAGGCGGACCGGGAAGCCAGGCCTCCACGCGGATGACGTAAAAATACCTCTTATGCACGAAGAGCTTGCCAATTGGATCGTCGATCATGAACGACCAATCGCCGCGAAAAGGCAAAGTTCCGCCACGCAAGCGGCGGGCTGAGGGCGCCTCGCGCTGGAACCCTGGCCATTAAAGCGGCCTAACGACGATACGACCCGAATGGCGGCGACAATTCCAGCGCGCAAGGCCCCGGCGCCGTCGCGTCTTGCCGGATGAGTTCGCCAGTCCGGATATTGTAGACCCGGTAAACGCAACCGCCGGCAATCCACGGCTCCAAACGCCAGCCCTCGTTCGACCGCAGGTTGAACGCCACGCAGTATATTCGAGCTTGCGAAGGGAGGCGCCTTGCGTCTTCGCAAGAGAAGACGTCGCGACGATCAGCGCGCAAAAGACGGCGACCGTTCTTGTCATCGGCGGGGGCCCGCTCAACGCCAGCCATTGAGGCCGGCTCCAGCATCGTCTCAAATCAGACCGTAAGGGGCTCTTCACGTCAGCGCGATGACACATCGTCGAGCCGATCCCGTTCGTCGAATCTCCGCCGCCCATCTCGGCGAGTTCAAACCCGTGCGAGTGGCTGGCGCCGGTCGCGGCTGAACAAATGCTTCGGCGGGCAGTTGCGTGATCTAGCGACCGCGATCGCTTAAGGAGACCTGAGATGATCCCTGGACTGAAACGAACAGCCCTCGCTTCACTGGCTGTGTTGGCGCTGTCGGCAGCCGCGCTGGCGACGCCGGCGTCGGCCAGCGCTTGGCGCGACCATTGGCGCGGCGGCCATTGGCGTACTCACGGATGGGGCTGCGCCGGCGCCGGCTGCTACGCTTACGGGTACGGCCCGTTCTACCGAGGATACGGCCACAACTCTAACAATTGGTGTTACGAAGGCGAGTCCATGTACGACGGCTGCTAGGAATGCATGTCTGTCGCGTGTATTTCCCGGCAGAAGGAGGCATGCGCATTTGCGGAACAGCTCGGCAGAGGCGTCGGACTTGGTAGGCGCGGCGGGAGCCGCCGCGCGGCTCTCCTGACCTTCTGAAGAACAGCCGCGGCGCTCTCGTGGCCAATCCAGGACCGCCGTGCGCATCTCGGTCGGCGACCGATCTTCACAATTTCTCGGAAACCGACACCTGGGCGTCGTTCGCCCCGCTCGCGGTCGCGGCGGCGGCGCTGGCCATTTCCCGTCGGGGGAGGCGGGGCGCCGCGGCGGCGTGAGCGACGGCGCGCCGCGCCGCCGATGGCCTCCTGACGAGCTGCGGTAGGCTGCTGACCGCGGTTTGGCTGTCGCCGTCGGCCGGCAGCCCGCTGCTGGCTACGGAAACATCGGCACTGGCTCCGGGTTGTTCTAATCTGCCCGCTGGGCCGGGCTCTTCCGCTGGCGGCGGCGGGAGACCGCCGCTCACACGGAGCTCCGTTTCATGTCCGTCTTGTCGGCCAAGCAGCAATCGCTGGTGTCCGAGCTCGAGCGTCTCATCTCGGAAGAGCGCAATCCCAACACAATGGACATCGACACGCTCGGGACCGCGGAGATTCTGCGCGTCATCAATCGCGAAGACCGGTCGGTCCCCGACGCCGTCGAAAAAGTGATCCCGGAGATCGCCCGCGCGGTCGACCGCATCGTCGGCGCATTCTCGAAGGGCGGCCGGCTGATTTATGTCGGCGCAGGCACAAGCGGTCGATTGGGCGTTCTCGACGCCGCCGAATGTCCGCCGACTTTCAGCGTGCCTCCCGATATGGTTATCGGGTTGATCGCCGGCGGCGCGGACGCTCTCGTCAGCGCGACGGAAGGCGCCGAGGACGTCGAGGAAGAGGGCGTCGCCGCGCTGAAGCGCATCGGCCTCACGGCGAAGGACGTCGTCGTCGGCCTTGCCGCGAGCGGCCGAACGCCCTACGTGCGGGCGGCGCTCGCCTACGCCAAAGCGCTGGGCGCGACCACGATCGCCCTCTCCTGCAACCCGCGCTCCAGCATCGCGCGAATCGCCGAAATCGCGATTCTGCCGATCGTCGGCCCCGAAGTGCTGACTGGCTCGACTCGGATGAAATCAGGTACGGCTCAAAAACTCGTGCTCAACATGCTGACGACCGCGAGCATGATCCGGATTGGCAAATGCTACCAAAACCTCATGGTCGACCTGAAGCCGACCAATATGAAGCTCCTGGCGCGCGCGGCGCGCATCGTCATGCAGGCGACGGGCTGTACGGAGGAGCAGGCGCAGGAAGCGCTGAATCGAACGGACAATGACGTCAAGCTCGCGATTCTGACGACGATCACCGGCATGGATCTCGAACAGGCGAAATCAGCTCTCGCCAAGGCCGGCATGGTCCTGCGTAAGGCGATCGCTCTCGCGGAGCGATCGGATCGTCGGTGACGAGCCGAGCGACCTTGCGTCCGGCGCTCGGCGAAGAGCTCCAATAATTCCGCTCGCAATTCCCTGCCAGAACGGCAACTCCGCCGTCAGGCTCAGAGTCCGACCAGCCGCATGTGCTCATCGGGATAACGATTGCCCTGAACCAGGATGGTCGTTCGGCTGTCGTCCAGCTCGCGCAGATCGTCTTCGTTCAATTTCACACGCAACGCGCCGATATTCTCCTCGAAGCGCTCGACTTTGCGCGTGCCAAACAGCGGAACGATCTATGGCTTCGCCCATGGCGCCGAGCGACAGCGCCGACACCTCGAGTCCTTGACCCAGCTTTCGCCTTTCCAATCGGCGTTCTCCTATGGCTCGCTGGAGGCAAGCGGGCCATAGCCGGGCCGCTTGTAGAGCTTGCCGGCCCCGTTCTCGATATCCGGCTTGTAGACCTTCTCGGTCCAATCCGACGCCGCAACGTCCTCGATGCGGACGGAGATCGAGTCCTCGCCATTGCCGGTGATCGCCATGACGGCGTTCGTCACCGCCTCAGCGAGCTTCCGCTTCTGCTCCTCTGAACGGCCGGAATACATTTTGACGACAACGTGCGGCATGAGCTTTCTCCTAAAAGCGACGGCCCGCGGCGGTAGGATTCGGCTACGCTTGATCCCGCGGCGTGATCTTAACCGTCGCCGAGCGGGCGCGCGCGCCGATCATTGGCGCAAGATAGGGACTGTCGCGGTATTTCGCGCGGTAGGCTTCGTCAATGTGGTCGTTGATCGGCCCTTCGACCGGCTCGAAGACGACGTCCTTTGTCATTCCCGCCGCCATGATGCGTCCCGCCTTCTGCCGCAAGGCGGCTTGGCGCCAGCGGGAGCTTTGCCCGTTATAGGCCCGCACATAGAGTTCGCCGTCGACGACGACGGACCATATCCAGGTCGGCGTGCCGTAAGTCTTCCCGTCTTCCCGAAACGGCGCGATGTGAAGATCGTCTGTTTGAGCGATCTTCTCGATCTCGGCCCGACGCCACCCGCTCATGACGCGACTTCCGCGAAGGCCTCGCGCGCAATCTGCAACGCCGTCATGGCGGGCGGCCAGCCGGCATAGAACGCCAGATGGGTGATGGCGGCGACGACCTCTTCGCGCGTAACGCCGTTATCGATCGCCCGCTTCAGGTGAAACTTCAGCTCGTTGACCCGATAGAGCGAAATCAGGCTCGCGATGGTCACCAGGCTGCGGTCGCGCGGCGAAAGCGCCGGGTCTTCCCAGACGTCGCCGAACAAGGTCTTGTCGGTGATTGCCGCCAGATGGGGCGCGATGTCGCCGAAGGACTGTCTCGCGTTTGTCGGCTCGTCTTTCATGTTCGCTTCTCCATTTCAGGGTCCGGAGGCGCGGGGGCTCGGCCGGCCGGTCCCCTTCGGCTCAGACCTTGAGCAGCGCCTTGATCGCGCGCCGCTCGTCCATTGCGCGGTAACCTTCGGCGACTTCGGCGAGCGGCAGTTCGAGATCGAAGACCTTGCCGGGCTTGATCTTGCCCTTCAGCACGCGGTCCATGAGATCGGGGAGGAAGCGCCGCACGGGCGCCGGCCCGCCCAGCATGCGCTTCTGGCCGTAGAAGAGCTGCCGCCCGTCGAGAGCGACGCCGTGGGGAACGCCGACATAACCGACCGTTCCGCCGGGTCGCGCGCAAGCGAGCGCCTGGGCCATGGATTCCGGCGTTCCCACGCATTCGAGAACCGAGTCAGCGCCGACGCCTTTGGTCAATTCCAACACGAGCGCGACGCCTTCGTCGCCGCGCTCGGCCACGATGTCGGTCGCCCCGTAGCCGCGCGCGAGGTCCTGCCGCGACTCGTGCCGACTCATGGCGATGGTCCGCTCGGCGCCCATTTCCTTGGCCGCGAGGACGCCCATGAGTCCGACGGCGCCGTCGCCGACGACCACGACGGTCGATCCTTCGCGAACATCGGCGGCGTCGGCCGCGTACCAGCCTGTGCCCAGCACGTCGGACGTCGCGAGCAAATGCGGGACGAGATCGTCGGAGGGGGTCTCGCTCGCCGCCACGAGCGTGCCGTCGGCGAGCGGAACCCGCGCATAGGGGGCTTGCGCGCCGCTCATGAACTCGCGATGCACGCAGGAGGATTGGAAGCCGAATCGGCAATGCGGGCAGGTATTGTCCGAAATGCAGAACGAGCCGACGACGAACTGGCCCGGGCGCACGGTTCGCACCTCGGCGCCCGCCTCCACGACGATCCCGCAATATTCGTGGCCCATATGCATCGGCCCGCTCAGGTCCTGAAGCCCCCGGTAGGGCCACAAATCCGAGCCGCAGATGCAGGTCGCCGAGAGCTTGATGATGGCGTCGGTCGGAAAGAGGATTTTGGGCTCGGGGACATCCTCGCAGCGAATGTCGCCCGGACCATGGAGAACGGCGGCGCGCATGGGCGATTCCTTCGGCTCGCAGCCCGATCAGGTTCGGACCAACGACGGGGAATCTAGCCCTGGGCCGCCCCTCTGATTAGGCGGTATAATCCGCATGGACTTATCGGTCTGCGATATGAATGGCGGAGGCGTTCGTGCAGCGCGAGGACATCAAGGACCTGCTCTGGTTTCTCGAGGTCGCGAGCGAGCGGAACTTCACCAAGGCCGCGGCCAAGCTCGGCACATCGCAATCGACCTTGAGCCACACGATCAAGCAGCTCGAAGCCCGTCTCGGCGTGCGTCTCCTGACCCGCACGACGCGAAGCGTCGCGCCGACCGAGGCGGGCGCGCGTTTATTCCACTCGCTTGCGCCCCGCATCGAACAGATCGAGGCCGATGTCGCCAGTCTCGTTGCGTTCCGCGACAAGCCGGCGGGTTCCGTGCGCATCACGCTTTCGGACCATGCGCTCCGGACCACGGTGTGGCCCAAGCTGAAGCCGGTGCTGCGCGACTATCCCGACGTGCGGGTCGAGCTTCACAGCGACAACTCGATGCGCAACATCGTCGAAGAGCATTTCGACGCCGGCGTGCGTCTGGGTGAGAGCATCGACAAGGACATGATCGCCATACGCATCGGCGAGGACTGGCGTCTCGTCGCGGTCGCCTCCCCCGACTATGTAAGGCGGCGGGGCGCTCCCGAGGCGCCGCGGGAGCTCGTCCATCACCTCTGCATCAATTTGAGGCAGCCGACGATCGGCGGGCTTTACGCCTGGGAATTTGCGAGGGAGGGTCGCGAATTGCGGGTCCGAGTCGACGGGCAACTGACCTTCAACTCGACGCTGCCCATAATCGACGCGGCTCTGAGCGGGTACGGGATCGCCTATGTTCCCGAAAACCTGGTGCGCGATCACATCGCCGAGGAGCGGTTGACGCTTCTCCTTGACGAATGGAGCCCCCGTTTCTCAGGCTACCATCTGTACTATCCGAGCAGACGCCAGATGTCTCCGGCCTTTGCCGTCGTCATCGAGGCTTTGCGCATTCGTAACGCATCCTGACCATGGTCTGGCGAGCTCCGCCGAAATCGACCACGACGCGAATCGACGACGCATCTCCTTCGGCGGTGGCGGCCGGTCTTCGGGGCGAATCGAATTGGGTCTGCGGCGGAATGGACCCTTGGACGCCGGCGGAGGGGGCGTCCGCCTTTCTAAGCCGCCGTCTCGATTTCAACGTGTCCGCCACCGTTTCCAAAACAGCGCTGATTACAGTGCATTGCGCTGTTAGCTATCCGTCCATGTCTCTTGAAGTCTCCGGCAAGCGCAGTAAAATATTGGGGTCGGTATTAGGGCCTGATCGAGGCCGAGGGGGCGGGCAAATGGCGCGGCGCTCGCCCGATGGATCGAAGAGCGCGGCGGAACGGAGCCGGCCGAGGACGTGACGCATCGGTCCTTTGGCTTCCGCTAGGAGGCAAGCGCTTTCTCAGTCGGCAGGCCGGGGGCCGCCAAGTCGTTTACGGCTCTCAATTCGAGAATTGGCACGATCGCGCCCTCTCACGCGCGCAAGACATCCGTTACCGACTCGGCGGCTCAGACTACATTGCGCTTGACGGGTCGGTCCCGCCGAAGCCGAAGGGGATGCACTGGCGCACTTATGAAAGACGGCTAGAGCGGTGCGAACCTATGAAATGCAATGCAATTTGCACCCTGCCATGTACGTAGCGCGCTTGAAAAGCAGGCGGATTTGACAACAGATTTCGATTCTTCGCGGCCCTCGGCGAGGGGGAGAATTTGCTGGCGCCCGTGCACTGTGCTTTCATCGGAAAGGTCCTGAAAGTAGGCGCGGGATGGTGGGGGCTAGAATGAGAACGGGAGCCGTATCCGCTGGGGCGGTCTTATTGGCGTGCGCGGCCCTGGGGGCTTGCGTCCCTACTACCACGAGCACCGATGCCGAACAGAAAGTCGCGACGGGTAATTTAATCGCTTGTTTCCAAGCGGCCGCGCGCCGCCTTGATGACGGACGGTCTGACGCGCTCACGATCGCAATCGCCATGCAGGGGCCGTGCAGTGGCCCCAGGCAGCAAGTCAAAGAGGTCTACGGTGCCGGCCTGCCCCTTCAAGCGCGCCTTACCCTCAACGACAATATGGACGCGAAGACGATCGAAACCGCTACCACCATCGTCATGGAAGAACGGCGGAAAGTAGCGACAGTACGATAGCCCCCAAGTCTTTTTGCGAAGAAATATGTCCCAAGCTTAGGACGGCTGATCGCCGCGAACCGGTGGAATAGAGTTTGGCCCGGCGGACTAATCGAATTGGGCCTATATTGGGGCCGCCCGTAAAATCTGCGAAATATAATAGCAATATCAGCTGCTTGTTAGCTTGACATGGCGGAGGGGGCGGGATTCGAACCCGCGATACGGTTTCCCGTATACACACTTTCCAGGCGTGCGCCTTCGACCGCTCGGCCACCCCTCCACATCGCCCGTCAGGCGAGGGATGCGCGCATAACACCACCCGCTGCGCTGGCGCAAGTCGCTGGGCGGCGGATGAGGCGGCTTCCGGAGCCGGGGCGGAGCCGTTCGTAGCGCCCCGGCTAAAGGTCAGGACGGCGCTCGGCCGGCAAAAGGCCCTCAGGAAAATCGCCTCCGAAATTGGAACGCGGCTCGCCCTAAACCCAGCGCCTGACCTTGCGCGTATAGGCGTCGAACGCTTCGCCGTATTGACGGCGCATTTTCTCCTCCTCGAAAGGGATATGGACCCAATTCGCCGTGGCGAAGGTTGCGAGCGGGGCGAGGAGCATCGGCCAGGCGCCGATCCAGATGGCGACGCCGAGGCTGACGATCAGCAGCGAGAGGTACATGGGATTGCGGGTGAACCGAAACGGCCCGGACGTCACCAGTTTGCTGTTGGTCGCCGAGATCGGGTTGAGCTCGGTCCCCTCGCGCCGGAACAGCAGGGCCGCCGTCACCGACAGAACGACGCCGAGCACGACCAGCAGCGCGCCAAGCCAGCCGATCGGCAGGCCGGGCAGGCGCGGCCAGCCGGACAGCGCGCTGATCGCCGCCGCGATCGCCAGATAGACCAGCGTCCAGACCGGCGGCGGCAATTTCACCATCGGCGCGTCTCCACCGAAGCGCGGCCCCAACCTGGCGCGGGGCGGCCAATTGCCGGCTTCAATTTACCGCGGGAGCGCCGCAATGCAATCCGGAGTTCCTAGCGATGGACAGCGCCCCGGCGGTCTGATTAAGACGGCGGCGTTTCGAGGCGGAGCGAAGTTCGGCGCATGCGGTTCATCGGGCGGCTGATCGGTTTGGCGCTCCTGGCCGGCGCTTTCGCGGCCGCGGTGATCGACGGCGCGCGCTCGATCGCGGCGAGCCATGTCATCTTCACCCCGCTCGGCGAGACGCTCTATTGGGCCTTTCCGAACAAGATGCCGCTGCTGCAGCCCTTCATCGAGCGCCAGGTCCATCCTCTCCTTTGGGACCCGATCCTGCTTCACTTGCTGCTCGCGCCGACCTGGGCGGCGCTCGGCGTCCTCGGCCTGGCCCTGCTCTACGCCTTGCGCAAGCGTCCGCCGCCGATCGGCTATTCCGAGCGCGACCGCTGGCGCTCGGCTTTGTAACAAAAGCGCGACCGCCGCGAAAAAGCGGGGCCCCTGCCGCGCCTTTCGTCATTGCATCAGGGCTAGGCCCGACCCGCGCGGCGGCTTATCTTGGCGCCAGATCCCGCAAGGAGGCGGACATGCTCAATTTCCTGCGCAAGGCCGACCGGCCCGCCAGCGCCGCCGAGGCGCTGCCTGGACGCGGCGCGCCCATCGCCACCGCCGAGACCCATTTCGTCAATGGCCGTCCCCTGAAAGGGCCCTATCCGGCCGGCCTCGAGACGGCGATTTTCGCAATGGGCTGCTTTTGGGGCGCCGAACGCAAATTCTGGCAGGCGGGCGAGGGCGTCTACGTCACCGCCGCCGGCTATAGCGGCGGCTTTACGCCGAACCCGACTTATGAGGAGACCTGCACCGGCCGCACCGGGCACGCCGAGGCGGTGCTCGTCGTCTTCGATCCCAAGACGATGTCCTACGAGACCTTGTTGCGGCTCTTCTGGGAGAATCACGATCCGACCCAAGGCATGCGCCAAGGAAACGACGTCGGCTCGCAATACCGGTCCGCCATCTATGCGACCAGCCCGGCGCAGCTCGCCGCGGCCAAGGCTTCGGCAAAGGCGTATGGCGAAGCCTTGAAGGCGCAAGGTTATGGGCCGATCACGACCGAAATCGAGGAGGCGGGCCCCTTCTATTTCGCGGAAGCCTATCACCAGCAATATCTCGCCAAGAATCCCGGCGGCTATTGCGGCCTAGGCGGCACGGGCGTCTCCTGCCCGGTCGGCGTCGGCAGGACGGCGGCTTGACCTCAGGCGACGCGGCGGCCGCGTCGGCCGCGCCAGCGCTTGCGGATCGGCCAGGCGACGAGATGGGTTAGGCTCCAGCCGACGACCAATCCGGCTGCGCCGATGACGAAGGCCTCAGTCGTTACAGGCAGCGCCGGCTCGAAGTCGCGCCAGGCTTGGGCCATCGTCGCCGGATCAAAATTCTCGATCAGCGCGACGAGCCGCGTCACCGGCCCAGCCTCGGCGAAGGCCTGCTTCTGCCGCGACAGGCGCTCGGCCCGGTCGACCTCCTCAGTCATCGCCTCGGCCCGCTCGCGGGCGAGCGGATCGTCGTTGCGCTCGAGCCGCGATAAGCCCTGCTCGCGGGTCAATGATTGCCTCTGCGCCTCAGCGTCGAACTCGGCGATCATCCGGTTGAGCTCGTCGAGCGCGCCGCCGAGGCGCTGACGATATTGCTGCGCGAATTCCGGCCATTGCGCGCCGACGACCGCGAAAAGAAGGCCGATCGCGACAGCGAGCCGACGGGTGATCACTCAGCGCCTCCGAAGCGCTCGAAGCCTTAGCGCAGCCGACACGCTAGCCGAGGCGGCTTTCCCTGTCATGACGCGCGCGACGCCCGGCTCAGCCCGCGCCCAAGCGATTGACGGCGCCTGGCAAATCACGCCCTATGACGCTGCGGTGATTTAAAAGATCGCCTCGCGCGGGGGCTCGACCCATGATTAAGGACGGCCGCCTGGCTGCGACGCCGAAACTGTGGCCGCTCTTTCGCGGCTTCGCCGGCTGGCGTCCCGCCGATCTCGGTCCCGATCTCGTCGCCGGGCTGACCCTCGCGGCGATCGCCATCCCGGAGCAGATGGCGACGGCGCGGCTCGGCAATTTCACGCCCGAGATCGGCTTTGTCGCAATCATCGCCGGCGCGGTCGGCTTCGCCCTTTTCGGCGCGAACCGGGCGCTGTCGGTCGGCGCTGATTCGACGATCACGCCGATTTTCGCCGGCTCGCTTGCTGCTTACGCAGCGGCGGGCTCGCCCGATTACGCCGCGCTCGCCATGGCGCTGGCGCTAATGGTCGGCGGCCTCGTGCTGCTCGGCGGCCTGTTCCGGCTTGGCTGGATCGCCGACCTCCTGTCGATCCCGGTGACGACCGGTTTTCTGGCCGGCATAGCCGGCCACATCATCCTGTCGCAAGCGCCGGCCGTGCTTGGCGTTCCGGCGCCGGAAGGCTCCTTCGTCGATAAGCTCGCCGCGCTCGCGGCGGCGCTGCCGCGGGCCAATCTTCTCACATTCGTCATCGGCTTGGGCGTGCTCGCCGCCATGCTCATCGGCGAGAGGATCAATCCGCGCATTCCTTCCGCGCTGATCGGCCTCGCCGTTGCGACGATCCTCGTCGCCTTGTTCGGCCTCGAAGGCAAGGGCGTCGCCACGATCGGCGAGCTCGGCGCGGTTCGCCTGCGGGTCGCAGCGCCCGAGATCGGCCTTGACAACATCTTGAGGATCGCCCCGCTCGCGGTGATCGTCGCCCTCATCGTGATGGTGCAGACCGCGGCGACCACGCGGGCCTTTGTCGGCGACCCGGACAAAGGCGTCGACGTGAACCGCGACTTCATCGGCGCTGGCGCCGCGAGCCTCCTCGCCGGCTTCATCGGCGCCTTTCCGCTCAACGCCAGCCCGCCGCGCACCGCAATCGTGGTCGAGACCGGCGGGCGCTCGCAAGGCGCGTCGCTTATCTGCGCGGCCATCGTGCTCCTCCTCGCCGCGTTCGGCGCAGCGCTCCTCACTCATGCGCCCTATGCAGCGCTGGCCGGCGTACTGTTGTTCGTCGCCCAAAGAATCATTCGCGTTAACACCTTCGCCGCAGTCTGGCGCCAGAGCCGGGCCGAATTCGCGCTGATCGTCGCGACGATGATCGCCATCCTGATCTTTCCGATTCAACAGGGCGTCAGCCTCGGCATCATCCTGTCGTTGCTGCACGGCATCTGGACGACGACGCGGGCGCGGCCGATCGAGTTCGTTCGCCTTCCCGGCACCTCGATCTGGTGGCCGAAAGATCTGGCGCCGGAAGGCGAAACGACGTCCGGCGCGCTGGTCGTCGGGTTCCAGGCGCCGCTCTCGTTCCTCAACGCTTATGATTTCGATCAGGCGCTGCAGCAATTGGTCAACGCGCATAAGGACGTCAAGCTGCTGGTGATCGAAGCGGCGAATGTCGTCGAGGTCGATTTCACAGCGGCGCAGGTGCTCGCCGCCGCGATTGCGCGGCTGCGCAAGCAAGGGCTCGACATCGCCTTCGCCCGGCTCGAATCGACCCGCGCGCAGGACGCGTTCGAGCGTTTCGGCCTCAGGCGCCTGCTCGGGCCGGATCATCTCTTCCACAGCGTCGAGGAGGCGCTGAACGCGCTCGCGCCGAGATAGGCTCGTCATTGCAGCGGCGAAGCAATGGCGGCTTAATCAGTCGTTGCGTCGTCGTCGCGTCACGCCTGCGCGACAAAATTGCGAAAAGGACGACAGGAGCAGCGCCCATGAAAATTCGACGGCCGGAGATCGGATTCGCCGCCCTTCTCGCCGGCGTGGCCCTCTCGGTCGGATCGGGCGCCGCGCAAGAAGCGCCCAAGCCCGTTCCGGGCCTCGACAAGATCAATCACATCATCGTCCTCTATCTCGAGAATCGCAGCTTCGACAATCTCTACGGCCTGTTTCCCGGCGCCGAGGGGATCGGCGAAGCCGGCGCGGCGGCGACTCAAGTCGATCGCGACGGCAAGCCCTATGACAAGCTGCCGCCGGTCCGGAACACCGAGGCGAGGGACCCGGAAACCAAGCAGCCGGCCATCGATACGCGTTTCCCGATCGGCCTGCCGAACGGCCCCTTCCGCTCAGAACCTTACGCCGGCCTCGAACAGGTCACGGGCGACGCCGTTCACCGGTATTACCAAGAGCAATTGCAGATCGACGGCGGCAAGATGGACAAGTACGTCGCTTGGACCGACGCCGGCAGCCTCGTCATGAGCTACTTCGACGGTTCGGTCGCGCCGCTCTGGCGCTACGCCAAGGAATTCACGCTGATGGACCATTTCCATCACGCGGCTTTCGGCGGCTCGTTCTTCAATCATATTTTCATGATCTGCGCCTGCGCGCCCCGCTACGACGGCGCTCCAGCTTCGCTGGTTGCGCGGCTCGATGATAAAGGCGAGTTGGTCAAGGACGGCGCGGTCACGCCTGACGGCTACGCCGTCAACACGCTGCTGCCGCTCAATGGCCCGCATCCGGCGAAGGTCAAGCCTGACCTCCTTTTGCCCGTCCAGAACAGCGTGACGATCGGCGACCGGCTCGATGAAAAGGGCGTCGACTGGGCCTGGTATTCCGGCGGGTGGGACGCCGCCGTCGCCGGCCATCCGGGACCGCTGTTCCAGTTCCATCACCAGCCCTTCGCCTATTTCGCCCATTACGCGCTCGGAACGCCAGGCGCCAAAGCGCATCTCAGGGACGAGACGGATTTCATCGCGGGGATCGAGAAGGGCGAATTGCCGCCGGTCGTCTTCTTCAAGCCGAGCGGCGAGGATAACGAGCATCCCGGCTATTCCAGCGTGCTCGCCGGCGAATATCACACGGCGCTGCTGGTGCGGCTCATCCAGCAAAGCCCGCTCTGGAAGGACAGTTTGATCATCGTCACCTATGACGAGAATGGCGGGCTTTGGGATCACGTCGCGCCGCCCAAGGTCGACCGCTGGGGCCCAGGAACGCGCGTGCCGGCCATCGTCATTTCTCCGTTCGCCAAAAAGGGCTTCGTCGATCACACGGTTTATGACACGACCGCCATTCTGAAACTGATCGAGACGCGCTTCGGCGTGCAGCCGCTGGGCCCGCGGGACGCCGCCGCTGGCGACCTGACGACGGCGCTCGATTTGCAGTAAGATTGGCGCATGAACCCGATCCCGATCGGCGTGGTCGTCGTCTCGGACCGCGCCAGCCAAGGCGTTTACGAAGACAAGGGCGGCCCGGGAATCGAAGCGGCGCTCGCCGCAATTCTCGCGACGGCGTGGCGACCGGTGCGCCGTCTCATCCCGGACGAGCGGCCGGCGATCGAAGCGGCGCTGCGCGATCTCGCCGATATCGAAAAATGCTCGCTGATTTTGACCACCGGCGGCACCGGGCCGGCGCCCCGCGACGTGACCCCTGAAGCGACCGAAGCGGTTTGCGAGCGCCTGCTGCCCGGCTTCGGCGAATTGATGCGGACCAGGAGCCTCCTCGAAGTGCCGACGGCGATCCTGTCGCGCCAACTCGCCGGCACGCGCGGATCGTCCCTCATCGTCAATCTTCCCGGCAAGCCAAGCGCCATCCGAACCTGCCTCGACGCGGTCTTCCCGGCGATCCCCTATTGCCTCGACCTCATCGGCGGCGCGCGGCTGGAGACAAACCCGGACGTGTGCAAGGCGTTCAGGCCGAAGGGATAAGCGACCGTGGCCGACGAACGCGATATTGACGCCCTAAAGGAGCTCGGCGCGGGCCGGACGGCGCCCGAGAGCGTCGCTGCGCTTTATCATCAAGCCTTCGCGGAATTCGGCGCTAAGTTTCTGTGGAGTCGCAAGCCCTCGGACCGTCCGACCATCGCTCAGGCTCTGGTCGTGGCCGAGAGCTTACGTCGCGAAGGCGGTATGCAGGCGCGCCCGTTGGCGGCGCGGATCGAAGAGGCCTGCCGTGCCGCTCTCTAGGGTACAGGCAGAGGTTCTCTCACTCCTCGCCGCTCACCGAAATCCTGAAAGTTACGTCGCTGGCGCCGCTGCGCTCAACCGCGACGGGCCTCGATACTCTGAAGACGTGGACATTTTTCACGACCGCGAAGAGAGCGTTGCGCTCGCCGCGGAGGCGGATGCAACGCTGCTTAAAAAAAATGGCTTCGCCGTAGAATGGCTGCGGCGCGAGCCTGGACTCTACGCCGCCGTCGCCACGCGCAGCGGGGAGAGCGCCAGATTTGAATGGGCGCGCGACAGCGACTTTCGCTTTTTTCCAGCGGTGCGCGACGCGTTATTCGGTTACAGGCTTCACGTTTTCGATCTCGCGACGAACAAAGCATTGGCTGCGGCTGGACGGCGCGAACCGCGCGATGTCCTTGATTTGCTTTTCATACATGAGCGCCACATTCCGCTCGGCGCAGTCATATGGGCCGCTGTCGCCAAAGACCCTGGCTATTCGCCGGAAAGTCTCATCGCTGAAATCCGTCGCAACGCTCGCTACCGCGCCGACGACTATGCGGACCTGGCCGTGACTGCCTCGATCGACGCCGCCTTGGTCGCGCGCCAAATGAAACAAGTCCTCAAGCAAGCCGAATCCTTTGTGAAAATGATGCCGGCCGGCAAGGAAGGGTTGGTCTACCTCCGCGATGGAGAACCGGTATTGCCCGATCCCACACGATTGGACAGTTACATCGAGCACGCTGGCCGCCGAGGCGGCCATTGGCCGTCATCTTCGGAAATCGGTAGCGCGATGCTGCGCGCCAATGAAGGGAATGCCTGAGCGGCCCTCCGAGCCGACCTTGCCCTTGCTTACCGCTGGTGCGGACCGCACCAGCCCGGCAGATACTCCGCCTCGGGCGATTTGGCGAACTCCAGAGCCTTCTCCAGCGCCGTGGAGAAATCCTTCTCCACCGCCTTGGGCTTGATCCGCCGGCGGAGGAAGTCCGCCCACAGGAACTCCGAGAACGGCGTCGTATCCTTCGCGTAGCCGCCGACGCGGCGCAGCTCGCCGGCGAGCGAGCGGAACGGATCGTCCTTCAATCCCTTGATCGATTTCGGCAGATCGGCGAATTCGCGCCGCCGACCGCGCGCGTCGTACGGATGGGCCCAGGCGCGAAAATCGAGCACTGTCCAGAACGCGCCTTCGTCCAGCTTCGAGAGGTCGATGATGACGGTGACGAAGACCTCCTTTTGGCCCTCGTCGTACAGCGCCCGCGCCAGATGATGATGATCGATGACGAAATGCTCGCGGCCGGGCCCGAGGATCGTCGGAATCATATGCGCGCGGAGGAATTCGAGGCGCTTCGTCGCATCGTGCTGGCGCCAGGCTTGACGCTTCTCCGACACCTCCCGCATGCCGACCGTCATCTGCGTCGGTCGCAAATCGGCGATCGGCGTCGAATGCAGAACCGGCTCGCGTATTTCGTAGGTCATGAGACGCCCCCGATGAATGACCGCGTCGCGAGCCTGTCGCAACCACGGCATGCGGTCAACGCGCCCGTACCGTCTTATTGGCTGATCGCTAGGCGCCTTCGAGCAGCTTGCGCGCTTTGACGAGATCGGCGCCGACCATCTCCATGAAAGCGCGAACTCGCGCGGCCTGGCGCAGATCGGGATGGGTCAAAATCCAAAGATCGATGTCGAGATCGGGCAGCGGCGCGCCGACGCGCGCCAAATCGGCGCGATGGTCGCCGACGAAACAAGGCAAGAGGCCGGCGCCGCCGCCGGCCGCCACCGCTTCGGCCATGCTGAGGACCGAATTGACGCGCCAGACTTGGCGCTTCGCGCCGATCTTGCGCTCCATCCATCTCTTGCCGACATGGGCGCTGAAATTGTCGCCGAAGCCGATGAACGGCGCCTTTTCGATCGCCTCGCCGCCGAGTTCGGCGAGGAGCTGCGGGCTGCAATAGACCGCCCAGCGAATCGGCCCGATCCGCCTCCCGACCAGGATTTCAGGCGGCTCGTTGGTGGCTCTGATCGCCACGTCGGCGTCGCGCCGCGACAGGTTGAGATTTTGCGCGGCGAGGATCACGTCGAGATGGACGCCGGGATAGCTGGCGCGAAACCGCGCCAGCATCGGCGCGAGAAGGTAAACCGCGACCGAGTCGACCGTGGTGACGCGCAATTCGCCGGTCGGTTTGACGTCGCGGCCGGCGACATGGCGCTCGAATTCGATGATCGATTCGGCCATCGAGGCGGCGAGCGCGACCATTTCTTCGCCGGCCGGGGTTGGCTCGTAGCCGGCGCGCGAGCGCTCGAAGAGTTGCGCGCCGAGCGTCGCCTCGATCGCGCCGAGACGGCGGAACACGGTCGAATGGTTCAAGCCGAGCGCCTCGGCCGCGCCGACCAGCGAGCGCGAATCCGCGATCGCCTTAACCAAGCGGAACTCGTCCCAATTCAAAGGCGAATTCATGGACTTCTTCAGGCCTTTAGCGCACGAAGGCATCCTTGCCACGTTCGCTGGCTTATTTGCAAGCGCCGCCAACCTTCCGTCTGCAATTTGAGAAGATCGGGGACAAAGGCCAGTTTCGGCCAATGGCGCGCTTTCCCGTTAACCGAATCGGCCTATTCTCGCCTGGTCGTTAACAGCAGAAAGGAGGTGATCCAGTGTCTCATTGTCCATCGCCGCGAAGGATTTCGAAGACCTGGGTTATTATCCGCGCGAGGCTAGACCGCGCGTAAGGCGCCCAGGACTTCGAAGCGATCTTTACGCGGTCGCGACAATGGAAGGGCCGTCCTCCAGGGCGGCCTTTCTTTTTGGCTCGGATCGGCCAATTGCGCGGGACTCGTCGGCGGCCCGCGCCACTCGACCGACTCAGTCGTATTCTTCAAGCTCAATCCTCGAACCGCTCGCTCGTCCCCCTCGGCCGCGGCGGCGCGATTGCGGCGTCGGGCTCGCGCTTGCCTAAGCCAGAATCGCGAAAGCGATTGACGATCGGATAGCGTCGGTCTCTCCCGAAATTCTTCGAGGTCACCTTCACGCCCGGCGCGGATTGGCGGCGCTTGTATTCGGCGAGGTAGAGGAGGCGCTCGACCTTCTTCACCGTTTCCGGATCGTAGCCCTGCGCGACGATGTCGGCGACCCGCATCTCCTTCTCGACGAGGCTCTCGAGGATTGCGTCCAGCGCTGGGTAAGGCGGCAGCGAATCTTGGTCCTTTTGATTCTCGCGCAGTTCCGCGCTCGGAGCTTTCGCGATGATGTTCTTTGGAATGACTTCGCCGTCCGGCCCGCGCGCGCCGAACGGCCGCCAACGGTTGCGCAAGGCGGCGAGGCGGAAGATTTGCGTCTTGTAGAGATCCTTGAGCGGATTGAAGCCGCCGTTCATGTCGCCGTACAGCGTGGCGTAGCCGACCGACATTTCCGATTTGTTGCCGGTCGTCGCCAGCATCGCGCCGAGCTTGTTGGAGACCGACATCAGGATCAGTCCGCGCGTCCGGCTCTGGATGTTCTCTTCGGTGACGTCGCGCGATCGCCCGCCAAACAACGGCTGCAAGGCGGCTTCGGTCGCTTCGACCGGTCCGGCGATCGGGATCGTGTCATAGCGAAGCTTCAGCGCCTCGGCGCAGGCGGCCGCGTCGTTGATCGATTCGTTCGAAGTGAAGCGGTAGGGCAGCATGACCGCATGCACGCGTTCGGCGCCGAGCGCATCGACGGCCATGGCCGCGCACAGAGCCGAATCGACGCCGCCCGAAAGGCCAAGGACGACGCCGGGAAAGCGATTCTTCTCGACGTAATCGCGCAAGCCGAGCACGCAAGCCGCATAATCGGCTTGGTCGCCTTCTTCGACGATCTCGCGCGGCCCCTCGATGCAGCGCCAGCCTTCGCTTTGCCGGGACCAGACCGTGCGCGCGACCTTTTCGCGAAAAGCCGGCAATTGGAAAGCGAGCGTACGATCGGCGTTCAGCGCAAAAGAGGCGCCTTCGAAGACGAGTTCGTCCTGACCGCCGACCTGATTGAGATAGATCAGCGGCAAGCCGCTCTCGACAACGCGATTGACGGCGATATTGAGCCGCGTCCCGACCTTGTCGCGCTCATAGGGCGAGGCGTTCGGCACGAGCAGGATTTCGCCGCCGGTCTCGGCGATGCATTCGACCGGCTCCGGCCCCCAAATGTCCTCGCAGATCGGCACGCCGATCCGAACGCCGCGAAAGACGATCGGCCCTGGCGCCGGGCCTGGCTTGAACACGCGCTTTTCGTCGAAGACGCCGTAATTGGGCAGATCGACCTTGAAGCGCACGGCCTCGATGCGGCCATTGTCGAGCAAGGCGTAGGCGTTGTAGAGCGCCCCGTCCTCCGCCCAGGGCAGGCCGACGAGCAAAGCCGGGCCGCCATCCGCGGTCTCGCGCGCCAAGGCTTCGCAAGCGGCGCGGCAAGCTTCTTGGAAAGCCGGCTTCAGCGCCAGGTCTTCGGGCGGATAGCCAGACAGAAACAGCTCCGACGACATCAGAATGTCGGCGCCGAAGGCGGCCGCCTCGGCGCGCGCGCGGCTGAGGCGTTCCGCGTTTCCGTCGATATCGCCGACAGTCGCGTTGAGTTGGCCAAGAGCGATGACGAGGCGATCGGCGGGGGGCATGGGCTCGCTTTAGCGCGGCGGGCGGAGAGCGGCAATCGCGGACGATGCGGGTCCGCCGCGCGAACGGCGCAGCTGGGCCGTCCGTCACGGCCCCGTTGCGTCGCTGGCCCGACCCGGGCATTGTCGCCGCTAAAAACCGCGCTTCGCACGGCGTTCGTCTGAAGGGGTCGGGACATGCGCAGCCTCATTGCCCTGTTGATCCTTTTCGCGGCGCTCGCCGCTGGCGCAACGACGCCCGAGCAGGCTTATCTCGCGGCCCGCGATCAGGCCATCGCGGCGCTGAAGAAGACGCCGGAGGCGAAGCAAGACGCCGAAGAGCGTCGTCTGCGCGCCCGCCTCGAACAGCAACTGAAGAGCCTGGTCAATCCGCCGCAGCTCGACGGCTTCCCCGGCCCGGCGACGATGAGCCCTGAAACATTGCTGGACCACGACGAAGGTTTCGGGGCGCTCGACGGGATCAGTCGGCGCGGCAAGGATCCAACGAGCCGCGTGCTCGTGACGACCGACGGCCTGCTCCGATCGTGGCTGAAGGAGCACAAGACCTTTTGGGAGGGGGACGCGAATCCGCCAACCGAGCCGGAAGCGGCGTTCCGCTCCGAAGTTTTCTACACGCAGGCGGTCAACGACGACGCAGCCTTCTCGATCTTCGCCGATTTGCCGATCCGTAAGCCGGACGGAGCGGCGAGCGCGGTCGCGCTCCTCGTCGCAGAATCGCAAGACGTCGCCGTCGAGCCGCCGGGCGAAATCGCGGTCGCCCTGTCGAAAGGCGGCAAAGTCTTCATCGCCGTCGTCACGGCCAAGGCCAAGCCTACGCCGATCGCCGCTTGCGACGCGATCTGGAAAGCCTTCGAGGCGAAGAGCGCAGCCCCCAGCGATTCCGCGCAAAAGGATGATAAAGGCGCCGCCGAATCAATCGACCCGAGCGAGCAGGCGGCGGCCGCGGTCCATAAATGCTGGTTCGAAAAGGCGAGCGGCGCGCCGGAATTTCCGGCGCTGACCGAGCAAGCGCAACGGCTGATCGACGGTTTCGCCGCACGCTGACGCGAACCCTCCGCTCGCCTCGACGCGCGACGTCGCGAGCCGCGCTACGACCGCAAACGGTGGAAGAAAACGAGCCGCGCGGCCGCCTGTATCGGCCGCGAGCCGATGAGGAGATTGAAGGCCAAGTCGCTCTGAAAATGATCGTAGAACCAGCGCAGCGCGCGTTTTGTCCGGAACCGCGGATAAGTCTCGACGAACCATCGGCTGGGGTCGTCGCATTCGCCTGCGGCGAAGGCCGCAATGGCGCGCCCGGCCGCCTCGCCGTGCTTGATCGCCGTGTGGATGCCGCCCGCGGTCACGGGCGAGACCATTCCGGCCGAATCGCCGACGAGCAAGACGCGTTCAGCCGCGACCGGATCGACCACCCCGCCGCAAGGTATGTAGCCGGCGCGAATGTGGCTCGGCTTGATCCGCCGCACGTCGACAACCGGGGCGATCTTGTCGATGAACGCCGAGAACGCCGCTTTCGCCGCGCCGGGCGCGGCCGCGCGGCGCGCCAACCCGATTTGGGCAATTCCGACGCCGGCGACGACCCAACCGATATAGCCCGGCGCAAGCCGGCGATCGATGAAGCAATGAAGGCGATCGGGTTCGGCGATCTCGAGATTCTCGTATTCGCATTCGACGCCGAACAAGAATTTCCGGTTCTCGCCCAGCGCGAGATCGCGGGCGACGCGAGACTTTGGGCCATCCGCCCCGACCAGATAGCTCGTCCGGCCAAATCCATCGACCCGAAATCCGTCGCCCTCGCGCCGCGCCTTCGTGTACGTCGCGCCGAGACGCATGTTCGCGCCGATTTGCCGGCATCGCTCCGCCATCCAGCGCAGGGCCTGCGGCGTATCGGTGGCGAGGAAGTAATAGCCGGGCGCGTTCAGCGCGACCGAACGCATATCCGGCGCATAGAGGCGCACGCCGTCGATCCGTCTCGTCAGCTCGCGCGGCAATTCGCCGAGCCAGCCGCCGTCGTCGATTACGTCGCGGACCAGGACGCCCGTCGTGTGCAGCCTCTCGCCGGGATCGGCCTTTCTCTCCAGCACTTGCGTCGCAACGCCCCGCTCGGCGAGACTCATCGCGCAAGAAAGCCCGGCGAAGCTCGCGCCGACAATCGTGCACTCGAAAGCAGGTCCGGGAATGAGCCCCACGCGGAAATTCCGGTTTTCGACGGGTTGCGATTCGTAAACGCTTTTGGGCGCTCAGCGCGGCTCCGATGTTTGAAAATTATCTGCTTGGCGTCGTCCGCGACTCTGCCGGCGAGCAGATCCCGGCGAGCGCCGCGATGAACACGGTCGCCGCCGCGACGAGGTAAAAGATGCCGGCGAGCGAAGTCGCTTGCGCGACGAAGCCGAAGAGCGGCGGCGCGGCGAGCAAACCGGCATAGCCGAGAGTCGATACGGCGGCGATCTGGGTTTCTGGGCGCGGCATCGCCCCGGCCGCGCTGAACAGGACGGGGACCATGTTGGAGAAGCCGAAGCCGGTCAGCGCATAGCCGGCGACGGCGACGTCGAGCCGGTTCGAGAGCGGCCCGGCCAGCAAGCCGATGAAGACAAGAACGCAGCCGCCGCGCACCAACGCTGCGCCGTCGACGCTCTTTCGAATGCGATCGCCGCAAAATCGGCCGACCGCCATAGCGCCGGAGAAGACGGCGTAGCCGATATTGGCGCGATCGATCGCGGCGCCGAGGCTGTCGCGGAGATAGATCGCCGCCCAATCGAGCACCGCGCCCTCGCCGCTGAAGCAGAGCGCCGCCATCACGCCGACGAGGAGACCAGGTAGGCTCGGCCGTAGCGCGAGTCGCTTGGCTCCCGTCGCTTCGGCTTGTCGCTCCTCGCGGCGTAGCCGCGCCTGGCCGACAGCGAACAATACGGCGAGCAAAGCGGCCATCACGAGGCCTTGCCATCCCCCCTCGACAAAGTGCAGCAGCAGCGTTCCAATTCCGGCGCCGGTGAGGCCGCCCATGCTCCACGTGCCGTGAAAGGAGGACATGTACGGTCGCTTCGCCCGCCTTTCGGCTTCGGCCGCGGCGACGTTCATCGCCACGTCCATGACGCCGCCACTCGCGCCGAAGAGAAAGAGGATCGCGGCAAGCTCCGGCGCGCTCGCGGCGATGCAAGCCAGAGGCAGAAGGATGCAAAAGACGACGCCGCTGATCCGTACGAGCGCTGCTGCGCCGATCCGGTGCAACATCCAGCCGCTCGCCGCCATCGCGGCGATCGCGCCGAGCCCGACCATGAACAGCGCTCCGCCCAGCGCCGAAGGATCAAGGCCCAAGCGCAGCTTGGCGAGCGGGATTTGCGTCGCCCAGACGCCGTAAATCGCGCCATTGACGAAGAACATCGCGGCGATCGGCGCCCAAACCGGCCAGCCGGCGACGGGATCGGGATTCGGGCGCGTCAAGCGCTCGCCTGCCGAAGGTTCGGCCGGCCTCATTGAAATCTCACCTGCTGGCGCGCGAGCTCCTTTTGGATCTGCGCCATATTCAGCCGGTCGAGCGCCTCCCCGCTCCTGACCGACAGCGCCGCCGCGATTCCCGCCCCCTGGCCGGTCACCGCGCAGCACGCCATGTTGCGCGTCGCGGCATGGGCGATGCGCTCGCCGCCGATGGCGCGGCCGGCGACCAGCAGGTTCTCGATCCGCTTCGGCAGCAGCGCGCGGTAAGGGATATGCATGTAACGTCCGGTCGTCGGCAGGATGAGCACGCCGTAACCGTCGATGAATTCGGGATATATGCCGATCGAATCTTCGAACCGGGCCTCGTTGCGCACATCCTGTTCGCTTAGATTGTAGACGGCGTCGATCTTGCGCGTGTCTCGAATGCCGATCGTCATGCCGAAATTCCGCAGGCGCGCCTTCGCGCAACCCGGCGCGTAGCGGCGCAAGGCTTCGATGGCGAGCATCGCTTGCCGCCGGCCTTCGATCTCGAAGCGCGTCAAACTGTCCGGATCGGTCCCATCGCAGCCGGCGAGGTGAACGAGGTTCATATAGGTGAGTTCGCCGCTCTCGTGCAGCGCGCCCCAAGTCCCGCCGATCGTATTGAGATGGGCGGGGATGAGGCCGGCTTCGATCGCTTTCTGGAAAGGCTTGCTCAAGAAGGGCGAGAACATCTTATCCTCCTTGCCGGAGGTCTCGACTTTCCATTCGCCTGTCGACCAGTCGCCATATGTTTGTGGATCGGCGGTGACGCCGTCCAGAAAGGCGCGCTTGTCGATTCCGGCGAGATGGAACATCACCGAGGCGGCCTGCATCTTTTCGACCGGCGTCTTGAAGGTCGGCGCGCCGGCGCGATGCGCGATATCGGCGTCGCCGGTCGCGTCGATGACGCGCTTGGCGAGGATCGCCTCGCGGCCGGCCTTCGATTCGACGATGATCCCTTTTATGGCGTCGCCGTCCATGACCGGCGCGACGGATAGGCGGTGCAGCATCGGCTTGACGCCAGCCTCCTCGACCAGACGGTCGGCGACCAGTTTGAAGCCTTCGGAATCGAGCTCGTAGCTCAACGATTGGCTCTCGGGCGAGGCCGCGCCCATCGCTTTGGCCCGCTCTTCGAATTCGCGGCCGATTCCGCCAGCCTCGACCGTGGCCTCATGCCTGTACCAAGCGAAGCCTTCGACGCCGACGACGGTGATGTTGCCGCCGAAACAGCCGAAGCGCTCGATCAGGGCGACCTCGACGCCGGCGCGCGCCGCCGCCAAAGCCGCCGCCAGCCCGCCCGGTCCCGAGCCGACGACCAGCACGTCGGTTTCATGGACCACCTCCACCTGACGCGCGGGCTCTTCGATGAAAGCCGTTGGGTTTGGCATTGACGTCCTCAGAGGCAGGCCGCAGTCATACGAGGTTGACTGCCGAGCTGGCGAGTATTACTTATATTTAGTCAGTAATACGAGAAATACGATGGCTACGACGGTTACCGTCAAAGGGCAAGTCACTCTGCCCAAGGCTGTGCGGCAAGCCGCCGGCATTCGCCCACGCGATCGGGTCACGGTTCGCGTTCGGCCGGAGGGCGGCGTCATCGTCGAGGCGGTCGCGAGCTGCGAGGGCGCGAGCGTCTATCTTCAGCACCTCGAAGCGGTCAGTCGGCGAAGGTCGATCCGAAACATGATCACGGACGAGTTGATGGCGATGACACGAGGCGACGCGCTCCGGTAATACTCTTTATGAAATATAGGCATGCGTCATGGCTACGACAGTCACTGTCAAAGGGCAGGTCACCCTGCCGAAAGCGGCGCGCGAAGCGGCCGGCATTCGACCGGGCGACAGGGTCGTCGTACGCGCCCGGCCGGAAGGAGGCCTGATCGTCGAGCGTGAAACATCGGAGCCGGATCCGCAAACGGTTGCAGAGAATATAAAGCGGATCGATCGTGCAATCGCAGGGCTGCGTTCGTCGGCGATCGACCGAAGCATGAGCGCCGACGAATGGATGAAACTGCTCAGGGGCGATGATTGACGTTCGTTGACACGAATGTCCTCCTTGACCTCGTCCTGGGCGATCGCGTTTGGCTCGAGCGATCGCGAGCGGCCCTCGCCCGCCGCCAAGCTCTCGGGCGGATATTCATCGTCGACGCTGTTTTTGCCGAAACCTCTGTTCCGTTCGACGCCGCGAACGAATGCGAACAATTTCTCGACAAACTCGACATCGAGCGGCGCACGATGTCGCCTGAGGCGCTTTGGCGCGCGGGACAGGCGTTTCGCGCTTACCGGCGTCGCGGCGGAATCAAGACTTACGTGCTCGCGGACTTCTTTGTCGGCGCGCAGGCGGATGTTGACCGGCTTGCTCTCTTGACGCGCGATTTCAAGCGGTATCGAACCTACTTTCCGCAGGTTCAGATCATCTCGCCTTAGCTCTACTCCGCCGCCTCGACATGCTTGACGCCGGCCGCCAGCCGCTCGGCCTTGAGCAGCTCCGCGACCAGGAAAGCGACCTCGATCGCCTGCTCGGCGTTGAGCCGCGGGTCGCAATAGGTGTGATAGCGGTCGTGCAGGTCGGCCTCGCTGATCGCGCGGGCGCCGCCGGTGCATTCGGTCACGTCCTTGCCGGTCATCTCGAGATGGACGCCGCCGGCGTAACTGCCCTCGGCGCGATGGACGGCGAAGAAGCTCTTGATTTCGCCGACGATGCGCTCGAACGGCCGCGTCTTGTAGCCCGACGCGGATTTGATCGTGTTGCCGTGCATCGGATCGCAGGACCACAAGACCTTGCGCCCTTCGCGTTTCACCGCGCGAATCAGCGGCGGCAGATGCGCCTCGACCTTGTCGGCGCCGAAGCGGCAGATCAGCGTCAGCCGGCCCGGCTCCTGTTCGGGATCGAGCGCGTCGATGAGGCGGATCAAATCGTCCGGCTTGAGGCTCGGCCCGCATTTGAGGCCGATCGGGTTCTTCACGCCGCGGCAATATTCGACATGCGCGCCGTTAAGCTGGCGGGTGCGGTCGCCGATCCAAATCATATGGCCCGACGTCGCGTACCAATCGCCGGTCGTCGAATCGACGCGCGTCATCGCCTGCTCGAAGCCGAGGAGCAAGGCTTCGTGCGAGGTATAGAAATCGGTCGCGCGCAACTCCGGATGGGCCTCGGTGTCGAGGCCGATCGCGCGCATGAAGCCGAGCGTCTCGGTGATCCGGTCGGCGAGTTCCTGATAGCGGCCGGATTGCGGACTGTCCTTGACGAAACCGAGCATCCAGCGATGCACGTTTTCGAGATTGGCGTAGCCGCCGCCGGCGAAGGCGCGCAAAAGGTTCAGCGTCGCCGCCGACTGGCGATAGGCCTCCAATTGCCGGCGCGGATCGGGCTCCCGGGCCTCGGGCGTGAAGCCGATGTCGTTGATGATGTCGCCGCGATAGCTCGGCAATTCGACGCCGCCGATCGTCTCGGTGCCGGCCGAGCGCGGCTTGGCGAATTGGCCGGCGATGCGGCCGACCTTCACCACGGGCGAGGAGCCGGCGAAGGTCATCACCACCGCCATCTGCAGGAAGACGCGGAAGAAATCGCGGATATTGTCGGCGGAATGCTCGGCGAAGCTTTCGGCGCAATCGCCGCCCTGGAGCAGGAAAGCTTCGCCGGCCGCCGCCTTGCCGAGCGCCCGTTTCAGCTTGCGGGCTTCGCCGGCGAAGACCAGCGGCGGAAAGCCGGCGAGCTGCTTTTCGACCTCGGCGAGCGCCTGCGCGTCGCGGTAAACCGGCGCTTGTTCAACCGGTTTTGATCTCCAGCTCTCGGGACTCCAGCGGCTTTCAGCCATAATCGACGCCTTGACTCGAAGTTTGCGGCGCGCCTCCGACCTTAACGGCGTCAGCGGCCTTGCGTTGGGCTTATACACCATGGCGTCGGCTTGGCGATACGAAGCGAGCCGCCCTCAATAGCCGGAGCGCGCCTGATCCCATAGCCGAAGCGCGGAGTGAGAGGCAATGCGCCCGAAATCGCCGTCAGCGGTCAACAAGGTGAGCCCGTGACGTATGCATAGCTGGGCCAAAAGGGCGTCGATCGTCCCGACCTGCTCGCCATTTCGGCGGCAGCGATTGCGCAACTCGGCCGCCTCACTGTGATCATCGCGATCCGGGATCAACAGGGCAACGGCGGCAAATCGGTCCAGGATTTGCGCCCGAGCCTTCGGGCCTGAAAAACCCTGCAGCAATTCTTGAAGGACAATGCCGGTCGTCAGGATCGTCTCGCCACTTTCGATCGCTCGGATCAGCGCCGCAGGTTCCTTGGCCGAAGCAGGGTGATCACGCCGAAACGCAAGGGACCAGACGCTGGTATCGACGAAAAGGCTCACTCCCGGGTCCGATCCGCCTTATAGTCATAGGCGGAATCCCATTCGAGTTTGCCCATCAGATCGAGCAGGCGCTTCTGACGCCTTCGCGCGATGAATTCCTGCAACGCTTTAGTGACCGCAGCCTTTTTGGTCCGCTCGCCGCTCACTTCCCGAGCTTGTTCGATCAGGCGGGGATCAATCGACAGGTTTGTCGCCATGTGTGAATCTCCACACATATAGTTACACAATTGCGACAGGCCGGCAAGGATCGGCGGCCGTCGCGTGAGACCGGCGTTTTCGCCCTATCTCGCGCTGGACGCGTCCAATATAGGAGGACGGCCTAGCCTTTGATTCGAATCCGTCTCTTGTCGCCCTATTCCGCCATCGCCGCCCTGCTCGCCTCAGCCTTCCTGCTGATCGCCGGCAATGGGCTCGTCAACGTGCTCGCGCCTTTGCGCGCCGCGATCGAGGGCTTTCCCGAAATCACGCTCGGCCTGCTCGGCTCGGTTTATTTCGGCGGCATGCTGGCGGGGACATTGGCGACGTCCTTCGTCGTCCGCCGCGCCGGCCATATCCGCGCCTTTTCGGCGCTCGTCGCCGGCGCGGTCGTCACGGTAATTCTGTTGCCCGTCGTCGTCGACCCGGTCGTCTGGCTCATTCTTCGCGGCGGGCTCGGCTTCGTCTTCGCCGGCCTCTATGCGGTGATCGAATCCTGGATCAACGCCAAGGCGACCAATTCCAATCGCGGCGCGCTTTACGGCTTCTACCAGATCGTCGCCTACGCCGCCTCGGCCGGCGGCCAGATGGCGCTGACGCTGCAATCGCCGACCTCCTTTGTCGGCTTCACGATCGGCGGCGCGCTGCTGGCGCTGTCGACCATTCCGCTCGCTTTGACCAACGCCGACGCGCCGATCCCGCCCCGTGTCGCCCGGCTGCGGCTGATCTGGCTGATGAAGTTGTCGCCGGTCGGCGCGCTCGCCGCCTTTCTCGTCGGCGCGACCAATGGCGCCTATGCCGCGCTCGGCCCGGTCTACGCGCTCGGCGTCGGGTTCTCGGCCGGCGCCGTGCCGCTCTTCACCACCGCGGTCACGCTCGGCTCGGCGCTCGGCGTCTACCCGGCCGGCCGGCTGTCGGACCGGATCGACCGGCGGGCGATGATCGCGGCTCTGTCCGGCGTCGGCGCGCTGATCGAGATCGTACTCTGGCGCTTCCGAGGCGGCGAGACCGCCCTCGTCGCGCTCGGCTTCGCCGTTGGCGCGACGACCTTCGCACTCTATACGCTAACCACGTCGCACGCCAATGACCGCGCCAAGGCCGAGCACACGGTGCTGGTTTCGACCGGCCTGCTGTTTCTCTATTGCGCCGGCGCGATTATCGGCCCGATCGTCGCGGCGACGCTGATGCGCGACCAGGGTCCGGGCGCGCTCTACGCCCAGAATTCGGTTCTGCATATCGCGCTCGCGGGCTTCGCGCTTTGGCGGTACGTCAAGCGCCCCCGCGAACGCGCGGCCGCGAAGGATGCAGCCGACGAACTGGCGAACGCCTCGGGGCGGCCGATCGGCTGAAGGTTCAAGTCGGAAGTCGGTCTGCCGCCGCGCGCGACTCGCCGGCCGCTGCGATTTGCGCTATGTTACGGCCATGAACATCCGGGTCACGCGAGCGGCGGAAGGACTCGATCGGCGCGCCTTCACCGTCGCCGAAATCGAGCAGATGACGGCCGCCGGAATCCTCGAGGAGGACGACCGCCTCGAACTGATCGGCGGGGAGCTCGTCCCAATGTCTCCCAAGGGCAATCAGCACGAAATCGTGAAAACGGCTCTGAATCTGTACTGGGCGCGCAAGCTCCCTGCGGATTTGGTGTTCACGACTGAAACCACGTTCAGGCTGAGCCTCGACACTTACCTCGAGCCGGATTTCGTCTTTTACCCGAAGTCGAAGGGACTGAAGGCGCTGAACGGCCAGACCGCGCTGCTCGTCGTCGAGATCGCGGACACCAGCCTCGGTTATGATCTCGGCCGCAAAGCCGATCTCTATAGCGGCTTCGGCGTCGCCGAACTCTGGGTGATCGACGCCGTAAGACTGCGCGCCCACGTCCATCGCGATCCGACGCCGGCCGGCTATGGCTCGATCGTCGAATTTTCGGCCGATCAGCGCCTCGTCCCAGCGGCGACGCCGGCGCTGAGCGTGACCCTCGCAGAGCTTGATCTAGGATAATTTTGCGCGCGCTTTGCCGACGCCGCTATTGACCGCTCAATCCTTCACCACCGAAATGTCCGGGGCGGCCGGATTTTTCATGCCGACGACATGATAGCCGGCGTCGACATGGAGAATCTCGCCGGTCACGCCCGCCGACATCGGCGAGAGGAGATACACCGCGCTCTGGCCGACATCCTCGATCGTCACCGTGCGCCGGAGCGGCGCATTGTACTCGTTCCAGCGCAGAATGTAGCGGAAATCGCCGATGCCTGACGCGGCGAGCGTCTTGATCGGTCCGGCCGAAATCGCGTTGACCCTGATCGCCTTCTCGCCGAGATCGGCGGCGAGATAGCGCACGCTCGCCTCGAGCGCCGCCTTGGCGACGCCCATTACGTTGTAATGCGGCATCCATTTTTCCGCGCCGTAATAGGTGAGCGTCAGCATCGAACCGCCATTCGTCATCAGCTTTTCGGCGCGCTGCGCGACGGCGGTGAAGGAGTAGCAAGAGATCAGCAGCGACTTGCAGAAATTGTCCTCGGTCGTGTCGATGTAGCGGCCGGTCAATTGGTCCTTGTCGGAAAAAGCGATGCAGTGAACGAGGAAATCGAGGCCGCCCCAAAGGTCCTTGGTCGCGGCGAAGACCGCATCGACCGAGGCGGCGTCGGTGACGTCGCAATGGCCGACCACTTCCGCGCCGAGATCCTGAGCGAGCGGGCGCACGCGCTTCTCCAGAGCCTCCCCCTGAAAGGTCAGCGCCAGATCGGCGCCGGCGGCGCGCGCCGCTTTCGCGATGCCGTAGGCGATGGAGCGGTTATTGGCGACGCCCATGATCAGCCCGCGTCGGCCTTTGAGCGGCCCGAAGCTCGCCAATTCCGAGGCCGCCTCGCCCTCAGCCATCGAAAACCTCGCCATATTCATGAACGACCCCGATTCGGCCGGTTAACCGCTCTTTTGAACCCGCATCCTTATCGCTCGCGCCGGCCGCTGGGAAGTCCGGCCCCCTCGGCCTCCCGTCACAAAAAATGTGAGAAATTTCACAGAGCGCCTTGGACCCGCCCGCGCCGCAGTCTAAATCTTGTTAAGGATATTTCGCGTGGGACGCCCGATGTCCGCAATGGGCTGGACGGCCGAATGGCGGGAGGAGGCCCGAGCGCTCGAGCCTTTCGCGCTCGCTGTGGCGCCGGACGCGCGCCTTGCTTGCGACCGCGCCGCGGCGGCGCTGCTCGCGGAAACCCTGATCAGCCGCGCCGTCTTGGCGCTCCATAATGGCGAAGGGCCGCGCGGATTGAGTCGACGCCTGCGTCTCCTCTGCTTGTTCGTGCGCTTTCATCGCCGTCACGCTCGGCTGCGCAGTCTAGGAGAGGACGGCGGCGAGAGCGGCGGCCTGCGCGACGGCTCGCTCTTGGAGCGCGTCGTCGCCGCTATGCCGCTCGAATGGCGCGAGGCTCTCCTCCTCGTCACGCTCGAGCGCCTGCCGCATGTCGAGGCGGCGGCCGTGCTGGAGATCCCGCTGACCACTTTGATCGAGCGCCTCGCCCGCGCCCGCGCAGCTTTGGCCCACGCCTTGGCGGCGCCCATCGCGGCTGCGCCGCCGCGTCGCGTCGGCGCGCCGCATCTGAGGCTGATCAAATGACCGCCAGCGCGTCGCTGGCCCAGGCTTTGGCCTATGTGGACGGGTGCTTGGGGCCGGATCAGAAGCCCGAATTCATGCGGCGATTGGCGGCCGATCCCAGTCTCGCGGCGCGAGTCGAGCAATGGCAGGCCCAGAACGAAGCGATCCGCAGAACTTTCGACGGCAAACGAATTGGCGCGGCCCGAGGCGAGTTCGAGGTCGAATCCCCGGCTCCGGTGCGGGTCGCGCCGGCTTCGCCGCCTCGACGCGAGTTCGGCCGCCGACGCGACTCGTGGGGCGAGGATCTGCGCGAGCGCGGCCCGATGCGAACGGGCGCGGCGTCGGAGCGGGCGCGTCGGCGTCCTTTCGCGGGGCGATTCTTCCGACGCGGCGCCGCGATCCTGGTCGCGACTGCCCTCGGCTTGGCGCTGAGCGCAATCCCTGCGCCGATCGACCCGTCCCCTCAATCGGCTTTCGTCGCGTTCTCCGCCTATCGAACCTTCGCGGGCGAGCCGGCGGAATTCTCCACCGCCGAGGCCGCCGCGCTGGAGCGCTGGCTGCGTCCCCGTTTGGGCGGATGGGTCGCAGTGCCAAATCTCCGCGGCGCCGGCTTCACGCTGATCGGCGGCCGCGTCATTCCCGGCGCGCACGGGCCGGCGGCGTTCGTCCTCTATCGGGACGGCGCGGGGACACGCATCGGCCTTGCGCTCGAATCGGGCGAGGCTCCGCCGAAGACCTTCACGCGCGCCAGCGGGGCCTTACTTGCTGCGGCGCTCGCCGCGCCCAGCTCAGAACAGGCGACCCTCGTCGCCGAAACGGGCGCGGCCGATCTTGACCGCGTGGCTCGCCTGGCCCGCTTTGATCCGGCCTCGCGGCGATAAAACAACGCGTTGATTATAAAGATGAACAGTCGGACGGGCGCCGCGGACCGCCCCGGTTCGGCCAGGCGGCGGCGCCCAACGATTCGCCAAGGAAATCATTTGTTTATTCATGTTGAGTTCATCTTGGGTGAGGCAAATTCGGCGTGATCCTCGCTTCCGAGGATGAAGGGGTGCCCAAGACAATGAAGAAGATCGTTCTCGCCGCCGCCGCGATGGTGGTCGGCCTCGGCATGTCGTCGGCTTTCGCTGAAGACGCCAACGCGCCGGCTCCGGCGCCGATGGTCCATCACCATCATCATCACCACCATGTCGTGCATCATCACATGCACCATCATCACATGGCGCATCATCACATGATGAAGAAGAAGGAGGAGGCGAAGAAGTAAGACGACGCGCTCGCGATCGTCTCTTCCGACCTGATCCCGGCCGCTCGTCGCGGCCGGGTTTTTCATTTGGAGCCTACGATGGCGTCGAGCGCCGCAGGCTCAGGCGAGCCCGGCGCGTGGATTGTATGGCTTCTCGTCGCGCCAACGGCGCATGAGCGCCTCGAGTTCGGCGTCGGTCCCGCCCGGCAACACAATGCGCAATGTCGCAAAGAGATCGCCCGGCGCGCCGTCGCCCGCGGCCGGCAGTCCCTTGCCGCGCAGCCGCAGCACGCGGCCGCTGCTCGCGCCGGGCGGCACCGTGATCTCGATCTCGCCGGTCAATGTCGGCGCGCGCACCTTGGCGCCGAGGACCGCTTCGTAAAGCGTGATCGGCAGATCAAATCTGAGATCGCGGCCATCGACCTTGAACAGCGGATGCGGCGCGTAGCGGATCGTCACCAGCGCGTCGCCCGCAGGACCGCCGCGCGCGCCGTGCTGGCCTTGGCCGCGCAGACGAATCTGTTTGCCCTCTTCGACGCCGACCGGAACGGCGACGTCGAGCGTCTTGCCGGTCGGCAGGGTCACGCGCACGGACCCGCCGGTGGCGGCGAGCGCTAGGGGCACGGTCGCCACGGCGACGACGTCCTCGCCGCGCAGCGATGTGCGGGCGCGCGCGCCGCCGCCTAGGCCGCCCAAGTTGAACAACTCCGACAGGAAATCGGGATCGACGCCGCTTGCGCCGCGCGAAAACTCGCCGTCGCCGAACTCGAAGCTGAAATGCGAAGGATCAGGTCCAGCCCCCTGCCGCGCCCGGCCGCGCCGCGCCCGCATGAAATCTTCGAAGCCCGCGGCGCGCGGCTTGCCCTCGGCGTCGATCTCGCCGCGATCATACTGGGCGCGCTTCTTTTCGTCGCCCAGGATTTCATAAGCCCCGTTGATTTCTGCGAAACGCTCCTTGGCGCGCGGCTCTTTGCTCTGATCGGGATGGAATTTTTTGGCAAGCCGCCGATAGGCCGACTTGATTTCTGCGGCGCTCGCCGTTTTGGCGAGCCCGAGGACGTCATAAGGATCGCGCATGATGAGCCCAGTTCCAAGCGCCGCCCAAAGGCGCGGGCGCTTTTGTCTCGCCCTTCATTTGGGCGGCCGGACCGCCGGACGCAAGAGGAGCGAGCCAGCCTCCGCTACAGCGCCTTCCAAGGCTGCGCCTCGTCGACGGCTACGGCGTCGCCCGCCAACAGGCAGCCGACGCCCTGCAGTGTCTTGGCGCCGTCCTCGGCGTTGATTCGAGCCAGAAAGGCGCGACAGGTGCGGCCGTCCCGTTTGAACGCGCTGGCGACCGGCTGAAACGCGCCGCCATGACCGGAAGCGGGGTTGGACCATTGCTGGGGCGGGTCCTGAATCCCGGACTTCAGCGCCATCGCCAGGCGCGGCTCGGCGATCCGCCAATCGCCCTCGTCGAGCGCGCCGGCGAAGGGCCTGGGTTGGGCCTTGATCGAACCGGTGACGTCGTCGTCGCGCATCAAGGAAGGCAGTGCGATCGAACAGCCGGCGAGAGTCGCAGCGGAAAGCCCGATCGCCGCCCACCGCAAGAAATGGACAAATCCTCTCGGGAAAGCCCCGCCGCGCTCGTCTGAAATCATGAATCGGGTCATATTATGCGACGTCGCTACGGCGGCGTTCAAAGCGCGAACCAATGCGGAGATTTCACCTTGAAGGAGTTAACGTCCGGTGACTTTGCGGACGCTCGCGATCCCGTGGCTCTGTTCAAGCAATGGTTCGAGGAGGCGCGAGCTAGCGAGCCGAACGACCCGGAGGCCATGGCTCTGGCGACGGTCGATGCGGACGGTCTGCCGAATGCGCGCATGGTGCTCATGAAGGATTTCGGCGAGGACGGAATCGTCTTCTACACCAACGAGCAAAGCGCGAAAGGCCAGGAGCTGGCGGCGATCCCAAAAGCGGCGGCGCTCTTTCACTGGAAATCGCTGCGCCGGCAGATTCGCGTGCGTGGGACGGTCGCAAACGTCAGCGAGGCGACGGCCGACGCCTATTTCCAATCGCGGCCGCGCGACAGCCGCATCGGCGCCTGGGCGAGCCAGCAATCCCGCCCGCTGGAAAGCCGCTTCGCGCTCGAGAAGGCGATCGCGGTCTACGCCGCGAAATTCGCTGTCGGCGGGGTGCCGCGGCCGCCCTATTGGCGCGGCTATCGCCTGACGCCGCTCGCTTTCGAGTTCTGGCGCGACCGCCCCTTCCGCCTGCACGACCGCGTCCAGTTCACGCGCGACGCGGCCGGCGCGCCGTGGCGCAGCCAACGGCTTTATCCATAGCAGAGCGGGAGGCGCGAGCGCCTCCCGCGGCGGTTGCTCCGCCTTGCCGGGTCAGCGGCCGGCGCGGATCTGGCCAGCGCTGAACTCGCCGTTCGGGTTTTCGTCTTCGAAGGCGTCCCAGTGGCCGCCATTGCCATTCGTATATTGGTCGGAAGGCGTCGGGCGGTAGGTGTAGGTGTCGTCATGGAACGCCGCCCGGCCTTCGACGACCGCCGGGGCGGTCACGACCGGCTGGGCCGCCGCGACCGGCTCCGCCACCCGCGCAGGCGCGGCGACGACCGGCGCCGGTTGAACCGCGGCGACAGGCTCACCATAGACAGGCTCGACTGGCGCGCCCCAATTCGGCCCATAGGCGGGCGCGACGCCGTAACCAGAGGCGTAGCCCGGCGAACCATAGGCGTAGCCCGGCGAACCATAGGCGTAGCCGGGCTCGTAATCGTAGCCGCCGCCGTAGCCATAGCCATAGCCGGGCCCATAACTCGCGCCGACGCCGTAATTATAGGCGTAACCATTCGCGTAGCCGGGCTGGGCGGTCGCGGCGGCGCTGGTCGCCACCGCCGCGTTGGTCGTTCCGGCGCCATTCGGGCGCTCCTCGGCGGCGGCGTTGGTCATTTCATGGGTCGGCCGGCGCATGCGGGCCATGCCTGTCTCCGGACGGCGCTCCTCAGCCGCCGCTCGCCTCTCGAGGGGACGCCGTTCCGCCATGTCGCGCCGAGACATGCCGGCCTCAGGCCGACGCTCCATCGAGGCGGCGGCGTTCCCGGCGGCGTTCGTCTGCGCGGTTACGGCGCCGTTCGTCCCGGCCGACGCGGACGCGTTGGTCATCGTCGCGCCCGGCTCGACCGTATAAGTCTTGGGGCCGTAGAAGCCCGAATTCGGCGCTCCCCAATTCGGCCCGTAGCGCTGTGGTTCGGCATAGCTCTTCTGATACGTCGGCGCTTGGGTCTGCGCCGCCGCGCCGGTCGCGCCCGCGGCAAGGAGCGCGGCGACGCTCGTTGCGAGAATAGTCTTGCTCATTGCGGTCTCCTGATTAAAGCGCCCCGCCGCGGCTGTTCGGCGGCCGCAAGGGCGGAACGCGGTCACAAACTCAGGCGTGCTCAGAAGGTTTCACGGGCGCGCCATGAGGCTGCGAAGCGTCCGGACATCGGCGTTAGAGCATCGCAATCGGGCTTTTTCCCCGGTTGCTCGGCCACATTATCGTGAGCGGTCCTTGAATGGACGTGATGGTTCGGCGCCGATTCGCCACAGAACCGCCGCGCCGGCAAAAGTACCTACGCGTCGCGGCGCGATTTCCGCGGCAATCGTTCATCGGTCGGTATGGATCGTTTCGAAATTGTCGCCGTCGGCGTAAGGCGGCAAAGGATAGCCGTAGGGCTGGACGAATCCCGGCAACAGATTGTAGCCGGGCGGGTCGGCGGCGCTGGGAGTCGTTGCTGCCGACGGCGCGCCGGCTTTTCGTCCCGTCGCCATTTCGCGTTGCGTAGCGACGTCGCGGTCGCGAATGCTGCCGGCTTCAGCGCCGCCGGCGCCAAAAGCGAGCCAGGAGCCGACGGCGACGAGCAGAAGCGCCTTGCGCGTATTTCGCCCCATCGCTCGTCAAGCTCCGCCCCGCGCCGACCGGCCGGTTGCGGCAGGGTCCAGCGCTTCTCATCATCCGTTAAGTAAAAATCGCCCGCCGCCATTTCAATGCCGAGCGTCTCGTCCTCTTTGTCGTCAAGAGCGCGGGATGTGCTATGAGGTTGGTCGCGCCGAAACGCCCTCGTTGGAAAGATGACGCAAGCTCAGACCAATGCGCCTCGCCGGACCATGCTGCTGACTGGCGCTTCGCGCGGCATCGGCCACGCCACGGTCAAGCGTTTCTCCTCCGCCGGCTGGCGAGTGATCACGTGCTCGCGGCATCCTTTCCCGGGCGAGGAATGCCCCTGGGCGGCCGGCCCGCAGGACCATCTGCAAATCGACCTCGCCGATCCTGCCGATACGAGACGCGCCATCGCCGAGGCGCGCGAGCGGCTCGAGGATGGCCGGCTCGACGCGCTGGTCAACAACGCGGCCATCTCGCCCAAGGGCTTGGGCGGCAAGCGGCTCGGTTTTTTCGACACCGAGCTCGACGATTGGCTGACTGTTTTCCAAGTCAATTTCTTTGCGCCCATGATGCTGGCGCGCGGGCTCGCCGCCGAACTCGAACAGGCGAAAGGCTCGATCGTCAACGTCACCTCGATCGCCGGCTCGCGCGTCCATCCTTTCGCCGGCGCAGCTTACGCGACCTCGAAAGCGGCGCTGGCCGCGCTGACCCGGGAAATGGCGGCCGATTTCGGCCCGCGCGGCGTGCGCGTCAACGCGATTTCGCCCGGCGAGATCGACACCGCGATTCTCTCGCCTGGCACCGACAAGATCGTCGCGCAGATACCCATGCGGCGCTTGGGCGCGCCGGAGGAAGTAGCCAAAGCGATCTACTTTCTTTGTACCGAGCAGTCGAGCTACGTGCACGGCGCCGAGATTCACATCAATGGCGGTCAGCACGTTTGACGATGGCCGACCGTCTTTATCCGCCGCGACCGATTCTCGCCGTTTCGCTCGCCGTGTTCAAACAGGGCCGAGCGCTGATCGCTCGGCGCGCTCGGGCCCCGCTCAAAGGGCTCTATTCGCTGCCTGGCGGCGTCGTCGAAATCGGCGAGACGCTGCATGAGGCGGCGTTGCGCGAGCTTTACGAAGAAGTGAGCTTGCGCGCCGAAATCGTCGCCTTCAACGATCATGTCGAGTCGATTCAATGGGACGAGCAAGGCGGCGTCGCCGCCCATTACGTCATCGCCTCGTTCGTCGGCCGCTGGCTCGAAGGCGAGCCGCGGCCGAGCCTCGAGGCCGATGCGGCGCTCTGGGTCGACCCGGCCGCGCCGCTGCCGGCGCCGGCGACGCCCGGCCTCGCCGCAATCCTCGCCAAGGCGGCTCGGCTCGCCGAGGCTTTCGCGTGATTCGGCGCGCCATCGCCTTCGGTCTGGCGGCGGCGATATTCGCCGCGCCGCTCGGCGCCGCCGCGCAGAAGATCGTGCCGGTCGAACACGTCGCGGCGGAAAAGGACAAGGACAAGGACAAAGATAAAGATAAAGATAAAGATAAAGATAAAGATAAAGACAAAGAAAAGGACAAGGAGAAGCCCGCGACGGCGGAGCCCGCGCCGCCGGCTTACGAGCCTCAACTCCTGCGCTTGAGCGAAGTCATGGGCGCGCTGACCTATTTGCGCGGGCTTTGCGGCGATGGCGACACTGAAGCTTACCGCGCCAAAATGGCGGCGCTTCTGGCCGCCGAAGCGACGAGCGACGCGCGCAAGGAGCGGCTCGCGGGGGCTTACAATCACGGTTTCCAAGGCTACGCTTTGACGTACCGGACTTGTACGCCGGCGGCGCGGGTGGTGATCGCGCGATTTCTCGATGAAGCGGCGCGGGTGTCGAAAGATTTGGCGAGTCGGTACGGGGGGTGAGGTCTGCGCGGGCTCGACGGCGCGCCGCAATGCCGCCTATTGCTCGGGAGCGCAAGCTTGAGGAGTTCAGGGCCAGATCGGTTCGGCCCTGTCAAACGGCCATAGCCGCCTCCACGTTTTAGGTTACTCCCGAAACAGCGCGGGCGTCGGGGAATTCGCGCCATCCGGAGCGCTAAGTACCTTCCTCAAGCCGCCCGCTCCGGTCGCGGCCCGACATACCGCGATTGCGGCCGGATCAGCCGTCCCGACTGCGCCTGCTCGCGCGCATGCGCGATCCAGCCGCCGATCCGGCCCATGGCGAAGATCGCGGTGAAGGCGTCGCGCGGAAAACCCAACGCCTCGAGCAGCAGAGCCGTGTAGAACTCGACATTGGTCTTCAGCGACCGGTTCGGCTTCCGCCGCGCCAGAATCCTGAGCGCCGCCGCTTCGACCGCCTCGGCGAGGGCGAGGCGGCCGTCGCGGTCCGAGCCGGCGCGCGCCAGCCGCCGGGCCGCGCCTTTCAGCGCGTCGGCGCGCGGATCGCGCGCCCGGTAGACGCGATGGCCGAAACCCATCAGGCGCTCGCCGCTGTCGAGCGCCGCTTCGAGCCAGGCTTCGGCGGCTTCCGGCCGGCCGATTGCATCCAGCATATCGAGCACCGGGCCCGGCGCGCCGCCATGCAGCGGACCTTTCAGCGCGCTGAGCCCGGCGAGCGCCGACGAGGTGAGGCCGGCTCGCGTCGAGGCGACGATCCGCGCCGCGAAGGTCGAGGCGTTGAGGCCGTGATCCGAAACCGTGACGAGGTACGTATCGAGCGCGGCCCCCTCTTCGGCGCTCGCATCCGGCCGCAGCATGCGCAAGGCGTCGGCGGCGTGGCCGCGTGAGGGATCGGGCCTGATCGGCTCTTGGCCGCGCTTGATGCGGACGATCGCCGGCGTAAACACGGCGGGCGCGGCGACGAGCCGCAGCGCCGTGTGAAAGTCGTCGCCGTCGGCGAGTTCGGCGATCAAGGCCCGCGCGGCGTCAACGATCGGCAGGCGCGCGGCGAGGGCTCGCCTGTTCGCAAGCTGCGGAAAAATTTCCGCCCGAGCGCGGCCCAAGGCGCGGCGCAAGCCGGCCGCGTCGAGCGTTTCGTCGAAAAAGCCCGACCAGAGCAGCGCGAGCGTCTCTTCGTAAGAGGCGATCCCAGCCAGTTCGTCCAGCGAGCGGCCGCGAATGATCAAGGCGCCGCCGCTGGCGTCGATATCGGAGAGGGTCGTCTCCGCCGCCACGACATCGTCGAGACCGCTGTTCATTTTTGATCTCCGTGCTGTTTCGCGCCAGGATCGGCGCCGCTATGATTGACGTCAATCTTGATCCCAATGATCAATATGAGGCGGCATGGCCTGGCTGACGGCGACCGAAGCTCTCGCGGCGCTCGGCGTCGAGCGTCAGACGCTGTACGCAAATGTCAGCCGCGGACGTATCCGCGCCAAGCCCGATCCCAAGGACCCGCGGCGCAGCCTTTATGATTCGAGCGACGTCAAACGCCTGGCCGGCCGGCGCGGCGGCCGGCGCTCCGCCGCCGCGATCGCCGCCGAAACGATCGGCTGGGGCGATCCGGTTCTTGCCTCCAGCGTTTCGACCGTCGCCCATGGCCGCTTGATCTATCGCGGCCGCGACGCGGTCGAACTCGCTCGGTCGGCAACGCTGGAGGAGATCGCGCGCCTCCTATGGCAGGCCGGAGAGGTGGATTTCGACGCCGCCCCGTCCCCAACCCAGACGCGCGGCGCGCCAGACCATCCGTTGCGGGCGGCGCTGACCATGCTCGCCGCCCGTGCCGCCGCCGATCCGCCTTCGGCCGGCCGATCGCGCGCCGCACTCGCGGCCGAGGCCGGTGAACTCGTCGGCGCGCTCGCCGCCGCGCTGCTTGGTCCCGTCCGCGGACCGGCGCCGCTGCATCGCCGCGTCGCGGGCGCCTGGCGGGCGCCTTGCGCCGAAGACGTGCTGCGCCGCGCCCTTGTCCTTCTCGCCGATCACGAGCTGAACGCGTCGACTTTCGCCACTCGGGTCGCGATTTCGACCGGCGCGCCATTGGCGGCGGGCTTGCTCGCCGGGCTTGCGACTTTGTCGGGGCCGCTGCATGGCGGCGCGACCGCCTCAATTCGCGCTCTGATCGCCGGCGCCGCCCACGCCGGCCCGGCCGCGGCGGCGCGCGACTGGCTGGCGCAAGGCCGGCGGCTGCCGGCCTTCGGCCATCCGCTCTATCCGAACGGCGATCCGCGCGCCGCCGCTCTCCTCGCCTCGTTCCCGGCGAGGCCGCTCTTTATCGAAACCCGCGCCGCGATCGAAACGCTGACCGGCGAAGCGCCGAATGTCGATTTCGCCCTCGCGGCACTCGCCGACGCCTTTGATCTGCCGGCCTCGGCGCCGCTGACCCTCTTCGCCCTCGCCCGCTCGGTCGGCTGGATCGCGCACGCGCTCGAACAAGCCGCGAGCGGCGCTCTCATCCGGCCGCGCGCGAAATATGTCGGCCCGCCTATCCTCCCCCGCGAAGCGGGGGAGGGGGACCGCGCGTAGCGCGGTGGAGGGGGCCGCTGAGTTTGGGAATTATCCTGAACCGCCGGAGCCCCCTCCACCATGCTTCGCATGGTCCCCCTCCCCCGTCTTCGACGGGGGAGGAAAGTACGTTCAGCCCTTCGCCGCCTCTAGGCTCGCCGGCGGCTTCGAATCGTCGGGCACGAAAAAATCGACATGCAGCTTCTGGCTGGGATCGACGCGGTAGCGATCGAACTCGGTCACGCCGTTCTCGGCGAGGAACGTATCGTCGATCAAGAAATTGCCGGTGAAGCTCTTAGCGTCTTTCAAGAAGATCAGATAGGCCGCGTCGGCAAGGATTTCCGGCTTGCGCGAAGCGCGCATCAGCGCCTCGCCGCCGAGCAGGTTCTGCACCGCGGCGGTGGCGATGGTCGTGCGCGGCCACAGCGCGTTGACCGCGACGCCGCGCTTGCGGAATTCGCCGGCGAGGCCGAGGACGACGAGGCTCATGCCGAATTTGGCCATCGAATAGCCGGTATGCGGCGCGAACCATTTTTCCTTCATGTCGAGCGGCGGCGACAACATCAATATGTGCGGGTTCTCCGCCTTGAACAGGTACGGCGCGGCGAGTTTCGAGACCATGAACGTCCCGCGCGCGTTGATCTGGTGCATCAGATCGAAGCGCTTCATCTCAAGCGCCTGACTGTCGGCGAGATTGATCGCGCTGGCGTTGTTGACGACGATGTCGATCCCGCCGAAGCGCCGCGCCGTCTCCGCCAGCGCGTTGCGCACATTCTCCTCGTCGCGGACGTCGACGACGAGCGGCAGAGCGTGGCCGCCGGCGGCCTCAATCTCCGCAGCCGCGGTATGGATCGTGCCCGGCAATTTCGGATTGGGCGCGTCGGTCTTGGCGGCGATGGCGATATTGGCGCCGTCGCGGGCGGCGCGCAGGGCGATGGCGAGGCCGATGCCGCGCGACGCGCCGGTGATGAATAGGGTTTTGCCTCTCAAGCTTGGCGCGACCATGTGTCTTCTCCCCTAGCGCGTCGTTGCGAGGAGCGAAGCGACGAAGCAATCCAGGAAACGCCGAGGCTCCTGGATTGCTTCGCTCCGCTCGCAATGACGGCGTACCTTTACTGAAGCGGCCTCGGATCTAACATTGCTCACGACGGGCCTTCTTCTGCAGGAAGGCCTGGAATATCGCCCGCGCCTCGGGCGAGCGGACCGCCTCGCCGAACGCGACGAGCTCCTCCGCCATCCGCGCTTGCACCGCGCTCGGATCGCCGCGCAGCAATTTCCGCGCCGCGAGCAGAGCGCGGCGCGGCTTGGCGGCGAGCGCCTTGGCTTTGGCGAGCGCGTGCTCGTAAAGCGCCTCGGTTTCGATCACCGCATTGACCAGCCCCAAACGATGCGCCTCGGTTGCGTCGAACGGCTCGGCGAGCAGCAGCGCCTCGCTCGCTTTGGCCATGCCGAAGCGTTGCGGGACGAGCAGGGAGGAGGCCGCTTCAGGAACCAGCGCGAGATCGACGAAAGGCATTTGGAAACGCGCCGACGGCGCGGCGTAGACGAGGTCGCAGTGAAAGCAGAGCGTCGTCCCGATGCCGATCGCCGGACCCTCGACCGCGGCGACGAGCGGCTTCTCCAACAGGGGCAGCGCTTGGATGAAGAGGGCGCCGGGCGAGGCGCCCTGGCCCGCCTGAGCGGCGAGGAAGTCGCCGATGTCGTTGCCGGCGCAGAAGACGCCGCCTTTGCCGCTGATCAGCACGGCCCCGATGGCGTCGTCCCGATTCGCCTCGCCGAGCGCCTCGGTCAGCGCCTGGTACATTGCGCCGGTGATCGCGTTCTTCTTTTCGGGTCGCGCCAAGACGAGATGGAGGATCGCGCCGTCGCGGCGCTTCTCGATAGGTTCGCTCATCGCCGTCATCCCCCGATCGCTTGGTCGAAATCGCCGAGAGCGCCGGCGCCGCTCTCGATCGAAGCAGCGAGGCCCGACGCGGCGGGCAAGAGTTTCTCGGCAAAGAAGCGCGCCAGGGCGACGCGGCCGAGCTCGCCCGCTTCGCCCTTTGCAGCCTGCGCCTCGGCCGCCAATCCCGCCTTGGCGAGGCAGGCGCCGCCGCGGACCAGGCCGAACAGGCGAAGGTACGGCGTCGCGCCGGCAAGCGCGTCTTCCGGCTCCGGCGCGGCGCTCATGAAGCGCGTCGCGCGCTCGAACGCGTCGATCGCCTCGGCGAGCCGCGCCGCGGTCGCGCCGAAGCCGACGCCGTCGCGGGCTGCGACCTGCGCCTGAATCGCCCGCATGTCGGCGATCTCGCGCGCGACCGCCTGGCCGCCGCCGAGCGGCAATTTGCGCAGGACGAGATCGATCGCCTGGATGCCGTTCGTGCCCTCATAGATCGAAGCGATGCGCGAATCGCGGAAATGCTGCGCCGCGCCGGTCTCCTCGATATAGCCCATGCCGCCATGGACCTGGATTCCGAGCGAAGCGGCTTCATCGCCGATATCGGTCGAGAACGCCTTGGCGACCGGCGTCAGCAAGGCGGCGCGCTGCTCGGCCTGGCGGCGCTGCTCGTCGGTCTTGGCGTGACGGCTCAAATCGATCGCGACCGCGGTCAGATGACATAGGCCGCGCGCCGCATGGACGAGCGCGCGCATGGTCAACAGCATGCGCTGCACGTCGGGATGCTCGATGATCGGGCTCATGCCGCCATCGCCGCTCTTGCCGCTGCGGCCCTGCCGCCGCTCGCGGGCGTATGACAGCGCCTGCTGGAGCGCCCGGTCGGCGATGGCGACGCCCTGCAGGCCGACGCCGAGCCGAGCGCTGTTCATCATCGCAAACATCGCGTTGAGCCCGCGATTCTCTTCGCCGACCAGCCAACCCTTCGCGCCGCCGCCATCGCCATAGATCATCACGCAAGTCGGCGAAGCGTGAATACCGAGCTTGTGCTCGATCGAGGCGCAGCGCAGATCGTTGCGCTCGCCCGGCGAACCGTCAGGCCGAGGCAGGAATTTCGGCGCGAGGAACAGCGAGAGGCCGCGCGTGCCGGGCGGAGCGTCGGGCAGGCGGGCGAGGACGAGATGGACGATGTTGTCGGCCATGTCGTGCTCGCCATAGGTGATGAAAATCTTCTGGCCGAAAAGGCGGTAGGTCCCGTCGCCGCCCGGCTCGGCCCGCGTCTTCACCGCGTTGAGGTCCGAACCAGCTTGCGGCTCGGTGAGGTTCATCGTGCCGGTCCATTCGCCGCTGATCAGTTTCGGCAGGTACAAGTCGCGCAAATCCGGCGCGGCGAATTTCGCGATGGCGCTGATCGCGCCTTCACTGAGCAGCGGGCAGAGCGCGAAGCCGAGCGAGGCGCCGGCCCAGAGTTCGGAGCAGGCGGCGTTGACCGCGTGCGGCAGGCCCATGCCGCCGAATTCCGGCGCGCCGGTGACGCCGGCCCAGCCGCCGGCCGCCCAGGCGCGATAGGCCTCGCGAAAGCCTTTCGGCGTTGTCACGCCGCCGTTCTCGTATTTTGCGCCTTCGAGGTCGCCGACGCGATTGAGCGGCGCGATGGCCTCCGTCGCGAAGCGGCCGGCCTCCTCGATCACCGAGGCGGCGTCAGCGGCGTCGAGCTCGCCGAACAGGCCGGCCGCGATCGCTTCGTTCAGGCCGGCGACGTGGTTGAGCGAGAACAGGATGTCCGAGACGGGCGCGCGGTAGGTCATGGACGTTCCCTCGAAACTTGACGGCGACAGTCAGGCCCATACTGTGCCGCCTATGCGATACCGTTTATATGTAAACTATCTTCGTCGCAAGCCGCCCCGCGGCTTCGGATTATGACCGATTGGCCGGCGCGGCGCACGCAGACGCTTAAAGCCGACGCGGCCGGGATCGCCGAGGCGGCGGCTTGCCTCAAGGCGGGCCGGCTCGTCGCGATGCCGACCGAGACCGTCTATGGCCTCGCCGCCGACGCGACTTCGGACCGCGCCGTCGCCTCGATCTACGCCGCCAAGCAGCGGCCGACCTTCAACCCGTTGATCGCGCATGTGCTGGACTCGAACGCCGCGGCGCGCGAAGCCTCGTTCGACGCGCATGCTCGACGACTGGCCGAGGCGTTTTGGCCAGGGCCGCTGACCATCGTCGCGCCGGTCGCGCCGACATGTCAGGTCTGCGTCTTGGCGCGGGCCGGGCTCGACAGCGTCGCCCTGCGCGCGCCGAGCCATCCCGCGGCGCGGGCGTTGATCGAGGCGGCCGGATTCCCGCTCGCCGCGCCCTCCGCCAATCTCTCCGGCCATGTCAGCCCGACGCGGCCGGAGCATGTGCTGGCCGATCTCGACGGCCGCATCGAGCTCATCCTCGACGCCGGGCCGACGCGTGCTGGGCTCGAATCGACCATCATCGCTTGCCTCGGCGGAACGCCGCGCCTGTTGCGCCATGGCGCGCTGGCGCGGGAGGAGATCGAAGCCCGGCTGGGCCTGGCGCTCGCCGCAGACGATCTCGACGACGATCATGCTCCGCGCGGCCCGGGCATGCTCTCCTCCCACTACGCGCCGGCGGCGACCTTGCGGCTCAACGCGCGCGAAGCCGCGCCGGACGAAGCCGCGCTCGATTTCGCCGGCGCGTTGGCCTCGGGCGGAGCGGCGAGGCGGCTCGATCTGTCGCCGCGCGGCGATCTGACCGAAGCCGCCGCCAATCTCTTCGCCCATCTCCGCGCCCTCGACGCTGGCGGCGCCAAGAAAATCGCCGTCGCGCCAATCCCTGCGCACGGCCTCGGCGCCGCGATCAACGACCGCCTGCGCCGCGCCGCCGCGCCCCGCTCTCCCTCCGCCGCATGAGGGCATGCGCGCTGCGCCCGAACGGACCACGGCGCAAAGCTTCAAATCGTCGATCGCAGAATCAGGCTGACGAGCTCCGCCTGGCGCCGCGTCTCGGTTTTGGAAAAAATACGCTTGAGGTGCACGCGCGCATTCTCGCGAGTGATGCCGAGCATCGCCGCGGCGTCGGTCAAGGCGACGTCGCGCGCCAGGAGTTCGGCGAGACTCGCTTCCCGCGCGGTTAGGCCGAGGGCCGCCATGAGCTCGGCTCTCGGAGTATCCGCGCGCCGATCCGGGTCACGCAGAAAGATTGCGACCTCGCATTCCGAGCTCGCCGGCAACCTCTCCGCCGCCGCGCCGGTTATTGGAATCGAGCGTACAAGCACCGGCCGCTTCGACGGACCTCGCGGGATGGCGTATCGTCTTCCGTCCGGCCGCCCGACGATCTCGCGCAGGCGCGGCTGCGACGCGCCCGATTCGCGGTCGCTTGCAATTGTTCGAAGTATCTCCTCGGCCGAACGGTTCGCGTACAACATTCGTCCTGAGCGACCGGCGATCGCCAAGCCGACGCTGAGTTCGTCCAGCGCCCTTTCCAGGGCCGTGACGCGGGATTCGAGGGCGACGAGCCGCCGCTTGAGGCGCAGAGCGACTTGCAGGTAAGGCAGGATCGCCTGCAATCGTCCGATGTCCGAACCGGCAAACCGGGGCGCTGTTGGCGGCCGACACACGGCCAGGATGCCGCCTGCGAACGGCGAGGCCGTGATGCCATAGTGCCCGTCCATGGGTCGAATGACGTTGTTGTAGATCTCGCTCTTGAAGAGCTCGCGGTCGGGCACGACCTCCGCGGTGTCCATGGCGACGCCGATCGGCATGCCGCCGGCGACCTTGAGCATCGCGCCCGCTTCCCGCCGCAGCGCTTCGAGATGCTCCTTATTGACGCGCGCTCCCCAGCAGAGGGGCCTCGCCCCCTGACCGCCGCCGACGGCCGCATTGTCCATGATGATATCAATGTGATGCGCTCGGAGCGGGAGGCAAAGGCCGTCCAGCCCGCTCTGCCAGAACGCCGTATCCCATAAGCCGTCAAAAAGCCGTTGAATTTCGGCCGGCAGCCCCGCCATCTGCAGCACTCCCAAATGGGAGACGCCGCAAATTTACGCCGCGTTATTGTCCCGCTCAAGGCCGGGTCGCGGTCGCCGCCTTGATTCGTGCCGCCTCGCTCGCTCGCGGTCTGACAGACGACGGGGGCTCCCAGCCTCAGAACCATGCCAATCTCGATATGTGAGGAGATGTCATGACCGACATTCAATTCCTGTCGTTGCACGGCGAGGCGACTCTCGTTGGAAGCGATTCTATCGCGTCGCTGCGTCATTCTTTGCGGGGAGGAGTGTGCCTGCCTGACGAGCCCGGCTACGACGAAGCGCGTACGGTTTGGAACGCGATGATAAACCGTCGCCCCGGCGCGGCGGTACGTTGCAAAGGCGCTTCCGACGTCATCCGCGCCGTTCTCTTTGCGCGTAAGCACGGCCTGCTGCTCGCGGTGCGCGGCGGCGGACACAACATCGCCGGAAACGCGGTTTGCGAAGGGGGGCTGGTCATCGACCTTTCGCCGATGCGTTCCGTCCGGATTGACCCTGCTCGCCGCATCGCCCGCGTGGAGCCGGGCGTCACGCTCGGCGAGTTCGATAAAGAGGCGCAATCGTTCGGACTTGCCGCTCCGCTCGGCATCAACTCGACGACCGGGGTCGCAGGGCTCACGTTGGGCGGCGGATTCGGATGGCTTAGCCGGAAGCTCGGGCTAGCCGCCGACAATCTGATCTCGGCTGATGTCGTGACGGCTGAAGGCAAGCTTGTGCACGCCAGCGCCTCCGACAATTCGGACCTGTTCTGGGCGCTTCGAGGCGGCGGCGGCAATTTCGGCGTCGTCAGCTCGTTCGAGTTTCGCCTGCATCCAGTCGGTCCCATGGTTCTGTCGGGACTGATCGTGCATCCCTTTACGCGGGCGAACGAACTGCTCGCAAGGTACCGCGAGGTCGCCTCCAGAGCGCCCGATGAGCTCACGGTGTGGGTGGTGCTTAGAAAAGCTCCGCCGCTGCCCTTCCTCCCAACCGAGGTCCACGGAAAGGAAATCCTCGTCTTCGCCGTCTGCTACACGGGCGATGAGCGCGATGGCGAGCGAGCGTTGGGGCCGCTGCGCGCGCTCGGCGAGCCGATCGCCGACGTGGTCGGCATGCAGCCCTATGCGGCCTGGCAGACCGCATTCGATCCGCTCCTCACCCCCGGCGCCTACAATTACTGGAAGTCGCACAATTTTGCGGAGCTGAGCGACAGCCTGATCGGCGTCGTCACAAGCTACGCCGCGAGACTGCCGACCGCCGAGTGCGAGATTTTCATCGGCCAGCTAGGCGGCGCGACGAGCCGCGTGGCTGTCGAGGCGACGGCCTACCCCCACCGTCATGCAAACTTTGTCATGAACGTCCATACAAGGTGGCGCGACCCGAGGGACGAGCCGCGGTCCATCGATTGGGCGCGCAGTCTGTTTGCCGAAGCCGCCCCCTTCGCGACCGGCGGGGTCTATGTGAACTTCATGCCGGAGGACGAGGACGATCGCGTGCCCAGCGCGTACGGCGCGAATTACGCGCGCCTTGCGGCGTTGAAGGCCAAATACGATCCAGGCAACCTGTTCCGGTTCAATCAGAACGTCCGGCCGTCGGCTCAGCGACCGGCTGCGTGACTGGAGACAGAGCGGCGTCCGGCAGGCGGAGAGGCCCACGGAGGCAAGCTTGGACATCGGAGATTGGTTGCGCAGTCTCGGATTGCAGCTTTACGAACAGGCTTTCCGGGAGAATGGGATTGACCTCGAAGTCCTGCCTCAGCTGACCCTCGACGATCTCAAGGAGATCGGCGTGCGGGCTGTCGGCCACCGGCGGAAAATTCTGGACGCGATCGGGCTTCTGCCGGCGCAACCGGCGGCGGGGCGCGTTCGGACTTCGCCCGAGCGTCGACAATTGACGTTGATGTTTGTCGATCTCGTGGGTTCGACGGATATAAGCCGTCGTCTCGACCCCGAAGAACTGCGCGAAGTCATGCGCGCATACCAGAACACGGTGGCGGGCGAAATTGCTCGGCTTGAGGGCCACGTCGCGAAGTTCCTCGGGGACGGCGTCCTCGCTTACTTTGGCTGGCCGCGGGCGAGCGAAGACGCGGCTGAGCGCGCCGTCCGAGCGGGACTGAGAGTCGCGAAAGCCGTCGCCGCAATCTCGCCCGACGCCGAGCGCCCGCTCGAGGCGCGCGTCGGCATCGCCACCGGACTGGTCGTGGTGGGCGATCTGCTCGGCGAAGGCGCCGCCAAAGAGGAGAGCGTGACGGGCGAGACCCCCAATCTTGCCGCCCGGCTGCAACAAGCCGCCGACCCTGGCGCCGTGATCATCGCGGAAAGCACTCGCCGCCTTATCGGCAATCTGTTCGAACTGGATGGCCTCGGCGCCCTTGCCCTCAAAGGCTTCGCCGAACCGGTCGTGGCTTGGCGGGTCGTCGGCGAAGGCAGCGCGGAAAGCAGATTCGAGGCGCTGCATGGCGCGCGGGTAACCGCCCTCGTCGGACGCGATGAGGAGCTCCATCTGATGCTGTCACGCTGGCGGCTTGCCGAGGGACGCGCTGGGCAGGTCGTCCTTATTTCGGGCGAGCCGGGGATCGGAAAATCGAGATTGACGCTAGCGCTGCGCGAAAGAGTACAGGCCCAGCCAATCAATGTCGTGAGTTACGCCTGCTCGCCCCAGCACACGAACAGTGCGCTCTTTCCGTTCGTTTCGCAGCTCGAACGAGCGGCGCGATTCGCAACCGACGATAGTTCGGAGAAGCGCCTCAGGCGTCTCGAAGCGCTCCTCTGCGAGGACGGCCAGCCTGCCGATTCGCTCCCATTGTTCGCAGACCTGCTCGGCATTCCTTGCCCGACGCCCGGTCCGGCGCTGGATTTGCCCCCGCAGCAAAGAAAGGCGCTTCTCTTCCGAGCGTTCATGGACCGGCTCGATCGAATTGCGGCGCGCGGGCCTCTCTTGATGGTGCTCGAAGACGCCCACTGGCTCGATCCGACCTCGCGCGAGCTCTTCGACCAGATCGTCAGTCGCCTCCAGGACCTCCCAGTGCTGCTCATCGCGACGTTTCGTCCCGATGTCCCAGCGCCATGGATCGGCTTTCCGCATGTCACGCTGCTGACCCTGAATCGCCTGCCGCAAGGACAGGTGATTACGTTGGTCGACCGGATCACCGACGGAAAGGCGCTGCCCGAAGAAGTCCTGAGGCAGATATTGGCGCGCACGGAGGGCGTCCCGCTTTTTACCGAGGAGCTCACCAAAGCGGTGTTGGAAGCCGGCATTCTCCGCGACGCCGGCGACCGGTACGCGCTTGCCGGACCACTCCCGCCTGTGGCGATCCCCGCGACGCTGCACGACTCGTTGTTGGCGCGGCTTGATCGCCTCGCCCCCGTGAAAGAGATCGCTCAGATCGGAGCCTGTATTGGCCGGGAGTTCGATCACGAGTTGCTTGCGACGGTGGTCTCGATGCCTGAGGCGGAGCTCGCAGCAGCCCTTGATCGTCTGCTTTCGGCAGAGCTCGTGTTTCGCCAAGGCTTTCCGCCTGCCGCCACCTATGTTTTCAAGCACGCCCTCGTGCGCGACGCCGCTTACGAAAGCCTATTGAAGCGACGTCGCCAGGAATTGCACGCGCGAATCGCCGCATCGATCGAGGCGCAGTTTCCGCAGCTTCGCGACGCTCAGCCGGAGCTGATCGCCCGGCACTACAGCGAGGCGGGATTGGCGGAGAAAGCTGTGCCATACTGGCTCCAGGCGGGCCGCCTCGCCGCCAATCGATCCGCGAACAAGGAGGCGATCGCCCATCTGAATTTCGGGCTTGAATGCGTCCGGGCGATTCCTCCTGGAGAAGCACGCTCGCGTTTCGAGCTTTCTTTGCAGCTTGGCCTGGGCGGTCCTTTCATTGCGACCAAGGGATTCGCCTCGCGTGAGGCGGAAGCGGCGTATCAGCGCGCCGAGGAGCTCAGCCGAGAATTGGGCAGCGACCTCGATCTGTTGCTCGCCTTGAGAGGGCTGAGCTACGTCTATCAGGTGCGCGCCAACCTGCGGGCGACCGCAAGGCTCACTGAGGAATCGGCTCGACTGGCGAGACGAAGCGGCGACCCGGCTCGTCTGGTCGAGGCTGACCATTCTATAGGCGTGCTCGCCTTTCACTTCGGCCAATTCCAGTCCGCGCGAGACGCGCTGGAGAGAAGCGCAAAGGCGAGCGCGTACCGCGACCACTATCATTCCGAGGTATACGGAATGAACATAGGCGTGTTCTGTCGGGCCTATCTCAGCCATTGCGAGTGGCACCTGGGCTACCCTCTTCGCGCCGTCACCATCGCCGAGGAGGGATTAGCCCTCGCGCGCCAGCTTTCCCATCCATTCAGCCTCGCGCTCGCGCTCAACTACCTCGCTATGCTGCATCAATTCAGAGGAGACCCCGAAGCTGCGTTCGAAGCGGCGACGGAATCGGGGAACATCTGCGCCAAGCACGGCTTCGACTATTATGCGGCCTGGAGCAGTCTTATCCGCGCATGGGCGATTGCCGAATCTGGCCAGTTCGATCAAGGTTTGGCGGCCTATCATTCTGCTCTTGACGACTTTCGGCGCACCCGCGCTGGCCTTCGTCTTCCGCACTATCTGAGACTATTGGCCGCCCTGCATCAAAAGGCCGGCGAAATAACCCTCGGGCTTCAGCTCACCGATCAAGCGATCGCGATTTCGGCCGAAACGGCCGAGAGCTGGTGCGACGCGGAGCTGCACGCTCAACGCGGGCGCTTGCTGCTGCTTGGAGCAGGCGCCGACGCTCAAAACCAGGCGGACGCCGAGTTTCAGATTGCGATCGAAACCGCGGCGAGCCAAGGCGCGAAATTGCCGGAGCTTCGCGCCGGCGTCGCGCGCGCCAGACTTCATGCGGCAAAAGGAAAATCGCGAGAGGCGCGCGATATGCTCGCGCCGATCTATCGTTGGTTTTCCGAGGGTTTCGAAACACGCGACCTTGTCGAGGCCCGCGCCCTACTCACCGAGCTCTAGGTAAGGACAGGGAGGAGCGGAAGGGCGGCGGCGCTGCGGGGACCGAAGCGACCGAGAGGCGCGGCGAGTTCGCTACCGCGCGGCGCCCATCGCCTCGTCGTCCTCGGCGACGGTCATTTCATTGCCGCGCCAGGTGAACTCGTTGCTGGTCCAGGCCTGAACGAACAGCGCCGGCAGCGTCAGATCGCGGACGATCCAGGCCAGCGGCGAGGCGAAGCTTAGGCGCCAGCCGGCGACGAAGGCGAGCATCGCTTCGGCGCCGTACCAGATCAGCGCGGCGCCGAGCGCCGCCAGCCAAGGCGACCAGTCGAGCGCCGGCGCGCCGATGAAGCAGGCTGCGACCGCAAAGATGCTGGTCGTCAGCAATTCCGGCGCGAAATGCAGCGGGAACGTCGCCCGCCTGAGGCGAGCCCAGCGCACTTGGCGCATCCAGACTTCGCGCCATTTGCGTATTCCGAGCGGCTGTTCGAACGAGCCGTCGACCGCATGCGCGGCCAAGCCGACGCGGTGGAGGAGCTTCGTCGCCGCAGCGTCCTCGGCGATCTCGGCGCCGAGCGCTTCGATGCCGCCGCGCTGATCCAGGATATCCCGCCGCCACAGCATCGTCTTGCCTTGCGCGAAGCCGAAGCCCAGCGCCTCGCCCATATATTGCCAGCGCGCTTGGTACGTGTTGAGAAACGCGCATTCGATTTCCGCAGCGAATGTCGCCGGGGCCGAGCCGATCGGCGGCGCGCAGACGACGCCGGTGTTCCGACGCCAGCGCGCCATCAAGCGCTGGATATAGTCTTTCGGCATCATCACATTGGCGTCGGCCAGGATGATCCACTCGTACGCCGCCGCTTTCCAGCCCTTGGCGCAATTGTTGAGCTTGGGATTGGCGCTCGGCCGATCGTCGCCGATCAGCAATCGCGACGGCGCGTCGGGATGCGCCGCCATCAGCCGGCGGGCGACCGCCGCGGCCGGATCGTCGGCGTGTGCGAGGCAGAAGATGATCTCATAAGCCGGATAGTCGAGCGCGAAAGTCGAAGCCAGCGTCTCGGCGAGGAACGGATCGATCCCGCAAAGCGGCCGCACGATGCTGACCGGCGGCGCGTCTTCATGCGCGGGCAGCGCGTTTTTTGGCCGGCGGCAGCGAAAGGCGGCGACTGTCGCGCTGATCGCCTGCGCCGAGACCATCGCCGCGCCAAAGGCTGCGGCGCATTGGGAAATCGTCATCGCTGATCCTGTCCCGAACGGGCAAGCGACATGAGGCGGGCTGAACCGCCGCCCGCGCCTGACAAAGCGCGCCCCGGCTCGAGCCGAATCGCCTCGCGGCACGTTGCAGGCGTTGCGCGACGCTTCTATGAAGGCGGCCATGTCCCAACGCCCGATCGTCCGCTTCGCCCCCTCGCCGACCGGGCGCATCCATATCGGCAACGCCCGCACGGCCTTGCTCAACTGGCTCTTCGCCCGGCGCGAGGGCGGACGGTTCATCTTGCGTTTCGACGATACGGACCGCGAACGCTCGCGCGAGGAATACGCCCGCTCGATCGAGGAGGATCTCGCCTGGCTCGGAATCAAGCCCGACCGGATCGAGCGCCAGTCGCAGCGACTCGACCGCTATGCGGCGGCGGCCGAAAAGCTGAAAAGCATGGGTCGGCTCTATCCGGCCTACGAGACGGCTGACGAACTCGACCGCCGCCGAAAGCGCCAGCAGGCGCGCGGCCTGCCGCCGATTTACGATCGCGCCGCGCTCAAGCTGACGGCGGAGGAGCGCGCCGCTCTGGAGGCGCAGGGCCGCAAGCCGCATTGGCGGTTCAAGCTCAAGCCCGAAATCGTCCGCTGGGACGACCTCGTCCGGGGCCCGAGCCATATCGACTGCGCTTCGTTGTCCGATCCGATCCTGGCGCGTGAGGACGGCACGTATCTCTATACCCTGCCCTCGGTCGTCGACGATTTCGAGATGGGCGTCACCCATGTCATCCGCGGCGAGGACCACGTCACCAACACCGCGGTGCAGATCCAGATTTTCGACGCGCTCGCCGGGGGTGCGCCGCGCTTCGGCCACCACAATCTGTTGACCGACGCGAGCGGCGAAGGGCTCTCGAAGCGGACCGGCTCGCTGTCGATCGCCTCGCTGCGCGAGAGCGGCGTCGAGGCGCTCGCCGCCGCCGCGCTCGCCGTGCTGACCGGCTCGGCCGATTCGGTGCGGCCGGTCGCCTCATTGGACGACCTCGCCCGGAGCTTCGATCTGAAGCATCTGTCGCATGGCGCCGCGCGCTTCGACGAAGCGGAGTTGCGCGCGCTCTCCGCCCGCACGCTGCATATCCTGCCTTATGCGGCGGTCGCCGAGCGGCTCAAGGGGCTGGGCGTCGAAGGCGGCGAGGCCTTTTGGCTCGCCGTGCGCGGCAACCTTTCGACGCTGGCCGAGACGGCGGAATGGCGTCGCGTCGTCGACGGCGCGATCGCGCCGATCGTCGAGGAGCCGGCCTTCCTCGCAGAAGCCGCCGCTTTGCTGCCCGAAGAGCCCTGGGATCAGTCGACTTGGGGCCGCTGGACCGGCAAGCTCAAGGAGGCGACCGGGCGCAAGGGCCGCGCCCTTTATCATCCGCTGCGCTTGGCCCTGACCGGCCGGGAGGCCGGCCCGGAACTCGCCAATCTCCTGCCGCTGATCGGCCGCGCTAAAGCGTTGGATCGATTACGCGCACGCGCCGCTTGACGCCGTCCGGGCCGGTCACTTCCTCGACCTGGCCCTGCGCCTTCGAATAATTCGGCCCGCTCGACGCGTCGCCCGAGGCGATGCCGGAATTCTCGCGGCTGACCGGGGTCGGCTGCTCCCCGAGCAAGGCGTCGGTCGGGTTATTCGGGTCTTGGATGACCGCGTCAGGCGCATTCTTCGCGTCAGGCGCATTCTTCGCATCAGGAGGCGGCGGCGTCGGATTCTTGGCGGCCTCGGCCGCTTGCGCCTTGCTCGGCTTGGCCTTCGGATCCGGCCGCGCGCGCGCCAGCTCGTCGGACTTCTGCTGCGTTACGATAATATCGGTCTTGCGCTCGCCAAGCAGCGTCTCGGCGTCGGCCAAGGCTTGCGCCCAGCTCTGGCCGCGGCGCCGGCACGTGCAGGTCGGATCGAGGCTCTTGCGGTATTTGAGCGCGTTGGGCAGGTCAGCGTAGCGCGTGCCGTCCGCCCCGACCGCTTGGCTGATGTCGCCGGACGGGGAATAGCTGTAGAGCGCCGTCTCCGCATTGGGGCACAGCGCGCGGCACATTTCCTGGAGATCGCCGGAATGGCCGCCGCTGCCCGAATAGCCGATCGGGAAGAAGTATCCGTCGCAGGTGCGCACGCATACTTCCTTGGAGCCGGCGTGCGCCTCGACGCCGTCGCCGGGGTTAAGATTGTCGCTCGGCGCATCCGGCTGGGCGCCGGCGTCCGGAACCACCGGCACGTCGGTCACGCGCTGCGACGGCTCCTGGCGCGGATTGCCGAACAAAGCCTCGAAAAAGCCGCGCGGCCGCGGCTGCTCGGCGCATTCCGACTGATAGCGGGCGGCGAGTTGCGCGCGAAGATCGCCGCCGCCCGAGCCGCGCGCCTGCAGCTTGCCGAGATTGGCCTGCATGCGGGCGATCTGGGCGTAGATTTCGCCGCATTGCGCCGGCGGGTCCTTGCCGAAGAACAGGAATTTGCGGTTTTCGCAGCCGATCTGATGCGCGTAGGCGACGGTCTTGTCGATCTCGGCCCGCTGTTTCTGCGCCGCGGCGTCATAGGCGGCCGACGGGCCGCGCGCCTGGCCCGCCGCCGCGATTTGCGAACGCAGCTGCTGGCAATAATCCGCGTCCTGCGCGCCGGCGCCGCCGACAATCGCCGCCGCAAGGAGAGTCGCCGCGGCGGCTATGGCGCCCCAGCCCGCCCTTCCGCCTAGGCGCCCCGCTTTTTGCGGCGCATCGCCCCGTTTCAGCTCGATCATCGGCCCCAACCTGGCGCTCTGGCGATCAAATCGCTATTCCGTTGGTTTCGGTCTCGCCCGACAATCTGGCCGCAACAAGGCGACGGGCGCCGGCCGGCTATTACCCGCTTTCGCCGCCGCGGGCCAGCGCCCGTCTCAGGTCCGTCTGAACCAGGACAGCAAGCCCTGGCGCTCGCCCGCGCCGCGTCCGCCTTCTATAAGGCCCGCCATGGCCGCCGACGACCGCCTCAGCCAGGCTTACGCCCATTGCGAGACCTTGGCTCGCGAACACGATCGCGACCGCTGGCTCGCCGGTCTCTTCGCGCCGGCCGAGGCGCGGCCGCATCTTTTCGCGCTCTACGCCTTCTCGTACGAAATCGCCCGGCTGCCTGACATCGTGCGCGAGGCCGCGGCCGGCGAGATTCGCCTGCAATGGTGGCGCGAGGCGATCGGCGGCTCCCGCCGCGAAGAGGCGCTCGGCTCGCCGGTCGCCGCCGCGCTCGGCGACACGATCGAGAAATTCCATTTGCCGATCAGCGCGTTCGACGATCTGCTCAAGGCCCGCGCCTTCGATCTCTATCATGACCCGATGCCCGACATGGCCGCCTACGAGACCTATTGCGGCGAGACCGCGTCGCTGGTCTTCCGCCTAGCCGGCCTGGTTCTCGGCCGCGGCGATCGCGGCGGCGCCGAGGCCGCCGGCCATGCCGGCGTCGCCTACGCGACGGTCGGGCTGTTGCGCGCGCTGCCGATCGCCAGCGCGCGCGGCCAGGTGTACCTTCCGCTCGACCTGCTCGAGAGGCGCGGCGTCTCGCGCGAGGATATGATCGGGCGGCGCGACAGTCCCGCTTTTCGCGCCGCGTTGCGCGAAATGCGCGGGCTCGCCCGTGATCATTTCGACAAAGCTCTGGCTGCGGGATGGCCGGACGCGATCGCCGCAGCGTTCCTGCCGCTGGCGCTGGTCCCGCTCTATCTCAAGCGAATGGACCGCGCCGATTATCGCCCCTTCGAATCCGCGGTCGAAGCGCCGCAATGGCGGCGGCAATGGGCGCTGTGGCGCGCATCGCGGCGCTATTGACCCCATGACCTTCGCGTTGCTCTTGGAGGATGGCTCAGCCCAGGCGCTAGCGATTCATCGCCAGATAAGCCGAGGCGACCATCGCGTCGATATCGCGAGGGACTGGTACGACGCAGTGCTCCTGTCCCAATCCGCCGCGCGCCACCCGCTCCAGGCAGCGCGCCTGCAGCGTGAAGCCTAAGTCCATCGATTCGACCGAGTTGCCGAGCGGCCTTGGCCCGGCGAGATTGGCCATATGGCCGTCGCCGAGAATATGAATCGCGCGCCCGTCGGCGAGGCGGAGGGTTTCGATTCCTTCGCTCGGATAAAGGTCGGCGCCGATCACGGAAGGATCAGCGCGCAGGCCGGCGACGTCGATCTCGTGCGGCAGGTGGCCGCCATTCATCAAGATCGCGCCGTTCTTGATCAGCGGCAGATCCGCGGCGGTCAGCACATGCTTCGCGCCAGTGACGGTGACGAGCAGGTCGGCGCTGCGGATCGCCGTCTCGCGAAGCGGCGTCGAAAAGCCGTCGAGATGCGCTTCGAGCGTCGTCACCGGATCGACGTCGACGACGCTGACCGCGCTGAACGCGTTGCGAAAACAGGCCGCGACGCCGCGCCCGCAGGCGCCGTAGCCGAACACGGTGACGCGCTTGCCGTTGCTCGACCGATTGGTGAAGCGCATATAGCTTTCGAACAGGCTCTGGCCGACGGCGTGACGGTTCTCGGCGAATTGCTTGATCGGGCTGTCGTTGATGACGAGGACGGGGACCTTGATCTTGTCGCGCAATGGCTTGAGCCGGGCGCGCCCGGTCGTCGTCTCCTCCGTGCCGCCGCGCAGCTTGGCGTAGCCGCGCGCGGCGACGCGGGCGAAAAGATCGCCGCCATTGTCGAGCAACAGATCGGGCTCCTCGGCGATGATCGCGTCGAGAAACCGCTCATGCGCATCGGTTTCGGTGGTTCGTTCGCCGATCACCGCGATTCCGTGCGCGCGAAGGCGCGCGACGGTTTCGGGTTGCGTCGAATTGAGATTGCCGGTCGAGACGACCCGCGCGCCGCCGGCGGCGAGGGTCAGCAGCAGCGCCGCGGTTTTTGGCTCGAGATGGATCGCCGTGCCGATGGCGAGGCCCTGGAAGGGCCTTTCGCGCTGGAACTCGGCCATGGTCGCGGCGAGGAGGCGGCAGCTTGCAATGATCCAGTCGATGCGGGCGAGCGCGTCGGGAAGAGGCATGCGGGGCCTCGCCTTTAGGAGGCGCGCGGCGGCAGCCGCTCAAAAGCCGGCAAGCCGTCAGGAATGTGGTGGAAGGCCTGTTTGTCGATCGTATAGATCGCCATCCGCGGAGCGCCGTAGTGGCTCGGATCGTCGAGCGTGCCGACTTTCAAGATGACGGCGTCAAGGCCCGGCCGGCGGGTGATCAGATGGGCGCCGCATTCGGCGCAGAATTCCCGCGTCACGGGGCTGTCGAGATCGCTGCGCGCGAATCGTTTGGGCGTTCCTTTGATATAACGGAAGCCGCCGGTCGGCATGAGCATGAACATGTGAGGAGCGCCGCCGCTGAAATATTGGCATTCGCGGCAATGGCATTGCGCCTTCAGCATCGGCGCGCCCTCGGCGACATAGCGCACCGCGCCGCAATAGCATCCGCCTTTCAGCGCCATGGACCACCTCGCAAGCTTTCGGACAAAGTATCCTATGGCGGATGCGCTCGTTACGCGAGAGGATGTCCCGCTCGTCAACCGAGCGCCGGAAAGAGACCGCTCCTTTACTCGGCGGCGGACGACGCGACCGGACGCGTAAGCCAGTCGCGCAGATCTTGTTCCGCCCTTGCCGACAGCGCCCGCTTGCGCGCGACGCCGCGCTCCGGTCCGCGCAAGCGTTTGCCGTCCGCGCCGAAGCGCAGCTCTTCGATCGGCGGGAAGAGGCCGAAATTGACGTTCATCGGCTGGAACGACCGCGGCCCCGAATCGATCGTCTCGAGATGACCGCCGGTAATGTGGTTCATCAGCGCGCCGATCGCGGTGGTGCGCGGCGGCAGGCTGACCGACGAGCCGAGCCGCTCGGCGGCGGCCATGCGTCCCGCGACGAGGCCGACCGCCGCGCTCTCGACATAGCCTTCGCAGCCGGTGATCTGGCCGGCGAAGCGCAGCCGCGGCATGGCCTTCAGGCGCAAGAGCGGATCGAGCACGCGCGGCGAATTCAGGAACGTGTTGCGATGCAGCCCGCCGAGCCGGGCGAATTCGGCCCGCTCCAGGCCCGGGATCATGCGGAAGATGCGCGTCTGCTCGCCATATTTCAGCTTGGTCTGGAAGCCGACCATGTTGAACAGCGTGCCGAGCGCATTGTCCTGACGCAATTGTACGACTGCGTAAGGCTTCGCCTTCGGGTTATGCGCGTTGGTCAGGCCGACCGGCTTCATCGGGCCGTGGCGCAAGGTCTCCCGCCCGCGCGCGGCCATGATTTCGATCGGCAGGCAGCCGTCGAAATAGGGCGTTGATTCGAACTCCTTGAATTCGGTCTTGTCGCCGGCGAGGAGGGCGTCGACGAAGGTCTCGTACTGGTCGCGATCGAGCGGGCAATTGACGTAATCGGCGCCAGAGCCGCCCGGCCCGGCTTTGTCGTAGCGCGACTGCAGCCAAGCCTTGTCCATGTCGATCGAGTCGCGATGGACGATCGGCGCGATCGCGTCGAAAAAGGCGAGCTGTTCTTCGCCGGTCAGCGCGCCGATCGCGGCGGCGAGCGAGGGCGACGTCAGCGGGCCGGTGGCGACGATGACGTTGTCCCACTCGTCCGGCGGAAGGCTGGCGATCTCGCCGCGCTCGATCGTGATTTCCGGCCGAGCTCCGATCGCCTCCTCCACCGCGGCGGAAAAGCCGTCGCGATCGACCGCCAGCGCGCCGCCGGCCGGCACTTGATGGGCGTCGGCTGCGGCCATGATCAGCGAGCCCATGGCGCGCATCTCGCGATGGATCACGCCGACGGCGTTGGTCTCGGCATCGTCCGAGCGGAACGAGTTTGAGCAGACGAGCTCGGCGAGGCCGCCGGTCTTGTGCGCTTCGGTGCCGCGCAGCGGGCGCATCTCGTGCAGGACGACCGAGACGCCGGCTTTGGCGATCTGCCAGGCGGCCTCCGAGCCGGCCAGGCCGCCGCCGATGACATGGATAGGCTTCATGGCGCATCACTTGGGCCTGAAGCCGGGGGCCGTCAATCGGCCGCCCAGTCGAATTCGGCGTCGGCCGCGCCGCGCGGGTTGCCCCTGCCGGCGATCGGGCGCAGCATGGCGGCTCTTCATTCGATCGGACCGCGCCGCTTCATGGACGATTCCGCTCGCCCCGCCGCCCTGCCGGTCGACGATCTCATCGAAGCTGGCAGGGAGGTCCGCATCCGCCAGGATCTGGCGCTGACGGCGCTCGGCAAACGGCCGGCCGACAAAATCCTGCGCGTCGGCCGCTTGCTGGATGTCCATAGCCGCACCTGGCGGGACGATTGGGAGATCGCGATCAAGGGCCGCCGCATCGCCTTCGTCGGGCCGGCGGGCTCGTATCCGGGCGAGGCGGCTGAGCGCTTTCGCGAGCCTCGCCTCGCCGCTATTCCCGGCTTCGGCGAAGTTCACAAGCATATCGAAAGCTCGCATCTGACGCCGGAATGGGAGGCGGCCCTGGTCTTGCCGCGCGGCAACACCTGGACCTGCGAGGCGAGCCACGAATTCTCCAACGTGAACGGGGCGCACAATCTCGAATTCTGGCTGGAGGCGCGCAAGCGCGGCTCGCCGCTGAAAATTTTCCCGCTGCCCGGCTCGGCGGTGCCGCCGACCGCCTATGAATGGGGCGGCGGCTATTTCGGCTATGACGAGCAGAAGAGCTTCATGGCCGAAAGCCTGATGGTCCCCGGCCTCGACGAGGTGATGGATTGGCCGGCGGTCTGGAATCCGGACAATCCGTCCTACCAGCGCCTCTGGGGCATGATCGAGGCGACTTTCGCGGCGCGCGGCGTGGTCGAGGGCCACGCTTCGGGCTTGCGCGACCTTCCCTCGATCAACGCTTTCGCCGCCGCCGGCCTCGCCTCCGATCACGAAGCGCAGACGCCGGAGGAGACATGGGACAAGCTGACGCGCGGCCTGTTCATCGAGCTGCGCATCTACGCCATGCCCGAGATCATCAAGTACTTATTGGAGAAGAACCTCCCCGACTGGTCGCAGATCGCCTTCACCACGGACGATCGCAGCGCCTCGCATACGCTGAAGCTCGGCGCCAGCGATTATAATGTGCGTCTCGCCGTCGAAAGCGGGCTGCAGCCGGAAATCGCCATCCAATGCGCGACGATCAATCCGGCGCGGCACATGCGGCTGACGCCGTTCGTCGGCTCGCTGGCGCCCGGCCGCTACGCCGACGTCGTGCTGCTGTCGGATGTCCCTTCTTTGAAGATCGAAAAAGTCTGGGCCGACGGCGCGCAGGTCTCGGAAGGCGCGAATTATATCGGTCCAGTCCCGCGCATCGCCTGGCCCGGTTGGGCGACGAACACGATCAACGTCAAGCGCAAAGTGACGGCGGCCGATTTTGCGCTGAAGGCGGCGCCCGGCCGCGCGACGATGAAGGCCGCGGTGATCCGGCCGTTCCATTGGCATCCCGACTTCTATACGATGGAGCTGCCGGTCCGCGACGGCGAGGTCCAGCGACTCCCGTCCGAGGCCATCACCAAATTCGCGATCGTCGACCGCTTCTCGGGCGAAGCGAAAATCTCGAAAATGTTCTGGCGCGGCTGCGGCCCGGCGACGCCGGAGACGGCGCTCGCCTGTTCGGTCGGCCATGACAAGCACAATATCTGGGTCGTCGGCTCATCCGACGAGGCGATGGCCGCGGCCGTCAATGCGCTCGTCGAGACGCAAGGCGGCTGGGCTCTGGTGCGCGAGGGCAAGCTCGCCGCGACCGTGCGCTTCGAGATCGGCGGCCTGATGTCCTGCCGCCCGGCCGAAGAGCTCGACGCCGAGATGCAGCGCCTCTACAAGGAGGCGGAGAAAGTCGAATGGATGTACGAGCCGACCTTCCGCCCGCGCTGGCATCCCGGCTTCCCGGAACGGCTGATGTTCGCGACCCTGACCTGCGCGCCCTGGACCTGGGTGTTGGTCGCGCCATGCGAGCAGGCCCCGGACGGGTTCGTCAATGTGCAAACCGGAGAGACGCATCCGGTCGTGTGGTGATGAACTAAAACGTCCGCGGCGTCACGTCCACCTCGACATCCAGCGCCTGACCGCCCGACGAAACGATCACCCCTTCCACCGGCGCGACATCCGCGTAGTCCCGGCCGACCGCAACGACGATATGATCATCGCCGACCGGTATCGCGTTGGTCGGATCGAGGCCGAGCCAGCCGAACTCTCTCCCGCACCAGAGCTGCGCCCAGGCGTGCGAGGCGTCGGCGCCGACGAGGCGCGGCTTGCCGGGCGGCGGAATGGTTCGAATGTAGCCGCTGACATAGAGAGCCGGCAGGCCGAGGCCGCGCAAAGCGGCGATCATGATGTGGGCGAAGTCCTGGCAGACGCCGCCGCGCTTGGCGAAGGCGACCTCCGGCGGCGTCGCGACTTCGGTCACCGCCTTGTCATAGGCGAAGTCGGCATGGATACGGCGACTAAGGTCGAGACCGGCCTCATAGATCGGCCGGCCCGGCGGGAAGCTTGACCGCGCATAGTCGGTGATCTCGTCATAGAGGCCGACCAGCCGGCTCTCGAACAGGCCCAGCGCCGGCGAATCCGTCCCGAGCGAATCCGAATCCGCCGCGGCGGCGGCGACGTTCTCCCAGGCCGGCGTCAAACCCGCCGCCGGCGGCGCCGGCCGCTCGACCTTGACCTGAGCCGTCGATTCGATGACGAGCTCGCGATGCGGCGCCTCGATCCGCATCCTGATGACTCGGTTGCCGAAAATATCGACCCGCTCGGCCGCGCCGGTCGGCAGCGGCCTGATATCGATATGGTTCGCGGTCGTCTCCTGACCGTCCGTGGACCGCGGCGTCAGATGCAGCACGCAGGAATTGGTCGCGACCGGCGCTTCGTAGCGATAGCGCGTCACATGCCTGACGTCGTAGATCATGCCAGGCTCATGATCTTCTCGGCGTGTTTCGGCTTGCCGCTTTGCAGGAAGTAGCGCGCGCCGATCGCGTCGGCGAGATGAGCGAGTCTTTGCTCGATCGCGAGGATCGCGCGCCCATCCATGCGCTCCGCGTCATCCGTCGAGAGTTCGGCGCGAAGCTGGATCGAAAGGCGGCGCGGCTCCTCGAGCATGCCGTCCTGGCGCAGGACGGGCAAGCCGGCGATATGGTCGTCGATCGTCGCCACCTGAAACGCGACCGAGCGCGGATTGAACGGATCGAGTAGCGCCATGTCGCGGACCAGCGCCGGCGCGACGCCGGTCAGGTATCGCGAACGGTAGGTGATCTGCGAGTCGATCAGATCGAGCAGGACGTCGAGATTGTTGTCGGTCGCAGGCTTGTCGGCGAGCTGCCGGGCGAAGCGGCAAGTGTTGATGCCGCGTTCGACCCGCCGGCCGATATCGTAGAAATACCAGCCGGCGCCGCGATTGAAGTTTTCGTCGAACAGGCCGGACAAGGCGGCGATCGTCGTCAAGGCGGCTTCGACCGCGTCGAGAATTTCGGGCTCGGATAGCGGCCGGCCGCCGCTGCGCGCGAGCCCCTCTTCGAGGCCGCCGATCAAGCGCCACGTGTCCTGGGTCAAGCGCTCGCGAATGATCGAGGCGGCATGGCGGGCCGCGCGCGCGATCGACAAGGCCGAGCCATAATTCTCTTCGCTGCGCAACGCCGCGGCGCTCGCCTCGACCGCCGCTTGCTTGCCCGCATCGGCGGGAATCGCGCCCCAGGCGACGAGCACGGTCTTCAGCTTGTCGATCGATTGCCGCGCGACCGCGGAAGAAGCGTCGGGATCGATCGCGCGATTAGTCAGGCAGCGCGCCAGGCGCAAGGTCGCTTCGCAGCGTTCGATATAGCGGCCGAACCAGAAGAGATTGTCCGCAGCCCTGCTCGGCAGATTGCCGAGCAGGCGAACGATCCGCTGTTCGCTCCGAGCGGGCAACAGCGTCGAGGCCTCGACCGGCTTATCGGCGAGAACCCAGACGTCGGCCGATTCGACCCCCTCGCCCATCGAAACGACGCGCGCGTCGGGTTTATCGGAGACGCGGCAGAAGCCGCCCGGCATCACCCGCCAGCCGTCCGGCGTCGCCGCCGCGTAGACGCGCAGCACGAACGGCCGGGGCGCGAGCTTGCCGTTCTCCCAATGCGGCGTCGTCGACAGCCGCGCCACTTCCTGGCCGACGAAATCGACGCCGCGTTCGGCGAGGCGCTTCTCCAGGCGACCGCGCTCCTCCGCGCTCAGCTCCGAGCCGAGCACGATCGGCCGCCCGGCGAAGCCCGGCGCGTCGCGCGTGAACGCCCCGGCGATCGCGATCTCGTCAAGCGAGGCGAGCACGTGATCGCGCGCGCGCGATTGGCCGCACCACCAGGTCGCGATGTTCGGCATGCGCAGGGTTTCGCCGAGCAGCCGCTCGGCGAGCCGCGGCAGGAAGGCGAGCAGGGCGCGCGATTCGAGAAGGCCGGTCCCCGGCATGTTTTCGACGGCGACGCCGCTGGCGCGGATGGCGTCGATCAGGCCGGGCGCGCCGAGGCGCGAGGCCGGATTGAGTTCGAGCGGATCGACCCAATCGGAATCGACATGGCGCCACAGCACGTCGGCGCGCTTCAAGCCGGCGATGGTGCGCACGAACATTCGCCCCTCGTTCATGACGAGGTCGGCGCCTTCGATCAGGAGGAAGCCGAGATAGCGCGCGAGGTACGCCTGTTCGAAATAGGTCTGGCTCCATGGTCCGGGCGTCAAGATACAGATGCGCGGATCGGGCCGATCCGCCGCGGCGCGCATGCCGGCGCGCAGTTCGCGGAAGAACGGCGCCAGGCGCTCGACATTCATCTCGCGGAAAAAGGCCGGGAAAGTCTGCGACAGGACGAGGCGATTCTCGAGCGTGTAGCCTGAGCCCGACGGCGCCTGGGCGCGATCGCCGAGCACCCACCAGCGGCCGTCCGGGCCGCGGCCGATCTCGGCCGCGTAAAGGCGCAGCCAATGGCCGCCGCGCGGCTTCACCCCGTTCATCTGCGGCAGATAGTCCTTCGAGCCGGCGATCGCCGCCGCGGGCAGAAAGCCTTCCGCGACGAGTTTGCCCTCCCCATAGAGGTCGGCGAGGATTCGCTCGAGCAATTCGGCGCGTTGCTCGACGCCGCGGGCGATCTCGCGCCATTCGGCTTCCGCGATGAGCAACGGCATGCGGCCGAGCGGCCAATGGCGCTCCGCCGCCTCGCCATGGACGCGATAGGAAACGCCCATATCGCGGATGCGGCGATCGGCGGCGGCGAAGCGCTGCGCGATCTCTTCCGGCGAGAGGGCCGCCAGAGCGTCGAGGAAGCGCGTCCAGTAGGCGCGCTTCGCGCCGTCGGCGGCGATGAACTCGTCCGGGATGCCCGGCAGCGGCCGATAATCGGCCGTCCAGGCCGCGACGCGATCCGGCCCGGGCGGAGACGAGGCTGACCTAGACTCGCTCGCCAAGGGGCCTCCTGAGGTCAAGCGTCAGCGGAAAATCGCCCGACATTTCGTTGCGCGGAATCGCCGCCGCCCCCGGCGTATGGCCGTGATCTTGAAAACGCGCAAGCCGGCGCGCTTCGGCCTCGTAGGAATTCACCGGAAAAGTCTCGTAATTGCGGCCGCCAGGATGCGCGACATGATAAACGCAGCCGCCTAGCGAACGGCCGCTCCAGGCGTCGAGAATATCGAAGGTGAGCGGCGCGTGGACGGGGATGGTCGGGTGCAGGCCGGAGGCCGGCCGCCAGGCTTTGAAGCGCACGCCCGCGACCGCTTCGCCGGCGCTCCCCGTCGAGGTCATCGGAACTCTGCGGCCGTTGCAGGCGATCACGTGCCGACCATCGACGAGCCCGGTCGCCCTGACTTGCAGGCGTTCGACGGAGGAATCGACATAGCGCACCGTGCCGCCGATCATGCCCTCTTCGCCGAGCACGTGCCAGGGCTCGAGCGCCTGGCGCAGCTCCAGCGCGACGCCGCCATGCTCGATGCGGCCATAGACGGGAAAGCGGAATTCGCGCTGCGCCTCGAACCATTCCGGCGCGAAGCGATAGCCGGCACGGTCGAGATCGGCGAGCACGTCCAGGAAATCGCGCCAGACGAAAAACGGCAGCATGAAGCGGTCGTGCAGGGACGCGCCCCAGCGCACCAGGCCGCCCTGCTGCGGCTCGCGCCAGAACCAGGCGATCAGCGCGCGCAGCAGCAATTGCTGGGCGAGGCTCATCCGCGCGTCGGGCGGCATTTCGAAGGAGCGGAACTCGACCAGGCCGAGCCGGCCGGTCGGCCCGTCCGGCGAATAGAGCTTATCGATGCAGATTTCGGCGCGATGGGTGTTGCCGGTCACGTCGACGAGGAGATGGCGGAAGAGCCGGTCGACCAGCCAGGGCGGCGGATTTTCAGCGGCGGCCTGAGCGAGAGCGATTTCGAGTTCGTAAAGCGAATCGTGCCGCGCTTCGTCGATGCGCGGCGCCTGGCTGGTCGGGCCGATGAACAGGCCAGAAAAGAGGTACGACAGCGATGGCCGGCGCTGCCAGTAGCGGACGAGGCTCGCCAGGAGATCGGGCCGGCGGAGGAAGGGCGAGTCCGACGGATGGGCCGCGCCGATCACGATGTGATTGCCGCCGCCGGTTCCGGCATGGCGTCCGTCGGTCATGAACTTGTCGGCGCCGAGCCGGGCCTGGCGCGCGTCTTCGTAAAGGCCGCGCGTCGTCTCGACCGCCTGCCGCCAGGTCGCGGCCGGATGGATGTTGACTTCGATGACGCCGGGATCGGGCGTGACCTTGATGACGTCAATGCGCGGATCGTAAGGCGGGGCATAGCCTTCGATATGGACTGGCAGGCCGAGCTTCGCGGCGGTCTCTTCGACCGCGACGAGCAATTCGAGGTAGTCCTCGATCGTCGAAACCGGCGGCATGAAAACGTGAAGAACGCCGTCGCGCGGCTCGACGGTCAGCGCGGTGCGTACCGCCGCCGATTCGCCGACAACTTGCTCGATCGGCTCCTGGCGCCCCGGCGCGGGGGCGTTGGCGTTGGCGTTGGCGATGATGCGCCAGCGCGACGGGTCAGGCAGGTCGTCGCGCGGCTCCAGCGGGTCTTGCGGATGGATGTAGGGATAAACGGACCGCGGTACGAAGGGCAGCGAGCCGATCGGCAGGCGAAAGCCGATCGGCGAATCGCCGGGGACGAGGAACAGCTTGCCGCGCCGAAGCGGCCATCTTTCGCTGATCCAGCGCCGTTCGGCCGGCGCGTTCCAGCGCTGCACCGGCAGCACATACCCGGTCGGCCGGCTCAGGCCGCGATCGAAGACGCGGGCGATACGGGCGCGCTCCTCGGGGTCTTCGATCTTCGAATCGCTCGGATCGACATTGACCGGCAGGTTCGCCTCTTTGACGATCCAATGCGCCGTGTCCTCGAAGGCGGGAACGACATAGCCGGGATCAAGCCCGAGTACTTGGGCGACGCGCTCGGCGAAATGTCGCGCCTGCCGATCGCCGGGCTCCGCCGCTTCGGCGAAGCCGGCAAGGAGGCTGGCGTCGCGCCAGATCGGCCGGCCGTCCTTGCGCCAGTAGAGGGCGAAGGCCCAGCGCGGCAGGCTCTCGCCGGGGTACCATTTGCCCTGGCCGTAATGCAGCAAGCCGCCAGGCGCAAAGCGCTCGCGCAAGCGCCGGATCAGGGCGTCGGCCCGCGCGCGCTTGGTCGGACCGACGGCTGCGGTGTTCCATTCAGCCGATTGAAAATCGTCGATCGAGACGAAAGTCGGCTCGCCGCCCATGGTCAGGCGGACGTCCTGAGCCGCGAGGTCGCGGTCGACAGCTTCGCCGAGCTGATCGAGCTTGCTCCACGCCTCCTCGGAGAAGGGCAGCGTGATGCGCGGCGTTTCGCGAATGCGCGCGATCTTCATGTCGAAGCTGAAGGCGACGCCGGCGGCTTCGACTGCGCCGCTGATCGGCGCGGCGGAAGAATAATGCGGCGTCGCGCAAAGCGGCAGATGACCCTCGCCGCACAAGAGGCCAGACGTCGCGTCAAGGCCGACCCAGCCGGCGCCGGGCAGATAGACCTCGGCCCAGGCGTGCAGATCGGTGAAATCGCGATCGGTCCCGCGCGGTCCCTCGATCGGGTCGATATCGGCGCGGAGCTGAACCAGGTAGCCGGAGACGAACCGCGCGGCGAGGCCGAGGCGGCGCAGGATCTGCACCATGAGCCAGGCCGAATCGCGGCACGAGCCGGAGCGCAGAGCAAGCGTCTCGTCCGGCGCCTGCACGCCCGGCTCCAAGCGGATCACGTATTTGATCTCGCGCTGCAGCCTCGCGTTGAGATCGACGACGAACTGAACCGCGCCGACGCTCTCTTTCGGCAAGCTCGCCACAAAGTCGAGCAGAAGCGGGCTCGGCGGCTCCGGCGTCAGATAGGCGACGAGCTCAGTTTTGAGGTCCTCGTCATAGGCGAAAGGAAATTGTTCGGCGTAAGGCTCGATGAAGAAATCAAACGGATTGACCACCGCCAACTCGGCGGTGAGATCGACCTCGAATTTCAGCTCGTCGGATTTCTCCGGAAAGACGAAGCGCGCCAGCCAATTGCCGTGCGGATCCTGCTGCCAATTGACGAAATGCTCGGCCGGCGAGACTTTCAGCGAATAGCTGGCGATCCGGGTGCGGCAGTGCGGCGCGGGCCGCAGGCGGACGACTTGCGGACCGATCGAGATCGGACGATCGTACTTATAGCGTGTGACGTGCTGAAGCCCGACAAGGATCGACAAGAACAGCCCCGAGAAGCGCCAAGCGGCGCGCAGCGCGCATGCGGCGGAGCGGCCTTCGTTGAGGCCCTCCGTCATTTGCGAGGAGCGGACCGACGAAGCAGTCCGCTCGCAGAGCGCGGCGCTCCAGAAATGGATTGCTTCGCTCCGCTCGCAATGACGGCGCAGGGATTTCAACTCGGAGCCGCACGCCACGACGCCGGCGCCGATTTGGCCTGACGGCGATGCGCTCTGTCAATCGAGCCGCGACGCGAGCCGGGCGGATGCTCATTTTCTGATCACTCCGCCCGCTCCATTCGCAGGCTCAGCTCGAAATCTGCTCAAGCGCCAAGTTGGTCGTGCGCGGGCCGAAAAGGCCGATCGTCAGGATCACGACGAGCATCGCCGCAGCGATAAAGGCGAAAACGCCGGGCGCGCCGCCGCCGCGAAGGATGAACGCGATGACGAACGAATTGAAGATCACCGACAGCCGGCTCCAGGAATAGACGAAACCGGCGGCGCGCGCCCTTATGCCGGTCGGGAACAGCTCCTGCTGATAGGCGTGAAAGCTGAACGACAGAATGTTGTTCGCCAAGGTCAGGCAGACGCCCATGGCGATGATGACGAGCGCAATCGTCGTCGCGCCGAACAGCAATCCGCAGATCAGGATCGCCGCGGCGGCCGCGCAGATGATCAGCTTGCGCTCGACCTTATCGCCGATGAAAAAGCCGAGCAGGGGCCCGAGCGGCGAGGCGATGGCGATAAGGCTCGAATAGAAGAGGCTTTTCGTGATGTCGATCCCTTGCGCGATGAGCAAGGTCGGCGCCCAATTGTTGAAGCCGTAGAAGCCGACCGTCTGGAACACGTTGAAGACGCAAAGCAGGATGACGCGGCCGCGCAACGGCGGCGCCCACATATCGGCGAAGCTTCCGGCAAGGGGGAGCGGCGCTGCGGACTCGGGCGGCGGCAGCGGCCGGCCATATTCGGCGGCGACTTTCGCTTCGATCTTCATCAGAACGCGATTGGCCTCGTCGAGCCGACCATGCTGGGCGAGCCAGCGCGGACTTTCGGGCAAGGCGAGGCGAATGAACCAGACGAAGATCGCGGCGGTTGCGCCGATCAGCACGATCCAGCGCCAGCCGTCCAAGCCGAGCGGCGCGATCGGAACCAGAAGGTAAGCGAGAAAGGCGATGATCGGCGTGCAGCAAAAGCCGATCGCCTGGCAGCAGGCGAACGCCCGACCGCGTATAGCCTTTGGCGCGAGTTCGGAGAGATAAGCGCCGATCGTGATCATCTCCAAACCGAGGCCGAGGCCGGAAACGAAACGCCAAAAATTCAGCCAAAACGCGGTGTCCTGAAACGCCAGAATCGTATTGGCGGCGCTGTACCAAAGCAGCGAATAAGTGAATATGGCGCGGCGGCCGAACCGGTCGGCGAGAAAACCGCAGGCGATCGTGCCGATGAACAGGCCGGCGAACAGCGCCGCGATGAAGCTGGCGATTCCGGTCGTGCCGAACAGGCCGGGCGTCGTCGGCGTCAAAATGCCCGCCTTGAAGAGGCCCGGCGCCACATAGGCCGAGAACAGCATATCGTAGAGTTCGAAGAAGAAGCCGAGACCGAGAAGGACGATATAGGTCCAGATCGTGCGCGTCGCCGGGAGACGGTCGATGCGCGCGACGATCGCGCTCGCCGCGTCGGGTTTGATCGGCGTCGCCGCTTGGTCGTTCATTTCGTCCTCCCTCGGCGCGCTCTTCAGGGCTGCGGCCGCAAGTCGCCATGTTGGGCGCTCGGGTCGGCCCGGAGCAAGTCCTGGCTTCAAAGCAGCCTCATCGCCAGGAGTCCGGCGAGAATCAGCGTCGCCGCGATCGTTCTGATCGGCGTCGCCGGCTCCTTGAGCATAACGGCCGCAATGAGCACGCCGAACAGCACGCTGGTCTCGCGCAAGGCCGCGACCAGCACGATCGGCGCGACGGTCATCACCCAGATGACGATCCAATAGGCGGCGAGCGACATGACGCCGCCGGCAAGGCCCGGCGCGAGAAACTTCAAGGCGGGCTTCATGCCGCCGGGGCCGTAGCGCCATAGGCACAGGATGAGCATCGGCGGGCCGTCGAGCGTGAACAGAGCGGCGGCGTAGGCGCCGGCGTTTCCGGAGGCGCGCGCGCCGATTCCGTCGATCAGCGTATAGGCGCAGATCGTCGTCGCCGTGGCGAGGGCGCAAGCGACGGCGCGAAGGCTGGGCGGGGCGAGCGCGCGCTGTCCTTTGACGGAAATCAGCAGGACGCCGCAGCCGAGACAAGCGACGCCCAGCGCGCCGCCGAACGAGATCGGGTCGCGGACAAAGACGATCGACGCCAGCGCGGTCATTAACGGCGCTGCGCCGCGCGCGATCGGATAGGCCTGGCTCATATCGGCGAGGCGATAGGCCTGCGCCAAGAAGAGATAGTAGCCGAGATGAACGACGGTCGAGGCGAGGAGCCAAGGCCAAGCGGCCGAGAGCGGCAAGCCGGTGACGATGAGGAGCGGCGCGGCGATGATAGCGCAGGCCGCCGCGATGAGGGTCATGGCGAGGAACGGATCGAGCCTCACCTTGACGAGGGCGTTCCAGCCGGCGTGCAAGGCGGCGGCGAGGAGGACGACGAGAAAGACGGAAAGCGGCATCGTCGCGCTCAGAAGAAGCGGCCGCTTCGCGGAGCCGCGCCGGTCGCATTCGCGCGAGCGTCACTCCGCCGCGGCGCTGGCGCGCCGGTCGCGGTGTTCGGCGGAATAGTGCCGGCGCTTGGCGTCGTACATCAGGATGTCGGCCCGCCGCGCCACGCTTTCGAGTCGCTCGCCGGGACGGCTGGTCGCCGCGCCCATCGAAAAGGAGAGCGGCGCCGCCGTGTAGAACTGATTGTTGAGCTCGGCGAGCTTGTGGATGTCCTCCATCATCGCTTCGCCGGCCGCCTCGTCCGCGTTCGGCATGAGAATGGCGAACTCGTCGCCGCCGATACGCGCGGCGCAGCAGGGTTTCTCGGCGACCTTGACGAGCACTTCGCCGGCGCGGCGCAGCAATTCGTCGCCTGCGGCGTGACCATATTGGTCGTTGGCGGTCTTGAGGCCGTTGAGATCGGCCATGACGATCGTGACCGGCGCGAAGCCCTTGCGCTCCAGGCGATTGATCTCGTCGATGTAAAAGGAACGGTTATAGAGCTTGGTCAGCACGTCGTGCTTGCCGAGGAATTCGAGATAGGCCTCGGCCTTCTTGCGCGCCGTGATGTCGGTCAAGGCGACCTGAACCAGCGACCAATTGTGCTCGCGTCCGGGCAGTACGGAAAACTGCATGAGGAAATGCAATTCCGCGCCATCCAGCGAATAGTTGACCACTTCGCGTTGCTGGAACAGCTTGCCGTCCCAGAGGTCGATCAATTGCTCGCGGAACGGCTGCTCCATTTTGTCGCGAAAGACGTCGCCGAGCCGCTGCAGCAGGACCTGCTTGCTCGGCGCTGCGAAGAGTTCAAGCGTGCGCCGATTAACGTCGATCACGCGGATTTCGCTCATGCAGCGATGCACGAATTCCGGATGTACGTCGGTGAAGACGCGGAAATCGACGATGCCGCGCTCGCGCGCCTCGTCGATCAATTGCTTGACCTTGCTGAAATCCTCGACCCAGAGCGAAACCGGCGAATGCTGCAGCAGGCCGCGGGCGTAATCCTCGCTGATCGTAAGCTTGCGCCGGGCGGTCTCGCGCTCGGTGACGTCTTCGATGGCGATGAGCACGCGCCGCCAACTCTGCTCGTAGCCGGGCAGGATCGCGCCTCTGAGCTGGATGTCGAGCCGGCGGCCTGACATGGCGTAATTGACCGTCTCGCTGGCGAATTGGGTCTTGCCCTCCCAAAGCTGGACCAATTCTTCGAGATGGGTGAGCATCATGTCGTCGCGGAAGATGCTGCCGAGATTGGCGACGAGTTCGGCGAGGCTCGCGACTTCAAAGAGCGACAGCGTCTTGGCGTTGACCTTGACCACCTTCAATCGGCTCGCGCACCGCCTGACGCGGTCGAGATCTTCTCTCAGATACGCCCGCAAGTCGGTCACGCCGGCGCGCCGCCATTCGTCGAGCAGCGCTTTCAGCTCGCTATAGTCTTCGAGCCAGAGAGAAACCGGCGCCAGTTCGAACATGCTGGCGTCGTCGCGTTCCGGGCCGCCGGCCGTCAGGGAAGAAGTCAGGCTGTCCAAGCTGTGCATAGGGCTCTCGTAACGGAACGCGGGCCGGCTCGCCGATTTGGAAATTCCAAATTCTAATTTCCGCGAATCGTGGAATATCAAAGCGTTAAAGTGCAAAAAATTTGGAAAAAATCTCTCGCGCCTTGTCGCTTTGAACGAACAGAGAACATTGTCGCCGCGATCCGCGGCGCCGTCAATCTTTTGTCCGCGAGCGGGCCCTTGAAGGGGCTGCAAGCGGCGGATTTCAAACGAAATAATCAGGGTTCTGCCGGCGCAGCCGATCGACGTCCAAAATGACCGCGTTCAGATGCTCGGCCATCGCGGCGCAGGCCGGGGCGACGTCATGCCGGGCGCCGGCGTCGCGGACGGCGGCAATTCCGGAGCGATGATCGCCTTCGAAAATCGCGCCGGCGCTGGCGACGCGGGCCGCCGCAGGGCCCGCTCGCCTCGCGTCTCGCCCAGGTCGGACTGCGCCGTGCAGATGTCGTCGAAGGCCCGATCACCATGGTCTGCCGTGATTCCCGCGGCAGCGCAGGGCTGTTCGGGGGCAAGCGCCTCGGTCCAGCGGTTTGGCTTGCTTTCAATACCGCGGCGCCACGCCGCCCGATCGCCGTCAACCCGCCATGGCGCCTCGAAGGTACGCGCGAAGCGATATCCGCCCATGAGGCGCCATGACGGGTGCTTCGCTTGCGCTTCGCCCCTTCCGGGTGACGGCGACCGCTCGCCGCGGCTATTGGCGACCAAGACGTTTTGCTGACCGAAACGGCCGGACGGCCGGTTTCGGCAGCAAAACGTCTTGGTTGCAAAAAGGCCATCGAGGCGGGCGGGGGCGGGGGTCAAGGCTCGCGAAGCGCAGCGGAGCGACCGGCGAAGCCGGCTCGGCCTTGAGGCGCGCCCGCCTCGATGGCGGCGCAGTGTTTGGGATTTGCGCCTTGAGCGTGCTCGATTCCTGAGTTTCTACAATCAGAAGCCGGCGAAGACTCTCGATACCGCCTTATTTCGCGCAAGGGCCGCCCCTCATTTTCCCCGGACAGCCCTTGCGCGAAAGCGGAAGTCCAGACTGAGTCCGCTGCGCGCGGCGGTTCTGGTTTCCCGCTTGCGCGGGAACGACACGCAGGTCTTCGATCGGCGTACTCCTGAAGTCCTGTCGCGTGGCTCTTCATCCGGACTGTTTGCCGCCGATCGAACCTGAAGCGCGCGTCATTGCGCGCCGACTCTAGTTCGGCGTCAGCGAGCGCCTCGACGAAGCGAACGCCGATCGTCTCTATGACGCGATCGCCGAGAAGCTGGCCCAGCCGGATTTCCGGCCGCGCGCGCTCTATAAGCGCTTCGACATCGAGGCGGTCGCGACGACCGACAGTCCGCTCGACGACCTTGCCGCGCATGAGCAAATCCGCCATGACGGCGATCTATATGACGGCGGCCCCTGTCTGGCTCGTCGTCGCTCTGCGCTTCGCCGACTCGACTCGGATCGTGGCGCGGGCGCGGCCCGCCGCCGCGCGCTGAAAGGAGAAATTTGTGAGCGCCGCCGCCCTGCCCCGCCTTTCCGCCGCGAATGTCGCGCAGCTCGCCGCGACGGTCAGACGGCCCGGCTATGATCGCGGCGCGCTCGGCGCCGGGATCGTCCATCTCGGCCTCGGCGCTTTTCATCGCGCCCACCAAGCCGCCTATAACGAGGCGGTCCTTGCCGCCGGCGATTTGCGCTGGGGGACGATCGGCGTCTCGCTGCGCAATCCCGCTATGCGCGACGCGCTCGCGCCGCAGGACAATCTCTATACGCTGGCGCTACGCGACGGCGCCGGCGAGTCGCTGCAGGTTATCGGCGGCCTGACTGCGTGCGTCGTCGCGCCGGAAAATCCGGAAAGACTCGCCGCCGCGATGGCGCGGCCCGAGACGCGCATCGTTTCGCTCACCGTCACCGAAAAGGGCTATTGCCACAATCCCGCGACCGGCGCGCTCGACGAAGCCCATCCGGACATCGTCCATGATCTCGCCGAGCCGCATCGGCCGCGCTCGGCGATCGGCTTCATCGTCGAAGCGCTGGCGCGGCGGCGCGAGAGCGGGACCGCGCCGTTCACGCTGCTCACCTGCGACAATTTGCCGGCCAATGGCGAGACGTTGAAGCGCGTCGTCGCGCGCTACGCCGAATTGCACGACCGCGACCGCGACCTCGCCCGTTTCATCGCCGGGGAGGTCGAATGTCCCTCGACCATGGTCGATCGCATCGTGCCGGCGACGACCGACGCGGACCGCCAATCCGTCGCCGCCGCGAGCGGGCTTTACGATTCCTGGCCGGTCGTCGCCGAGCCTTTCGCGCAATGGGTGATCGAGGATCGCTTCCCCGCGGGCCGGCCGGATTGGGATCGCGCCGGCGCGATGTTCGTCAAAGACGTCGCAGCGTTCGAATTGATGAAGCTGCGCATGCTCAACGGCGCCCATTCGACGCTCGCCTACCTCGGCTACCTCGCCGGCCATGAGACCGTCGCCGAGACCATGGCTGCGCCGGGCTTCGCTCGGCTGGTCGAGGACTTGATGGCCTGCGAAGCCGCGCCGACTTTGCCGCCGCTGCCGGGGCTCGATCTCGCCGCGTACCGGCGCGATCTGATCGCGCGTTTCCGCAATCCGGCCTTGCGCCATCGCACCTGGCAGATCGCCATGGACGGCTCGCAGAAATTGCCGCAGCGGCTGCTCAACACGATCCGGGCCCGGCTCAAGGCGAATGCGCCGTTCGAGCGCCTCGCGCTCGGCGTCGCCGCCTGGATGCGCTATGCGAGCGGCGTCGACGAGAAGGGCGCGCCGATCGACGTGCGCGATCCGCTGGCTGAGCGAATCCGGCGGATGACGAGCGGCATAATAGATGCGCCGACGCTGGTCTCCGCCTATCTCGGTCTCGCCGAGGTTTTCGGCGACGATTTGCCCGCTGAGGCGCGATTCCGCGAAGCGTTAGCGAAGGCGCTCTCCGAACTCATGGCGAGAGGCGCTGCGCGAACGGTTGCGGAATTCGGCCAGGACTCTTTCTAAAAGGGTCCGCGCCGAACTCGGAAGTACGGGCGGACCAGAAGAGAGAGCGCAATCCGTCATTGTTTGGAACGCTGGCTCGCACGCGCCGCGCCACCTCTCGTCTGGCCCCGGCGTCGGATCTCGCCGGGCTTTGCATCCGCTCCCGAATGATGCTTGTCTCGCCGCGGTAAAGGACGCTCCATGGACGCGATGCATCATGACGGAGCTTTGGCGCGGGCCCGCGCCTTGCTCGACAAGGTTCCGCTTTTCGACGGGCATAACGACCTGCCCTGGGTAATTCGAACCGACAGGGACGCGCGCGGCGACGTCAAGGCTTACGATCTTAACCGCGTCCATCAGCGCGGCGACACCGATATCCCTCGCTTGCGCGAGGGCATGGTCGGCGCGCAATTCTGGGCGGCGTTTCAGCCGACCAACGCGCCGCATCCGGCCCGAACGGCCTTGGAGCAGATCGACCTCATCCGGCGCCTGGAGGAGGCGTATCCCGAGACGTTCTTTCCGGCGCGAAAAGCGAGCGACGTCGCGCGGGCGAAGCGGCTCGGCAAGATCGCCTCGTTCATCGCGGTCGAAGGCGGCGTCGGCCTCGAAGAATCGCTCGCCCCGTTACGCATCTGGCAGGCGGCCGGCGCGCGCCTGATGACGCTTTGCCACAATGAGAGCCTCTCCTGGGTCGACTCGGCGACGGACCCGCCGCGCGCCGGCGGCCTCAGCGCCTTCGGCCGCGCCGTGATCGGCGAGCTCAATCGGCTCGGCATGGTGGTCGATTGCGCCCATGTCTCGCATGAGGCGATGCGCCAGGTTCTCGACGTCAGCGAAGCGCCGATCGCGTTGTCGCACTCCAACGCCTTCGCGCTATGCGATCATCCGCGCAATGCGCCCGACGACGTCCTGGCGCGGCTCAAGGACAATGGCGGGATCGTCATGGCGACGTTCGTGCCGGGCTTCATCTCGCAAGCCTTGCGCGACTATCTCGCCGGCTCGCGCGACAAATACGGCAAGGCGCCGGCTGGCGTCGATCCGAAAGAGGCGCTCGCCGCAGTCGAGGCGCAAAAGGGGCCGGCGCCGCGCGCAACGCTGGAGGAGCTGGCCGACCATATCGTCTACCTGGTCAAGACCGCCGGACTCGACCATGTCGGCATCGGCTCCGACTTTTTCGGCGGGCCGCAGCCGCTCGGCCTCGAAAGCGTCGCCTGCTTTCCGGCGCTGTTCGCCGAACTCTTCCGCCGCGGCTTCGACGAGAAGGCGCTGGCGAAGATCGCGTCGGGAAATTTGCTGCGCGTGCTGCGCGCCGTCGAGAAGGTCGGCAAGCGGCTGAGCAAAGAGCGCCCGCCGCAATTGGGTCGCGCCGAGGATTTTGCGGGGTGATCCACGCTCTGCGCGGCCGGCGCGCCGTCGCGGCCCTGCCCGTCCCGCGCCGATCGCGAGAACGTCCGAGAGCAAGGCTCGACGCTGGAGGCGAAGGCATGCGGGAGCGGCTCGCTTCCGCGCCCCGACGGCTCTCGGCGGCGCCTCACAGCGAGCGGTCAGGCGTCTCCAGCAGGCTCTGCACGAACGCCTCGACGCCTTTTTCGACGCGATGCCGTCGCAGCCGCTCCGCCGTGATGATCGCGGTCACCGCCGAATAAGCGTGCTGCAAATCGTCGTTGATCAGCACGTAATCGTATTGCCGCCAGCGCGCGATCTCTTTGCGCGCGTTCTCCAGCCGTCCGGCGATTTGCGCGGCCGAATCCTCGGCTCTGCGGTCGAGCCGCGCCTTCAATTCGAGCATCGACGGCGGCAGGATGAAGATGCTGACGACGTCGGCGCCCATCGCCTCGCGCAATTGCTGGGCGCCTTGCCAATCGATGTCGAACAACATGTCGCGGCCTTCATTCAAGACCGCCTCGACCGGCGCGCGCGGCGTGCCGTAGCGATGGCCATGGACCTCGGCCGATTCGAGCAGATCGCCGGCCGCGCGCATCGCTTCGAATTGCCGCGCGCCGATGAAGTGATAATGGATGCCGTCGGCCTCGGAGGAGCGGCGCTCGCGGGTCGTGACAGACACCGATAGCGTCAAATCGAGCGCCTTGTCCTGCAGCAGCATGCGCGTCAGCGTGGTCTTACCCGCGCCGGAGGGCGAAGAGAGGATCAGCAAGAGGCCGCGTCGCTTGGTCGCCATGGCCTAATTCACTCGACGTTTTGGATCTGCTCGCGCAATTGCTCGATCTGGCTGCGCAAGTCCAGTCCGATCGCGGTCAGCGCAACGTCGTTCGACTTGGCGCAGAGCGTATTGGCTTCGCGCGCCAATTCCTGGGCGAGGAAGTCGAGCCGCCGGCCGACCGGACCGCCGGTTTCGATCAATTGTCGCGCGGCCGCGACATGCGTGGTCAGCCGGTCGAGCTCTTCGCGAATGTCGGCTTTGGCCGCGAGCAGCACCGCCTCTTGGTGGAGCCGGTTTTGGTCGAAGCCGCGGCTCGATTCGATGAGCGCCGCGACCGTTTGCGCCAAGCGCTCGCGGATCGCCTCCGGCCGGCGGCCCGGATTCTCGTCCGCCGCCTTGGTCAGCGCCGCGATCGCGGCGAGGCGCTCGTCGAGAAAAGCCCGCAGCGCCGCGCCTTCGGCCTGGCGCATGGCGACGAGCGCGGCGATCGCCTCGTCAAGGCTGTTCAGCGCGCCGGCGCAGGCTGCGGCGAGTCCCTCCTCGTCCTCGCCGACTTCGCCGAGATCGACGACGCCCCGCACGGCGAGGAGACCGTCGATCGTCGGCGGCGCAAGGCCGGCCTGCTGCGCCGCCTGTTTGGCGGCCTCGGCCAGCGCCGACAAGGCCGCGGCGTTGATCTTGACCTCGCCGGCGGCGCCCTCGCGTTGGGCCGAAAGCGTCGCGAAGCAGGTCCCGCGCGCCAGCGCCTTGCCGAGCTGCGCGCGCGCCTCGGCTTCGATCCGGTCGAAGCCGGGCGCCAAGCGCAGGCGCAGATCGAAACCCTTGGCGTTGACGCTCTTCAATTCGAAGGCCCAACGATAGGCTCCATACGCGCCGGCCGCCCGCGCGAAGCCGGTCATGCTGGATAGAGGCATGGATTCTAAACGACTCGCAGTAAGGCGCGACGACAGGCGACCATAGGCGGAGCGGCGGCGGCGCTCAACCTGGCCGCAGGCTTTTCGCTGCGGCTCTGGTTCGGCTATGGAGCGCTGGCGCGTCGACGCGCGAGAGAGGCGATATGCAGCATGCGGTCATCATCGGCGCCGGCCATGGCGGCGCCCAGGCGGCGGCGAGCCTGCGCGAAGAGGGCTTTCAGGGCCGAATCACGCTGATTAGCGACGAGCGCGTCGCGCCTTATCACCGGCCGCCATTGTCCAAGGCCTTTCTGAAGGACGCATCGGCCGGGCCGCAATTCCTGCGCGGCCCGAAATTCTTCGCCGAGCATGGCGTCGATCTGCTCCTCGAGACGCGCGCCACGGCGCTCGACCGGGGGGCCGGCCGGGTGGAGCTGTCGAACGGCGGCGCGCTCGAATTCTCGCATCTCGTGCTCGCGCTGGGCGGGCGGGCGCGGCGTTTGCCCGTCCCGGGCGCTGACCTGCCGGGCGTCCATTCGTTGCTGTCGCTGGCCGACGCCGAAGCTCTGCGCGCCGCTTTGCAAGAAGGCGGCGACGCCGTGGTGATCGGCGGCGGCTTCATCGGGCTGGAAGTCGCTTCGACCCTGGTCGGGCTCGGCTTCAAGACGACCGTGATCGAGGCGACGCCGCGCGTGCTCGGCCGCGCCGTCGCGCCGCTCGTCTCGGACCATATGCTGCGCCGCCATCGCTTTTGGGGCGCCGACATCCTGCTCAACGAGAGCGTGGAGCGGATCGAGGGTGACGCCAAAGGCGCGGCCTCGGTCGTGACCCGATCCGGCCGGCGCATCGCCGCTTCGCTTGTCGTCATCGGCGTCGGCATGACGCCCAATGTCGCGCTCGCCGAGGCGGCGGGCCTGGCGATCGACAATGGAATTGCGGTCGACGAGCGCTTACGCACGAGCGATCCGCGCATTTTCGCCATCGGCGATTGCGCTTCGTACCCGCATTGGAGCGCGGCGCGGCGGCTGCGGCTCGAATCGGTGCAAAACGCCACTGATCAGGGCCGCGCGGTCGCCAAAGCGATCGTCGGCCGCGCCGAACCGTACCGCGCCGCGCCGTGGTTCTGGTCCGACCAGAAGGATATCAAATTGCAGATGGTCGGGCTGAGTTTCGAAGCCGACGATTATGTGCTCTCGGGCGATCCGGAAGCAGATCGCTTCTCCGTGTACCATTTCAGCGGGCCGAGATTGGTCGCCATCGATTCGATCAACAGCCCGGCCGAGCACATGCTCGGGCGCCGAATGCTTGCGGCCGGTTTCAGTCCGACCAAAGAGACGGCGCGCGGCGGGGCGACGGCGCTGAAATCGAGCTTTATGCAAGGAGCGACCTGAACCGAGGAGCCGTCATTGCTTCCTCGCTTCGCTCCTCGCAAGGGGGCTTTGCGCTCACGCGCCGCCGAACAGCTTATCCAGGAAACTCTTCTCCCGGCGCTGCGGGCGCGGCGCGTCGCCGACATTCGGGATCGGCGCGGGCGGCAGCAAAGCGTTGCTGCGCACGGGGATCGGCGCGCCGGGCGCCGGCGCGGCGGCGGCTTGCGCGGCCTGATGGATGATCATCGGCTGGCCGCCGCGCGGGAAGTCGGCCGGCGGCGCGGCGGCGATGTCGGCGGGCGGGACGGGCGGCGGCGCGTCGAGCGGCGTCTCCGGCTTCCACACGCCCGAGGGCAGGCCGGCCGGCGTGATCCCCTGCAGCGCCCCTTTCATGAAGCGGCTCCAGATTTCGACCGGTAGATTGCCGCCCGAGGTCTTCTTCGTCGGGGAACCGTCGTCATTGCCGAGCCAGACGCCGGCGACGAGCGCGCTCGTATAGCCGACGAACCACGCGTCGCGCCATTCCTGGCTGGTGCCGGTCTTGCCCGCCGCTTGCCAGCCGGGCAGCTCCGCCTTGCGCGCGGTGCCGGTCAGCAGCGTTTCCTCCATCATCGCGTTCATCATCGAAACGTATTGCGGCTCGATGACGCGCCCGAAATTGGCGTTCTTGCGGGAATAGAGAAGCTTGCCATTGGCGGTGCGCACTTTCGAGATCACGTGCGGCTGCACGCCGATGCCGCCATTGGCGAAGGCGGCGTAGGCGGCGACGAGCTCCAGCGGCGTGACTTCGGAAGTGCCGAGCGCGATCGAGGCGTTGGGCTCGAGATCGGAGTTGACGCCGAGCCGATGCGCGGTCTTGACCACCGTCTTCGGCCCGACTTCGAGGCCGAGCCGCACCGCGACCGTGTTCAGCGACAGAGCCAGAGCCTTGGTCAGCGTCACCGGCCCGAAATATTCGCGCGAATAATTTTCCGGGCTCCAGCCCTTGATCGTGATCGGCGCGTCGTCGCGCACCGTGTCGGGCGTCAGGCCCTTCTCCAGAGCGCTCAGGTAGACGAATGGCTTGAAGGCGGAGCCGGGCTGGCGCTTGGCCGAGGTCGCCCGGTTGAACTGGCTGTCGGCGTAATTGCGGCCGCCGACCAGGGCCCTGACGCCGCCATTCGGATCGAGCGCGACCAGCGCGCCCTGGCTGACGCCGAATTTGCCGCCTTTGGCGTCCAATTCCTCGGTCAAGGCGTGTTCGGCCGCGGCCTGCATGCGCTCGTCGATGGTCGTGGCGACGACGATGTCCTCGTCGATCGCGCCGACCGTGTCGTCGAGCTGGTCCATGACGTAATCGGCGGCGTAATTGATCGAGCCTGCGCCTTTCTCCTTGACGACTTGCGCGGGCCGGGCGAGCGCGAGCTTGGCCATCGCCTCGGTGATATAGCCCTGCTCGGCCATCGCGGTGATGACCTGCGCGGCTCTTGCATTGGCGGCGTCGAGATTGTGATTGGGCGCGAGCCGGGTCGGCGATTTCATCAGGCCGGCGAGCACGGCCGCTTCCGAGAGGCTGACGAATTTGGCGCTCTTGCCGAAATATTTCTGCGCCGCCGCTTCGACGCCATAGGCGCCGGAGCCGAAATAGACGCGGTTCAGATAGAGTTCTAGAATCTGGTCCTTGGAATATTTGCGCTCGAGCCACAGCGCCAGGATCGCCTCCTGAATTTTGCGCGAGATGGTGCGCTCCTGCGTCAGGAACAGATTCTTGGCGAGCTGCTGGGTCAGCGTCGAGCCGCCCTCCGTGGCGCCGCCGCGATGGAAGACGTCGCGAGCGACCGCGCGCATGACGCCGATCGGATCGATGCCGAAATGCGAATAGAAGCGCCGGTCCTCGATCGCGACAAAAGCCTTCGGCAGATAAGGGGGCAGCTCGCTCAGGCGCACCGCCGCGCCGCCCGTGTCGCCGCGATTGGCGAGCAACGTCCCGTCCTCGGCGAGAATGGCGATGTTGGGCGGCCGCTTGGGCACGGCGAGCTGGTCGATCGGCGGCAATTGGCTGGCGTAATAGGCGAATAGGCCGCCGACGCCGATCACCGCCCAGACGCCGAGGACGACGCACCAATAGACCAGCCGCCCTACAAACGAACGCTGGTCGCGGCGCTGCTTGCGCGCGCCGCCGCGCGGCTTGCCGCCGCGTCGGCCCGGCCGATCCTCGGGATCGGCGCGCAGATCGGCGCTGCGCCCGCGCGGCGAGGATTCGAATCTCGGCTCGATCCGCTCGCGGTTTCGCCTGCGCCCGAGGCCGAACATTCGTCAACCCGCCCCAAAGGTCCAAAGGAGACCGGCCGCTCCGGATCCATCGCCCGGATGCTTGCCGAGCCAGGCATTCGAAGCTAAAGGCGGCGATTTAAGGGCCGGTTAAGTCTGGGTTTGGGCGGGCGCGCCGAGCCGAGGCGAAAGGGCTGGGGACGCCCGAAGCCTCGGCCTTGCGCCAGCGCGGCCCTCTTGCCACAGTCGGAGCACCGTCGGCGCCGCCGGCGGCCGTTTTTTGAGGATTAAGAAGACGCTGCGATGAAGGCGACGTTGGAGCGAACAGCCTTGCTAAAGGCGCTGGGGCACGTGCATCGCATCGTCGAACGGCGCAACACGATCCCGATTCTGTCGAACGTGCTGATCGACGTCGCCGAGCGTCAATTGACGCTGAAAGCGACCGATCTCGACCTCGAGGCGACCGAATCGGCGCCGGCCGACGTCGCCCAGGACGGCTCGACCACCGTCGCCGCCCATGTGCTCTACGACATCGTCCGCAAATTGCCGGAAGGCGCCCAGGTCTCGCTCGACATGACGGGCGAGACCGGCCAGTTGCTGCTGCGCTCCGGCCGTTCGCGCTTCCATCTCCAATCCTTGCCAGCCTCGGACTTTCCCGATCTCGCCACCGGCGAATTGACCCATCGCTTCACGCTGGGCGCCGCCGATTTGAAGAAGCTCATCGACAACACGCAATTCGCGATCTCGACCGAAGAGACGCGCTATTATCTCAACGGCATTTTCCTTCACACCGTGGACGTCGGCGGCGCGACCATGCTGCGCGCGGTCGCCACCGACGGCCATCGTCTCGCCCGCGTCGAAATGCCGGCCCCGCAAGGCGCGGCGGGCATGCCGGGCGTGATCGTGCCGCGCAAGGCGGTGAGCGAGATCCAGAAGCTGATCGAGGATGTCGAGGCGGAGGTTTCGGTCGAACTGTCGACCGCCAAGGCGCGGTTCCGCTTCGGCGACACGGTGCTGACGACCAAGCTGATCGACGGGACGTTCCCGGACTACCAGCGCGTCATTCCCGCCCATAACGACAAGCGTCTGGTCGTCGACAAGGCGCCGTTCCAGGCGGCGGTCGACCGCGTCTCGACCATCTCCTCCGAGCGCGGCCGGGCGATCAAGCTTTCGATCGCCGACAACAGGATGACCCTGTCGGTCAACAATCCCGATTCGGGTTCGGCGAGCGAAGAGCTCGAAGTCGATTACGATTCGGCCCCGATCGAGATCGGCTTCAACGCGAGGTACCTGCTCGACATAGCCGGCCAGCTCGCCAGCGACACGGCGCTGATCAAGCTCGCCGACCCCGGCTCGCCGACCATCATCCAGGATCGCGACGGCGCGGCGGCGCTGTACGTGCTGATGCCGTTGAGGGTGTGAAGTTCTTCACGGCGGAGAGTACTTACGCCGTCATTGCGAGCGAAGCGAAGCAATCCATTCGTAGGACGTCGCCCTATGAATGGATTGCTTCGTCGCTCCGCTCCTCGCAATGACGGTCCTCACGCCCGCTCCACCCGCAGCATGCTGCCGTCCTCGACCGCGATGACCCTCACCTTCACGCCGGCCGCGGTGTCAACGCCTGCGACGCGCCAGACGCTGTCGCCGACGCGGATCGCGCCGTAGCCGCGCTCGATCGGCTGATCGAGGAAGAATTCCTTGCCGATCAAAGCCTGGGCGCGGCTGAGCGAGGGCGGCGGGCTCGAGCGCTCCAGCGAGCCATAGACGCGCCGGCCGACAAGGATGAGCGCGGCCGCCAGCACGGCGAATACTAGAAGCTGGAGGGTGAACTCCATCGGCCAGAAAAAATCGACGGCGCCGACGATCAGCGCGGCGCCGCCGATCCAGATCAGGAAAGCGCCGGGCGCGAGCGTCTCGGCGGCGCAGAGGACGAACCCGCCGATCAGCCAGACGAAATAGGCGATGTGCGCGTCGAACATGACGCCGACCGTCACGCGACCGGCGGCGCGTTGGGCGGGGGCGCAGGCGGCGCCGGCGGCCGCGGCGTCGGCGGGACCCGCGGCACGGCTGGCGGCGCATGCCGGGCGGCGTCGCTGGCGCGGCTTTCGCCGAGCGCGCTCGAAGCGATCTCGGCGATGCCGCCCAGCGTGCCGGCAAGCGAAGCAAGATCGAGCGGCAGGAGAAAGACCTTCTGATTGGGCGCGGTCGCCAGCGCCGTCAGCGCATTGACGTATTTTTCGGCGACGAAATAGTTGAGCGCGGCCAGATCGCCATTGGCGACCGCCTGGCTGACGAGATTGGTCGCCGTCGCCTCGGCCTGGGCTTGGCGCTCGCGCGCCTCGGCGGCGCGGAACGCCGCCTCTTTGCGGCCTTCGGCTTCGAGCACCACCGCTTGCTTGGCGCCTTCGGCGCGCAAGATCGCGGCCTGGCGCTGGCCTTCCGCCTCGAGGACGGCGGCGCGCTTCTCGCGCTCGGCCTTCATCTGGCGGGCCATGGAATCGACGAGGTCCTTGGGCGGCTCGATGTCCTTGATCTCGATGCGCGTCACTTTGACGCCCCAGGGCAGGGCGGCGGCGTCGATGATGGTCAAAAGCCGGGTGTTGATCTCGTCGCGATGCGACAGCAACTGGTCGAGATCCATCGAGCCCATGACCGTGCGGATATTGGTCATGACCAAATTGAGCAAAGCCTGTTCGAGATTGGCGACTTCGTAGGAGGCGCGCCGGGCGTCGAGGACCTGGAAGAACGCGACCGCGTCGACTTTGACCGTGGCGTTGTCCTTGGTGATGATCTCCTGGCTCGGAACGTTGAGCACCTGCTCCATCACGTTCAATTTACGGCCGATGCGATCGAAATAGGGAATAATGACGGCGAGGCCCGGCGTCAGGGTCTTGTTGTAGCGGCCGAAACGCTCGACCGTGTAGTTGTAGCCCTGCGGCACCTGCCGCACGCCCATCATGATGGTGACGATGACGAACAGTGCGATCAGGATCGCAAAGACGCTGAATCCTGCGAGCATGACGATCGAGCCTCCCCAGCCGAAGCGCGCTCCCGCATTGCGGGACCGCCTTGGTTTAGCGCTTTCGCCCGCGCCTCGCCATCGCCTTGGCCGGGCGATCTCGCGGTTCTAGCGCTCGCGGCGCTTAAATTCCGCAAAATCGGTTTCCGCCACCCTTCCAGGAAAGGATGAAGACATGGATTATCGACGCTTGGGCGCCTCTGGTTTGAAAGTGCCCGCCCTGACCTTCGGCTGCGGCACGTTTGGCGGCAAAGGCGAGTTCTTCAAAGCCTGGGGCTCGACCGACGCAGCCGGCGCGCGGCGCATCGTCGACATTTGCCTCGATTCCGGCGTGACCATGTTCGACACGGCCGACGTCTATTCGTCGGGAGAATCGGAGCGCGTGCTCGGCGAAGCGATCAAGGGAAGGCGCGACAAGGTCCTGATCTCGACCAAGGGAACGTTCCGGTTCAGCGCCGAGCCCAACGATGTCGGCTCGTCGCGCTTCCATTTGATCAAGACCCTCGAAAGCTCGCTGAAGCGGCTCGGCACGGATTATATCGACCTCTATCAATTGCACGGCTTCGACGCGCAGACGCCGGTCGAGGAGACATTGAGCGCGCTCGACGATCTGGTACGCGCCGGAAAGATCCGCTATATCGGCGTCTCGAACTTCTCCGGTTGGCACGTGATGAAGTCGCTCGCCGTATCCGATCGCTACGGCTATGCGCGCTACGTCGCCAATCAGACCTATTATTCCCTGATCGGCCGGCACTACGAATGGGAGTTGATGCCTCTCGGCCTCGATCAGGGAATCGGCGCGGTCGTCTGGAGCCCGCTCGGCTGGGGCCGCTTGACCGGCAAGATCCGGCGCGGCGCGAAGCTGCCGGACGTGAGCCGCCTGCACAAGACCGCCGAGCAGGGCCCGCCGGTTTCCGACGAATTCGTCTACAAGGTCGTCGACGCGCTCGACGCGGTCGCGGCCGAGACCGGCAAGTCCGTGCCGCAGATCGCGCTCAATTGGCTGCTGCAGCGGCCGACGGTTTCGACCGTGATCATCGGCGCGCGCGACGAGGCGCAGCTCAAGGAGAATCTCGGCGCGGTCGGCTGGGCGCTGACGGCGGAGCAGGTCGCGAAGCTTGATAAGGCGAGCGAGGAGACGCCGGTTTATCCGTACTGGCACCAGCGCGGGTTCGCGGAGCGCAATCCCGCGCCGGTGTGAGTTCCCTCGCCCCGCGCAGCGGGGAGAGGGTGGCCGCGAAGCGGCCGGTGAGGGGCTACGCTGAGCTATGGGATTAGCGATTCACGGGGCGCGTACCTTGAGAATCCTGCGCAGCCCCTCATCCGGCGGTTCGCGCCACCTTGTCCCCGCCTTGCGCAGGGCTGTCCGGGGAAAGCCCGCGCCTCGGCGGAGCTGATGACGTGCTTTCAACACCGCGGCGCCACGCCGCCCGATCGCCGTCAACCCGCCATGGCGCCCCGAAGGTACGCGCGAAACGATGTCCGCTCGCGTGGCGCTATGGCGGGTGCTTCGCTTGCGCTCCGCCCCTTCCGGGTGACGGCGCTCGGCCGGCGTGGCTATTGGCGACCAAGACGTTTTGCTGCCGAAACCGGCCGTATGGCCGGTTCGAGCAGCAAAACGTCTTGGTTGCACAAGGCCGTCGAGGCGGGCGCGGGCAAGGCTCGCGAAGCGCAGCGGAGCGACCGGCGAAGCCGGCTCGGCCTTGAGGCGCGCCCGTCTCGATGGCAGCGCCGTGTTTAAGATTTGCGCGCTCGTTTCTGAGTCTCGACAATCAGAAGCCGGCGAAGAACTCTCGATGTCTCCTGTTTTTTCGAGGTCCGCGCTCCTGGCGGTTCAACTCGCCCTCAATTTCCCCGGACAGCCCTGCGCAACGCGGGGAGAAGGGGATCACCCCGCCAGGTTAAACACCCGCGTCGGCACGAAGCACCCCGCTTCGACCTCGCCCACCGCGACCGGCGCGCCGAAGCACGCCGCGTAAGCGGGGCCCTCTTCCGGGGCATCGCGCCCGCGCAGCAACAGCTTCTGCCCGCGCCGGATGATCGCCGCGCCGTTGCGGTCGACGGCGATTGCGCGCCATTCGCCCAATCCGGCGGCGACCGAAAGCAACGCGGCGCTCCGCCGCTCCGACGATTCCCTGAGCGCGTCGAGCGGCGCCGCCGCCTCGGCGTAGAACGGGCCGACTCGCGTCCGCCTGAGCGCGATGACATGCCCGCGGCAGCCGAGCGCGCGGCCGAGATCGCGAGCGATGGCGCGCACGTACGTGCCCTTGCCGCATTCCGCCTCGAACGTCGCCTGATCGCGTTCCGCTTCGGCGAGCGCCAGCCGATGCACGATCACCTCGCGCGGCGCGAGCTCCACCTGTTCGCCGTCGCGGGCGAGGTCATAGGCGCGCTCGCCGGCGACCTTGATCGCCGAAAAGATCGGCGGCGTCTGAGTGATGGCGCCGGTGAATTGCGACAAGAGCGCTTCGATTGCGTCCGCCGTGGGCCGCGCGTCTGAGGTCGCGATCACGCGGCCTTCGGAATCGTCGCTGTCGGTCTCCTCGCCCCATTTGACGACGAAACGGTACGCCTTGACGCCGTCCTGAACGATCGACACGGTCTTGGTCGCCTCGCCGAAGGCGATCGGCAAGACGCCCGAGGCGAGCGGATCGAGCGTGCCGGCGTGACCCGCCTTCTTGGCGTTGTAGAGCCAGCGCAATTGCGAGACCGCCTGCGTCGAGGTGAGGCCGACCGGCTTGTCGAGACAGAGCCAACCATTGACCTCGACGCGCGTCGAGCGGCGCTGGCCCTTGGCGCGCGCTTCGGGCTCCGTAACGCGTTCTCGTGTTTCCTGTTCAATCATCTTCAGAATCCGCGGGCTTCAAGTCGCGCGCGACGCGCGGCGAATGCAACAGTTCGTCGATGCGCGCCTGCGCGTCGTAGCTGTCGTCGAGGACGAAGCGCAGGTCGGGGGCGAATTTCAGATTGATCCTTCGCGCGACTTCGGCGCGCAAGGCTTTCTTGTTGCGCTCCAGCGCCGCCAGCGTCTCCTCGCGCGCCTTGCCGCCGAGCGGCATGACGGAGAGCGTCGCCAAGCGCAGATCCGGCGACATTTTCACTTCGCGAATGGTCAGCGAACGGGCCGCGAGCGTCGGCTCCTCGAAATGGCCGCGCGCCAAGGCTTCGACCGCGGCGTGGCGCACCGCCTCGGCGACGCGCAAAAGGCGCTGCGAGGGATTGGCGGCGTTATGTCCCGAACGAGGCATGGGAAAACAGTCTGAAATGGAAATGTCAGGCGCGCGGCGCAATAACGGATTAGATCGCGCCGAGCTTCACCGAAAAGCCTGGAATAGCCGGGCAGACCAGCGCGTCCTCCGGACCAAACTCGGCAATGCGCTCCCAAGCGCCTGCCTTCGGCGCGGTATGCGCATAGGCGCGCCGCCGATTGGCGTCGATCACCCACAACTCGCGCACGCCGGAGCGAGCGTAAAGCTGCGCTTTGAGGCCGCGGTCATAGGCGAGGCTGGTCAGCGCCACTTCGATCGCCAGGGCGATATCCGTCCCCTTGACCTCCTCGAGCTTAATTCCCCGCGGGTACACGACCAGATCAGGTTCGACGAACGTGTTCCCCGAAAGATACATCGTGCTCGCCACGCCGAGCCATAAATGATCAGGCAGAGCGCGCGCGAGCGCCATAATGAGCGTCGACTTGATCAACTCATGGACATGCGTCTTGGCCTGCATCGGCACGATCTCGCCTTCGATGAGCTCGAAATTCTCATCGTCCGAGATGATGCCGGCTTCCTGCATGCGCAGGATTTCGTCCACTGTGAAGGCGCGGCGATCGAAGCCCTCTGCGGCTCGTGTGACGCTCGCTGTCATGGTCCTGTGACCCAATCGTTTAAGCTCGCCCGTCATTGCGAGCGAAGCGAGGCAATCCCGTTATAGGGCTGCGCCCTACGATTGGATTGCTTCGTCGCTTCGCTCCTCGCAATGACGGTTTAATTCGTCCGACGCCATCCGCCTCACAGCGTCCGGCGCACCTCTTCGACGCGGTAGCACTCGATGACGTCGCCGACGCGCATGTCCTGGTAGTTCTCGAAGGCCATGCCGCATTCCTGGCCGGCCCCGACTTCGCGCACCTCGTCCTTGAAGCGCTTGAGCGTCGACAGCTTGCCTTCGTGCACGACGATGTTGTCGCGGATCAGCCGCACATTGGCGCCGCGCTGAACGACGCCGTCGGTGACGCGGCAGCCGGCGACGTTGCCGACCTTGGAGATGGCGAAGATTTCCAGGATCTGGGCGTTGCCGAGCATCTCCTCGCGCAAGGTCGGCGCAAGCAGGCCGGACATCGCCGCTTTCACATCGTCCACGAGATTGTAGATGATGTTGTAGTAGCGGATTTCGACGCCGTCGCGCTCGGCGAGGTCGCGCGCCTCTTTATGAGCGCGCACGTTGAAGCCGATGATCACCGCATGCGAGGCTTCGGCGAGGGTGACGTCCGATTCGGTGACGCCGCCGACGCCCGAATGGATGACCCGCGAGCCGACCTCGTCGTTGCCGAGCTTCTCCAGCGCCGCGACGATCGCCTCGACCGAGCCCTGCACGTCGCCCTTGACGACGATCGGCAGCTCCTTGCGGCCGGCCGTCTTCAGCTGGCTCATCATATCGGCGAGCCCGCGCGCCGGCGCGCCGCGCACCGCCTGCTTTTCGCGCTTCTGACGCTCGCGATATTCGGTGATCTCGCGCGCCCGCGCTTCGTTCTCGACTACGGCGACGCGGTCGCCCGCCTCCGGCGCGCCCGAGAAGCCGAGCACCTCGACCGGCATGGACGGCGGCGCGGCTTGAACGTTCTCGCCCTTGTCGTCGATGAGCGCGCGCACGCGGCCCCATTCCGAACCGGCGACGACGATGTCGCCGACATGGAGCGTGCCGCGCTGGACGAGCACGGTCGCAACCGGGCCGCGGCCGCGATCGAGCTTGGCCTCGATCACCGCGCCTTCCGCCGCGCGGTTCGGATCGGCCTTGAGGTCGAGCAGCTCGGCTTGCAGCGCGATCGCCTCGAGCAGCTTGTCGAGGTTCATCTGCTTGGTCGCCGAGACCTCGACGGACAGCGTCTCGCCGCCGAAGTTTTCGGTCTGCACTTCGTGCTGCAGGAGCTCGGTGGCGACCCGCTCCGGATTGGCGTCCGGCTTGTCGATCTTGTTGATCGCCACGATGATCGGAACCTTGGCCGCCTTGGCGTGACGGATCGCCTCGACCGTCTGCGGCATGACGCCGTCATCGGCCGCGACGACCAGCACGACGATATCGGTGATGCTCGCGCCGCGGGCGCGCATCGCCGTGAAGGCGGCGTGGCCGGGCGTGTCGATGAAGGTGATTTTCGAACCGTTCGGCGCCGTGACCTGGTAGGCGCCGATATGCTGGGTGATGCCGCCGGCCTCGCCCGCCGCGACATTGGCGTGACGGATCGCGTCGAGCAGCGACGTCTTGCCGTGGTCGACATGGCCCATGATCGTGACGATCGGCGGCCGCGGCTCGGTCGCGCCTTCGAGGTCGGGCAGATCGAACAAGCCCTCTTCGACATCGGATTCGGCGACGCGCTTGACGGTATGGCCCATCTCCTCGGCGATGAGCTGCGCCGTGTCGGCGTCGAGCACGTCGGTGATCGTCGCCATCCGGCCCTGCTTCATCAGGAGCTTGATCACGTCGACGCCGCGCTCCGACATGCGGCTCGCCAGTTCCTGGATGGTGATCGTCTCGGGCAGCACGATTTCGCGCGCGATCTTCTCTTTCGGCTCGCCCAGGCCTTGGCCCTTGAGCCGCTGCGTGCGGCGGCGGAACGCCGCGATCGAGCGGACGCGCTCCTCCTCCTCGACCGTCGCGTTGCTGACGGTGAGACGGCTGCGGTTGCGCTGCTCGCCGCCGCGCGTGGGTCGGGGCGGCAGCACGACCTTGGTCGGTTGACCGGGACGTCGGATCAGCCGCTTGGTGGTCTCCTCTTCCTCGAGCGCCGGACGAGCCGCGAGCGCGCCGGGGGCGGGCTTGCGCGCGGCCGCGGCGGCGGCTGAACCCGCAGGCGCGGTCTCGCCGCCGGGAAGACGCCGGCGCGCCTCCTCCTCGGACTTGCGCTTGACTTCCGCCTCCTGGGCGCGGCGCGCTTCCTCGTCGCGCTTGCGCGCCTCGGCCGCCTCGCGCTCGGCGCGCTCGCGCGCCTCGCGCTCGGCCCGCGCCTTGGCTTCCGCCTCCTGTCGGCGCCGGTCCTCCTCTTCGCGCACGCGGGCGCCGGCCAGCGCCCTGGCTCGCGCCTGGCGCTGCTCTTCGGTCAAGGTCTGGAGGACGACGCCCGTCTTGGCCGGCGCCGCCGGAGCGGCGGACGGGGGAGCCGCGGGCGCCTTCGCCGCGGGCGCGGCCGCCGGCGCGCTCTTCACGGCGGGGCCCGCCGCGCTCTCGCGCGCCGGCGCTTCGCCCGGACCGGGAATTCTCCGCTTCACTTTCTCGACGACGACCGCCTTCGACCGGCCGTGCGAAAAGCTCTGGCGGACCATCCCTTGTTCGACGGGCCGCTTCAAATGCAGGGTCTTGGACGGCGCCACCGTCAAAGTCTTGTCGCCGGTATTATTCGTATCGCTCATTCGCCCTTCCACGCGCCGGGGCAAAGCCCAGCCAAATCAGTTACCTCTGCGGCGGCCTCGCCGCCGCCCTCGCCGGGTTGCGCCGCTTCCGACGGAATTTCCTTAATCCTCGTCGCGATAATCGGCGAGCCGCCGAGCCTTCTTCAGGAACGCCGCGCTCGCTTCGCCTTCGCGGAGCGCTGCATGTATCACATTTGTCCTCCCCAACGCCAAATCCAATTGGCCCGAGGAAAAAAGATTTATCCGCGCAACGTTTTCCGCCATTGCGCCGAACCTGGTCCTGACCAGGCGCTCGATCCTTTCGACGCCGTGCTTCGCCGCGTCGGAAGCGTTAATCAAGGCGACAATCGCGCCGCCGCGGATCGCCTCCTCGACCTTGAATGCGCCGGCGACGACAAGCCCGGCTTTGTTGACGATCGCCAGGAATTGCAACGCCTCCTGCTCGAGCAGCCGCTCGACCTGGCCGGCCAGATCCGGCGGGGCCTGCGCGGCCGCCTTGAAACCCCTTGCGAAAACCTGCTTTTTCGCCGCCTGGTCGACGGCGGTTTTGCGCGCCGACACCCAGACGCCACGGCCCGGCAATTTGCGCTTCAGGTCCGGCGTGACCACGCCCTCAGGCGAGAGGCAAAACCGGATCATCGCTTCCGGCGGCCCCTTTTGGCCCGTCGCGGCGCAAGTCCGCTCCGGGCCGTCGCGATCCGCCTCGCCCAAGTCGACCTCCGGCGGCGCGGCTTTAGCCGGCCTCCTCCTGTTCGGCGGTTTCGCTCTCCGTCGCCTCCGCCGCCGGCTCGACCCAGCCCGCCAGCACCCTGGCGCGCATGATCATCGCCTCGGCTTGCTCGCGCGACAAGTCGAACCCGTCGAGGAAGCCCGGATGCTGCTTCGTCTCGCCGTCGCTCCGCTCGGTCCAACCGACGAGATCGTCGGTGGCGCAGCCGGCGAGATCCTCGATCGTCTTGACGTCGTTTTCGCCGAGCTTGACCAGCATCGCGGTGGTGATCCCGTCGACCTGCTTCAACTCGTCGGCGACGCCGAGCGCCTTGCGCTTCTCGTCGTTTTCAGCCTCGACCTTGGCGAGATGGCCTTGCGCGCGCGATTGGATTTCGGTCGCCGTATCCGCATCGAAACCCTCGATCGAGGCGAGTTCGCGCGGCTCGACATAAGCGATCTCCTCGACCGAGCGGAAGCCCTCGGACGCGAGCAATTGCGCGACGACTTCGTCGACGTCGAGCGCGCTCATGAAGACATTGGTGCGCTCGACGAATTCCTTCTGCCGGCGTTCGGATTCTTCGGCTTCGGTCAGAATGTCGATATCCCAGCCGGTCAATTGCGAGGCGAGACGGACGTTCTGGCCACGCCTGCCGATCGCCAGCGACAGTTGATCGTCGGGAACAACGACTTCGATCCGGTTCGAATCTTCGTCGAGCACGACCTTCATCACTTCCGCCGGCTGCAGCGCGTTGACGATGAAGGTCGCAGCGTCCGCCGACCACGGAATGATGTCGATCTTCTCGCCCTGCTGCTCGTTGACCACCGCTTGCACGCGCGAGCCGCGCATGCCGACGCAGGCGCCGACCGGATCGATCGAGGAATCGTTCGAGATCACGGCGATCTTGGCGCGCGAGCCGGGGTCGCGCGCCACCGCTTTCACCTCGACGATGCCGTCGTAAATTTCCGGCACTTCCTGCGCGAAAAGTTTGGCGGTGAATTGCGGATGGGTGCGCGACAGGAAAATCTGCGGCCCGCGTTGCTCGCGCCGAACATCATAGACATAGGCGCGGATGCGGTCGCCCGGACGGAACATTTCGCGCGGGATCAATTCGTCGCGCCGGACCACCGCTTCGCCGGCGCCGGCGCCGCCGAGATCGACGACGACGTTGCCGTATTCGACGCGCTTGACCACGCCATTGATGATCTCGCCGATGCGGTCCTTGTAGACTTCGTACTGCTTGTCGCGCTCGGCCTCGCGGATTTTCTGAACGAGCACCTGCTTGGACGATTGCGCCGGAATGCGGCCGAAATCGAAGGGCGGCAGCGATTCGGCGATCCAGTCGCCGATCTGCGCGGCGGGATTTTTCTTGCGCGCCTCGGCGAGCGAGATCTGCGTCGCTTCGTTCTCGACCTGCTCGACGACGAGCAGCAGCCGCGAGAACCTGATCTCGCCGGTCTTGGGATTGATCTCGGCGCGAACCTCGGTCTCCTGACCATAGCGGGAGCGCGCCGCCTTCTGCATCGCGTCCTCCATCGAGGCGAGCACGATCGAACGGTCGATCGACTTTTCGCGCGCGACGGCGTCGACGATCTGCAAGAGTTCGAGCCTATTGGCGCTGACGGCCATGAGTTCAAGTCTCCTTATCTCGCCGAGGCGCCCTCTCGAGCGCGCCGGCCTAATCCGAATTCCTTCACGGCGCCTTCGGCGCCGCGCCGCGCCGCGAGCGCTTGCGGGCCTCTTTGGCGTCCTTCTTGGCCGCCTTTTCGCGGCGCAAAGCTTCGCGGATCAACGCATCGGAAAGAACGAGCCGCGCCTCGCCCATATCCTTGATCGCCAGCGCGGCCGAGGCTTCCGCGCCGTCCGCGGCCGCATATCGAATATGCGCGCGCGGATCGCCGCCGCCTTCGACGCTCTCGACGACGCCGCGAAAGCGCTTGCGGCCATCGACCGGACGCGCCATCTCGATTTTCGCTTCATGACCGATCGCGCGCTCGAAATCGGAGAAACGCACCAGCGGGCGGTCGATGCCGGGCGAAGAAATTTCCAGCCGATACGCCTGCGCGATCGGATCCTCGACGTCGAGCACCGGCGAAAGGGCGCCGCTGGCCTCTTCGCAATCCTCGATGCTCATGAGGCCGTCGGCGCGTTCGGCCATGATCTGCACCGTGCAGCCGTCGGCGGCGGAAATCTTCACCCGGACGAGGCGCAAGCCAAGGCCGCGTAAAGTCGGGGCGACGATCCGCGCGATTCGCTTCGCCGGGCCGCTCTCCTCGATGAGGCGGACCTCGTCCAAAGGATCGGCGCGCTCGTCGCGAGCGTCTTCCACGTCAATCGTCAATCGGCCTTCGGCCATAGACCCCGCCGGCAATAAAAAAGAGCGGGTCCCGGCCGGGGCCCACTCTCAAAAATCCTTCCATCGATCGATGAAAGGCTATGAGAAACCAACTGCGTCTATTTAGAGCGCCAGACGCCGAGAAGCAAGAGCGGCGGCGATCAATTTTGCCGCTCGCGCTTGCTCCTCAATGGGTCTGCGCCGGCTGGCCCGACGGCGCGGCCATATCGTTGCGCTTCTTAATCTGGTCCGCCGGCGGCGTGTCGCTGCCGAAATCCGCCGAGTCGCCGAGCTGGACCGACGGCATGCATCTGGGCGTGCAGGAATAGGATTCGCGCTCCGTGCCGCGTTGCACGACGAGCACCGAATTCGTCGGCTCGACGCGGATCATCTTCTCATCCAGGACATTGCCTTCGCCGTCGAGCGCGATGAGATTGGTCTCGCCATAGCCCTTGCCGGTCACGACCATCGTGTTGGACCCGTGCAGCAAGGTGACGTCGGCGACGATTGGACTGCCGATCACCAGCGTCTTGGTGCCTTCCGGAACCTTGGCGATCTTGGCCTGATCGATCGATACGGAGAGCACGGGCGACGCGGCCGCCGCCGCGCCGATCCCGGCGAGGAAAAGCAACGCCGACGCGGCGCAGGCGACGAGCCGGCTCGGCGCGCTTGCCAGGCGGTTAGACGCGGACATGGCTTTCTCCGACGGGGACGGGCTTGCCTCATTTCATACCGAAATGGTGAAGGAAACCTAAATCCGGGCCGATCGACGATGGCGAGGCCGACGCCGGTCCTCGGCCCATCCAGGCCAGTCGCGCCGGTTGCGCCGCTATTTGTTTCCATTCAAAAAGGACCAGTCTTCGTGAAAGGTTGGTTCGTGAGCGCCTGTTTTGCCGAAGCCATGGTCAAGCTGCCGCTGGTCGCGATTCTGCGCGGAATCCGGCCGGACGAGTCGGGGCCGATCTTGACGGCGCTGATTCAGGCCGGATTTCTGATCATCGAGGCTCCGCTCAACTCGCCGCAGCCCTTCGAGACGATCCGCTTGATGCGCAAGATTGCGCCGAAAGAGGCGGTGATCGGCGCCGGCACGGTCAGGACGGAAAAAGAGGTCGCTGCGGTGGCCGAGGCGGGCGGCGACCTCGTCGTCATGCCCCATGCGGACGTCGCCATCATTAAGGCCGCCAAAGCGCGCGGCCTGATCGCGCTGCCCGGCGTCGCGACGCCGACCGAGGCTTTCGCCGCGCTCGACGCCGGGGCGGACGCGCTCAAAGCTTTTCCGGCGGAGATGATCCAGCCGGCGATCGTCAAGGCATGGCGCGCGGTGTTGCCGCCAGGCGTCCCGATCCTGCCGGTCGGCGGGATCGCGCCCGCCTCGATGGCCGCTTATGTCGAGGCCGGGGCGATCGGCTTCGGCCTCGGCTCGGCCCTCTACAAGCCTCAAGACCGCGCCGAAAAGGTCGCCGCGAACGCCGCCGCCTTCGTCGCCGCATGGCGCAAAATCAAACCGCCCGCCGCCAAGAGTCTGCCGCGCGCTCAGCCGTTGACGCTGAAAATCGACGCGCCCTGATCGGCCTTGCCGACGGTCGCCCGGAACGCGGCGAACAATTCCCGCCCGACGCCGTGATGGGCGGCTGAAAGATCATAGGCCTCGGTCGGCCGCGCCGCCCATTCCGCTTCGTCCACCAGCACGTCGAGCCGTCCCGCAGGGGCGTCGATGCGGAGCATGTCGCCGTCGCGGATCTTGGCGATCGGCCCGCCGGCCGCCGCTTCCGGCGTGACATGGATGGCGGCGGGGACCTTGCCCGAAGCGCCCGAGAGGCGGCCGTCGGTGACCAGCGCGACCTTGAAGCCGCGATCCTGCGCCACGCCGAGCGGCGGCATCAGCTTGTGCAGTTCGGGCATGCCGTTGGCGCTCGGCCCCTGGAATCGCACCACGGCGACCATGTCGCGGAAGAGTTCGCCGGCCTTGAAGGCCGCATGCAGCTCCTCCTGCGAATGGAAGACGCGCGCCGGGGCTTCGACGACATGGCGCTCGGCCGCGACGGCGGAGGTCTTGATCACCGCGCGGCCGAGCGGGCCGGCGAGCACGCGCAAGCCGCCGGTGGGCTGAAACGGGTTCTTGCCGTCGCGCAGCACGCTGTCGTCGCCGCTCGTCCTGGCCGGCTCGCGCCAGACGATCTGAGCATCCGGCCCAAGCCCGGGCTCGACCACATAATCGTCGAGCCCGTCGCCCCAGACGGTGCGCACGTCGCGATGCAGCAATTTTTCGTCGAGCAGCGCGCGGATCAGCAGCGGCATGCCGCCAGCCGCCTGGAAATGGTTCACGTCGGCCTTGCCGTTAGGATAGACGCGCGCGAGCAGCGGCGTGACCTCGGCGAGGTCCGAGAAATCCTCCCAGGTCAGGGCGATTCCGGCCGCGGCGGCCATGGCGATGAGATGGATCGTGTGATTGGTCGAACCGCCTGTCGCATGCAGGCCGACGACGCCGTTGACGACGGCGCGCTCGTCGATGACCTTGCCGACCGGCGTATATTGGTTGCCGAGCGCGGTTATGTCGAGCGCGCGCCGCGCGCCGAGCGCGGTCAGCGCGTCGCGCAGCGGCGTGTTCGGGTTGACGAAGGACGCGCCCGGCAAATGCAGGCCCATGATCTCCATGAGCATCTGATTGGTGTTCGCCGTGCCGTAGAAGGTGCAGGTGCCGGGCGCGTGGTACGCCTTGGCCTCGGCCTCGAGCAGCGCCGCGCGGTCGACTTTACCCTCGGCGTAGAGCTGGCGAATCTTCGACTTTTCGTCATTGGGCAGGCCCGACGGCATGGGCCCCGCCGGCAGGAACACGGCCGGCAGATGGCCGAAGGACAAAGCGCCGATCAACAGGCCGGGCACGATCTTGTCGCAGACGCCGAGATAGACGGCGGCGTCGAACATTTGATGCGACAGCGCGACCGCGGTCGACAGCGCGATCACGTCGCGCGAGAACAGCGACAACTCCATGCCGGCTTCGCCCTGCGTGACGCCGTCGCACATGGCCGGCGCGCCGCCGGCGACCTGCGCCGTTCCGCCCGCCTCGCGCGCGACGTTTTTGACGATTTCGGGGAAGCGCTCGAACGGCTGATGGGCCGAGAGCATGTCGTTATAGGTCGTGACGATCGCCAGGTTCGGGCCCTCGCCGTCGCGCAACGCCTGCTTGTCGGCGGGGGCGCAGGCGGCGAAGCCATGCGCGAAATTCGCGCAGCCGAGGCGCTTCCTCGGGAGAGTCTTTTCGCCATAGGCCTCGATCTGATCGAGATAGCGCCGCCTCTGGTCGCGGCTGCGCTTGACGATCCGTTCGGTGACTTCGCCGACGCGCGCGTGAATATCCATCGTCAGCCTCGAATTTTCGTTCCTGGAGGGGCGGCCGCTATTCTCGCCGGGCGGCCGTTCAAAGGCTTTTTGGACGATAGGGGCGGGAACGGCAAGCGGGGCCATCTTTGGCGAAGGCCGCGCCAAGTTTGCGCCATGCTCGCGCCATGGCGGCGACCAGCATTCGCCAAACTGCCTCTGGCAAATCGTGGCGGCGGCCCAACTGCAAGGAAATCCCATGCGCTCCCTGGTTGCAATCTCCTCTCTCGCCGGCTCGTCTCTGCTTGTGCTGCTCTGGGCCGCGCCGGCGCCCGCCGCCGAGATCGACGCCCAATCGGCCATTGACGCGGTGACGGTCTATCCGGACGCGGCCGTGGTCACCCGCGTCGCGAGCCTCGATCTGCCGGCCGGCGATAGCGTGCTGGCGTTCAAGGACTTGCCGCTGGCGCTCGATCCCGCCTCGCTTCGCGTCGCCGGGTCGGGCGAAGCGAAGATCGCGATCGGCGCGGTCGACGCCAATGTCGAGCCCGCCGCGGCCAAGCCGGCGCAAGACGCAATCGAGGCCAGATTGGCGAGCCTCAAGGACGAGCGCCAGGCGCTGCGCGCCAAGATCGACGCGCTGAAAGCCAAGCACGACATGATCCTCGCCTATTCGAAAGCCTCGCCGGAGAAGCTGACGCTCGATTCCAAGCCTCTCGATATTTCCCAATGGAGCGCGGCGTGGGACGTCGTCGCCAACGGCCTCGCCAAGGTCGACGACGAGTTGAGGCCGGCCGAGGCGAAGGCGAGCGCGCTCGACGACGAGATCAAGGCGCTCGAGGCGGAGCGCCAGCGCCCGCCGGCCGCTCCGGCGCGCCGCGCCGCCAGCATCGCCCTGTCGGCCGCGGCGCCGACCCGTGCGACGATCACCCTTTCCTACCGAATCGCCGGCGCGGGCTGGATCGCGGCCTATGACGCGACGCTCGACACGACCGGCGCAAAGACCGTGTCGCTGGCGCGGCGAGCGCTGCTGTCGCAGCATACGGGCGAGGATTGGAGCAATGTCGCGCTGACCGTCTCGACCGCGCGCGTCGCGCGCGCGGTCAACGCGCCGGACGTGCGGCCGGTCAAAATCGATTTCTGGCAGCCGCCGGTCGTCTATGCGCCCGAATCGGCGGCGCGTGCGCCGGCGCCGCCGCAGGCGGCGGCAGCCCTTCAGCCGAAAAGCGAAGCGGCGATGGCCAAGCCGGCCGCGCCCGCGGAAGAGACCGTCGCGCAAGGCGAAGCGAGCGCCTATAGCGCCGAGTTCAAAATTCCCGGCCGCGTCAGCCTCGCCGCCGACGGCGCGCAGAAATCGTTCCTCCTCGCGCGAGTCGACGCGCCGACCTCGATCCTGCTCAAGGCTGCGCCGGGCCTCGATCAAACCGCCTATGTCGAAGCGCATCTGACCAATGCCGGCGACGCGCCGCTGCTGGCGGGCGAGGTCGCGCTGCATCGCGACGACATGTTCGTCGGCCGCGCCCGGCTCGGCTTCGTCGCGCCGGGCGACGGCTTCGATCTCGGCTTCGGCGCGGACGACAAGGTCAAGGTGACGCGGGCGCCGGTCAATCGGAAGGAGAACGAGCCGACTTGGTACAACCAGACCAAGATCGAAACGCGCGAATTCAAGACGACGGTCAAGAACCTCCACGATTTCCCGGTGAAGGCGCAAGTGGTCGACGAGACGCCGTACTCGGAGAACGCCGCCATCACGGCCGAGCTTCTGCCGCAAACGACGCCGCCGACCGAAAAGCAGGTCGACGACAAACGCGGCGTGATGAGCTGGACGCTCGACCTCCAGCCCGGCGAGAGCAAGGATATCCGGCTCGCTTATCGCATGAAATGGCCGGCCGACCGCGACATCGTGATCGGCAGCGCGCTCCCGCCTGCCCCGCTGGCGCGATGACGGCGTCGCGCTTCGCTGTGTTAAAAGTACGAAACGCGGCGTCGAAACCCCTCACGCGGTTCGCGGTCCGCCGCCGGCAAGCGCGAAAGCGCGGCGGCGGCGCAGGACCTGCGCGGCGTCCGGCTTCGGCAGATCGACGCGGGCCGGCCCGGCGCGGCTCGGCGCGGCCGCGGCGTTTGGATCGAGTTCAGGCGCTGCGGCGGCGCGGCGCTGCGGCGCGGCGCCGACCATCGCGGCGACGATGCGGCGCGCCGCGGCCGGGCGCAGCGCGTCCTTCAGGCGGGTCAGCGCGCCGAGACGCTTGTAGTCGAAATTGACCGCGTCGCCGAGCAGCAGGATGCGCATGGTCGCATCCTCCGGCGCGCCAAGCGCGGCCAAGGCCACGGCGAGCGCTTCGCCGGACGGTTCGGCGACGATGCGCTCGGCGAGATCCGGCGCGCAGCCGAGCGCGTCGGCGAGGGTCGCGATGAACTGCGCCGGCTGGCGGGCCAGCGCCTGGCGCTCGAGCTTGGCCGCGGCCTCGGCGCCGCCAGGCCAGGCGGGCGGGGCGGCGGAGCGGACGAGCTCGGCGCGCTGCGCGGCGAGCAGCATGGCCGCGCGTTGGGGCGAGGAGGCGTAGAGGAACAGCGGCGCCTGATCGAGCGGCGCGGCGGGACGGGCGAGCAGCGCGCGCGCCAGTATTTCGTCGCGCGCCGCGCGGCGGGCGAGGCCTGCAAAAACATCTGCGGGGATCGGCGCCGAAGCGTTGTCGGCGAGCGCCAACGCGATTTCGGGCTCCGGCCTCGCCGCGAGCAGGCGAATCAACTCCTCGTCGAGATCCGTCCGCCGCGCCGCCGCCGCGGCTTCGGCCGCTTCGCCGGCGATCGCCGCGATCAGCCGCCCGCGGTCGATGGCGACCGCGCGTTCGAGGAGCGCCAAAGCAGCGTCGCCGCCGCGCGCGGCGATCATCTCCAACAGGGCCGGAGGTGTCGCGAGCCGCGGCGCGAGCTTGCGCGCGACGATCAGCAGCGTGTGCGGATCGCTGCCGGCGATCAGCGGCGCGGCCTCCTTTTCAAAGCGCGCGATCGCCTCTCGGGTCGGCGCCGGGTCGTTGACAAACCGGTCGGTCGCGACGCGCAGCAGGATGCGGCGCGCCTCGGGGTCGCGCCGTCCGGCCAGCGAAGCGAGGAAGGGAAGCTGGGTACGTGTTGATTCGGACACAGGCGCCGAGCTCCGTTAAGCATGCCGCGCAGCTCAGCGAGAATATGACGATCCCGTTGACCAATCGTTAACCTTCACGCCCATTAACTGAAACGCGAGGCGCGCGCTTTGGGGAGGCGGCGCTTCCGGAGAGGGGCTATGGGCGATTTGGTCATGTTTCGATCTCGGTCGAACGCCGCGCCTGGTCTGACGGCGGCGGAACAATCCGAGGGGGCTCAGATCGTGTTCTTCACAGGCGTAAGGTACGAGCGGTACGAACCGACTCCGGCTCCGAGAATCAAGCCGCCCGGCCCTAAGGGCGGGCTCAATGGGGCGGGACGCGGCAAGCGCAAAAAGCGGGCGTGAACTTTGCCGCGTCGCTCTTTCTCATCCCGAGCGCAGACTTTGTTTGTATATACAAAATAATTTGACGGCGCCTATCTGATCGTATAGCAGTTTTATGCGAGTCATTTGGGACGAATCGAAGCGACTAGCCAATATCGCTAAGCACGGGATCGATTTCGTCCATGTCGCGGCGGAATTCGATTTCCGCGCGGCCGTTGTGACCATGGAGCGAGAGAGCCGCTTCAAAGCGACAGGCAGATTTCGCGGTCGCGTCATTGTGGTGATTTTTAGATTTCTCGGGACAGAGGCGCTGTCGCTGATTAGCGCGCGGCCGGCTTCCCAGCGGGAAAGGAGAGCCTGATGAAAGCGCGGAAAAGGACGAAAGAATTCGAGCCGGGCCACGGCTACACCAAAGAGGATTGGGACGCGGTCGACAGCCCGGAACTGACGGACGAGGAATTGGCGAATCTGAGGCCCGCCAGGGAGGTCCTGCCGCCTGAAATCTTCAACGCCCTGCCGAAGCGCCGCGGCCCGCAAAAGGCGCCGACCAAAGTCGCCGTCTCGATCCGGTTGAGCCGCGACGTACTTGAGGCGTTCAAGGCGAAAGGGCCGGGATGGCAATCGAGAATCGATGAAACGCTCCGCGCTTCGCTGAGAAGGGCGGGATAAAAGCAAACGAACCTGATGGGTCGGCGGCGGCATTTCAGTTTTGACGATATCAAGCGCGCACTGTTTTTTAACTCTCTTTGTGATCGCTGTACTTCTCTCGATCGCCTTCGGTCCAGAGGTTGTCCGTAGGACGAATTTACGGCTTTGGCCCTGACTGGGATCGCGCCAATCCCGAAGCTCGCCGGGCTCTCCTGCATCAAGCGTTCGCGTTAGCCGAACGGTTCCGCCACGTATGCCTGCGTCGGATTTTCCTTGACCTTCTCCCCCCGATTCGCGTATCGCCGTCAGCGGGACACCTCTCCCCAACGAGAGGCGCCCATCTGAAAGGATGGATCAAAGATGGCGAACGCACCGGCCGCGGGGCCGAAAAACGCGTGCTTTTCTTCCGGCCCCTGCGCCAAACGGCCCGGCTGGACCCCCGAAATCCTCAAAGACGCGGCGCTCGGGCGCTCGCATCGCGCCAAGCTCGGCAAGGCCAAGCTCAAGCGCGCGATCGATCTCACCCGCGAAGCGCTCGGAGTCCCGGCCGATTATCGCATCGGCATTACGCCGGGCTCCGATACCGGCGCGGTCGAAATGGCGCTGTGGTCGCTGCTCGGCGCACGCGGAATCGACATTCTCGCCTGGGAGAGCTTCGGCGAAGGCTGGGTGACGGACGTCGTCAAGCAGCTCAACCTCGACGCGCGCGTGCTGAAGGCGCCCTACGGCGAATTGCCTGATCTCGCCCAAGTCAATTTCGACAACGACGTCGTCTTCACCTGGAACGGCACGACATCCGGGGTGCGCGTGCCGAACGGCGACTGGATCAAGGCCGACCGCAACGGCCTGACGATCTGCGACGCGACCTCCGCCGCTTTCGCGCAAAAGCTCGATTGGGCCAAGCTCGACGTCGTCACCTTCTCCTGGCAGAAGGCTTTGGGCGGCGAGGCGGCGCATGGCATGCTCATACTCAGCCCGCGCGCGGTCGAGCGGCTCGAAACGTACAAGCCCGCTTGGCCGCTGCCGAAAGTCTTCCGCATGACCAAGGGCGGCAAGCTGATCGAGGGCATTTTCGAAGGCGAGACGATCAACACGCCGTCCATGCTCTGCGTCGAGGACTATCTCGATGCGCTGCAATGGGCGAAGGGCCTCGGCGGTCTCGATGCGCTGATCGCGCGGGCCGACGCAAATACGAAAATTATCGCCGATTGGGTCGAGCGGACGCCCTGGGTCGATTTCCTCGCTGTCGATCCGGCGACGCGCTCGAACACGAGCGTCTGCCTTAAAGTCGTCGATCCTGCGGTGGCCGCTTTGCCGGCCGAGGCGCAGGCGGCTTTCGCCAAGGGAATGGCGTCGCTGCTCGAAAAGGAAAAGGTCGCCTACGACATCGGGTCGTACCGCGACGCGCCGCCCGGCCTGCGCATCTGGTGCGGCGCGACGGTCGAGGCGAGCGACGTCGAAGCGTTGACGCATTGGCTGGACTTCGCCTTCGCCGAAGAGAAAGCCAAGCTCGCCAAGGCGGCGTGAGCAAAAGCTCTCCTTCTGCCCTTGCGGGAGAAGGTGGCCCGAAGGGCCGGATGAGGGGTCGCGCCGTTCTCTCTGATTAGCTCTTCGAAAGCGTGAAACCTTTCGGGTCCTCCGGTTCACCCCTCATCCGGCCGGCTCCGCCGGCCACCTTCCCCCGCAAGGGGGGAAGGAGCGCCGCATTCTTTTGACAGGGATTTTCCCCATGCCCCGCGTACTCATCTCCGACAAACTCTCCCCTGCCGCCGTCGCAATCTTCAAGGAGCGCGGCGTCGATGTCGACGTGAAGCCCGGTCTCGACAAGGAGGAGCTCGCCAGGATCATCCACGATTATGACGGGCTCGCCATCCGCTCGGCGACCAAGGTCACCGCCAAATTGCTCGAACGGGCCGAGAAGCTCAAAGTCGTCGGCCGCGCCGGCATCGGCGTCGACAATGTCGACATTCCCGCCGCCACGGCGCGCGGCGTGATCGTGATGAACACGCCGTTCGGCAATTCGATCACCACCGCCGAGCACGCGATCGCGCTGATGTTCGCGCTCGCCCGGCAAATCCCCAGCGCCGACGCTTCGACCCAGGCCGGCAAATGGGAGAAGAACCGGTTCATGGGCGTCGAGATCACCGGCAAGGTTCTCGGCATTATCGGCTGCGGCAATATCGGCTCGATCGTCGCCACCCGCGCCATCGGCCTGAAGATGCGGGTGATCGCCTTTGACCCGTTTCTCAACGCAGAGCGGGCGGCGGAGCTCGGCGTCGAGAAGGTCGAGCTCGACGATTTGTTGAAGCGCGCCGATTTCATCACCCTGCACACGCCGATGACGGCGCAGACCAAGAACATTCTCTCGGCCGAGAACATCGCCAAGACCAAGAAGGGCGTGCGCATCATCAATTGCGCGCGCGGCGGCCTTGTCGACGAAAAGGCTTTGCGCGAAGCGCTCGATTCCGGCCATGTCGCCGGCGCGGCCTTCGACGTCTTTACCGAAGAGCCGGCGACCGCCAATCCGCTTTTCGGCCATCCCAATGTCGTGGCGACGCCGCATCTCGGCGCTTCGACGACGGAAGCGCAGGAGAATGTCGCCCTGCAAGTCGCCGAGCAGATGTCGGACTATCTGATGCGCGGCGCGATCGCCAACGCGGTGAACTTCCCCTCGATCACCGCCGAGGAGGCGCCGAAGCTCAAGCCGTTCATCGCGCTCGCCGAGCGGCTCGGCTCGTTCGCCGGGCAATTGACCGATTCGCCGATCACCAAAGTGACGATCGTCTATGAAGGCGCGGTGGCGGGCCTGAAAATCAAGGCGCTGACCGCGGCGGCGATCGCCGGCCTGCTGCGGCCGCTGCTCGCCGACATCAATGTCGTCTCGGCGCCGTCGGTCGCCGCCCAGCGCGGCGTCGTCATCGAGGAGGTGACCCGCGCGGCGCAGGGCGATTACGAGAGCCTGATCACGCTCACCGTGACGACGCCGGCGATGGATCGCGCCGTCGCCGGGACCGTGTTCCATGACGGCAAGCCGCGCATCCTGTCGATCAAGGACATCAAGGTCGACGCCGAATTCGCGCCCTGGATGATCTATGTCACCAATGAGGACAAGCCCGGCTTCATCGGCCGCTTCGCCAGCCTGCTCGGCGAAGCGGGGGTCAACATCGCGACCTTCGCTCTCGGCCGCGACCGGCCGGGCGGCTCGGCGATCGCGCTGGTCGAAATCGACGGCGCGCCGCCGAACGGCCTGTTGGACAAGGTCGGCAAGATACCCGGGGTGAAGCAGGCCAAGGCGCTGCGGTTCTAACCCGGATTTCTCACCATAGGGGGCGCATCGGGGCTCCGAATCAGCGAAAGTTGTTTTGCGAAGAACGACTTGCGCTTGAGAAGGACTGGCTCCCCGATGCCGGCGGAGTGTAGCACGGATGGCGATCTGTTTGGACCCGTCGAAGGGCGCCGAGTCGTGCCCGCTTTCGACGGCGGCGCGATCACCTCGGATGCGGGCGGCTTGCTGCTGAAGGCGACGGACCGGGCGATCGGCCTGGTCGAGCGCTTGGCCGCCAGTTTCGTCGACTTGCGCCGACCGGAACTGATCGAG